>Ga0210049_1001079_pt1 | contig 24982 bp, 32 predicted proteins | sample CryGeyCG2014_300_2_FD_183964 | JGI IMG/M metagenome (GOLD analysis project Ga0210049, IMG submission 183964) | Groundwater microbial communities from aquifer - Crystal Geyser CG06_land_8/20/14_3.00 (SPAdes) (version 2) | ecosystem: Environmental > Aquatic > Deep subsurface > Groundwater | place... | reverse complement strand
GCCGAAGCGAAAGATGAGATTTATCTCATCGCACAATAGTATGCCTAACTTAGTTTTATACAGGAAATATCGGCCCCAGACTTTTGCTGAAATTATTGGTCAGGAGCATATTGTTCAGACTTTAACTAATGCCATCTCCTCGGGGATGGTTTCCCATGCCTATTTGTTTTCTGGTCCACGGGGCAGCGGCAAAACTACTATAGCCAGGCTTTTAGCCAAAGCTGTAAATTGCCAGAATCGAAAAGGGAATGAATATGAGCCCTGTAATAAATGCTCATCTTGTCTTGAGATTATGGAGGGAAGGTCTATGGATTTAATTGAAATTGACGCTGCTTCTCATCGAGGGATTGACGAAATAAGAGAATTGAAAGATGGGATTCGATTCGTCCCTACAAAGTCAAAATATAAAGTATTTATAATTGATGAAAGTCATCAGCTTACAAAAGAAGCGGTCAATGCTCTTTTAAAAACTTTAGAAGAACCGCCAGCCCACGCTATTTTTGTTTTAGCTACCACCGAAATCCATAAAATGATTCCAACCATTATTTCTCGCTGCCAGAGATTTGATTTCAGAAAACTAACTTTGCCGGAAATCATCAAAAGATTAGAAATTATTTCCCAAAAAGAAAAAGCTAAAATCGAAAAAGCGGCTTTAGAATTAATTGCCTTGAATTCTGGGGGCTCAATCAGGGACGGCGAGAGTTTATTAGACCAGGTTTTAACTTTTGCCGGCACTTTTGAAAAAGAAGAAGTCGATGAAGCTTCCGCTTCATCTTCACCCTTCGCTAACGCTCGGGTAATAAAAGCTGAAGACATTAAGGGTTTGCTGGGATTGGTGGAGATAAATTTGGTGAGCAAATTTTGCGATTTCATTGCTGAAAAAAATGCCTCAGAAGCTATCAATTTTTTAAACGACACGATTGATAAGGGATTAGACCTTCAAAACTTTACCAAGGCTCTGATTAATTATTTAAGACAAACTCTAATTCTAAAAATGACGGGCGAAAAAGAAGGAAATTTAATAATTACCGGTCTGACTAAAGAAGAATTTCAAAAACTTGGGGAGCAATCAGCTCTTTTCAAAGAAGATAAGCTTCGAAATATTTTAGAACTTCTCCTTGAAGCCGAAAATAAAATGAAATATTCCTCAATACCCCAGTTACCTTTGGAATTAGCCATAATTGAGGCAATAGAAAAAAAAGGAAATCAGAAATTAATTGATTAGCCTCTTGTATCATTTGAACCACGGTGATATAATTAAAGAATATTAATCCGTGGTTCATGATCCAGAAACCTAAAGAAAGAGAAAAAGCAATAAAACTAAGAAAGAGAGGTTTTTCGTATTCTGAGATTTTAAAAGAAATCCCGGTAGCTAAATCTACTTTATCTTTATGGTTAAGAAGTGTTGGATTAAGTAAAAGACAAAAACAAAGATTGACGGGAAAAAAACTAGCTGCTGCTCTCCGCGGAGCAAGAGCCAGAAAAGATCAAAGATTATTAATTACAAAAGAGATTAAAGTTAAAGCAAGGGGCGAGATAGGAAAATTATCTAATAGAGAATTATGGCTTATTGGAGTTGCTCTTTATTGGGCAGAAGGTCACAAAGAAAAAACCCATGCCAGCCCAATAAAGCTGGGGAATTCAGATCCTAATTTAATAAATATATTTTTAGAATGGCTTCAGAAAGTATGTAAAATTAATAGAAAAGATATCAAATTCCGAATTTATTTACATGAAACTTCAAAGAATAGATTGGGTGAAGTCAAAAAATATTGGGCCAGAGCTACAAAATTTCCGGAAAGAGATTTTCAAAAAATAAGTTGGAAGAAGCACAAGATTAATACCCGTCGAAAAAATATAGGGGAGAATTATTACGGACTATTAGATGTAAGCGTTAAAAAAAGTATAAATTTAAATCGAAAGGTTCAAGGATGGATAGAAGGGATTTGTAAAAATTGCGGGGTGGTGCAACGGTAACACGCCACACTTTGGATGTGGAATTCTTGGTTCGAATCCAAGCCCCGCAGCCACCTTGAGCGCGGTCTTGCCCTGAATTTTATTGAAGGGCTCAAGAGGCCGAGATGTTTTCTCGGTTTTTTTGTTTTGTAGTATAATATAAGAAACATAAAGTACTAAAATAATATAATAATATGGCAAAAATAAAAGATTTGCCCAAAATAGAACGGCCGACCTTGCCCTTCCGTAGCTTTCTTGCCATCCGTAGCTTTAGCGAAGGATGGAGCAAAGGAGGGGAGAAAAATAATTTAATGCTTGACAAAAAGTTTTGTTTCGAACAATATAGAAATAGGGTTATTTATTTTATCCATTTATCGAAACAATATGACTAAAAAAGAAATAATCTGGCGAGAAATTCTATTTCAAGCCATTGAAAATAAAAAAATTGAATTTACCCAAAAAGCATTAGCTCAAAAATACGGCTTTTCCTTAAGCACGGTTTTTAATGCCTTGAAAATTCCAAGAAGCACAGGCGCGGTAGAAGGGAAAAGGGGATTTAAAATTCGCGACATTGAGAAATTTTTATTTCTTTGGGCTACTTTCAGAAAAATCAAAAAGGACATTCTTTACGAAACTTCACTTAAAAAAGGAGTTTTTGATATTGAGGGAGAAATGCCGCCCCTTGTTATTTTCGGCGCTTACAGCTCTTATTTGAAAAAATACAAAGAAGCTCCGGCAGATTATGACAAAGTTTATATTTATGTTGAAGAAGAAAAAATCAATGAAGTAAAAAAACGTTTTCCCTCCCAAAAAGGCTATCAAAATTTAATCGTTTTAAAAGCCGATCCCTGGCTGAAAAATTTTGGTCAGATTACCCCGGATTGCCAAACTTTTGTTGATTTATGGAATCTGCCCGAGTGGTACGCCAAAGATTTTTTAAATGCTTTAAAAGAGAGAATATTTAAATAAAATATGCCAGAATTTTATCACGATTTAATAACCGAAAAAAGCTTTAAGATTCTCCAAGATTTAAAACGCAAATTTAAATTTGTTTTGATTGGCGGCTGGGCGATTTATTTATACGCCAAAGCATTAAAATCAAAAGATATTGATATTATTATAGATTATGATGAATTGGAAAAACTCAAAAAAGAATTTAATGTTTCTAAAAATGAGAGATTGAAAAAATACGAAGTAAAGATAGAAGAAGTAGATATAGATATTTATTTGCCGTTTTTTTCCAATTTAGGTTTTCCGGTTGAAGAAATCAAAAATTACTGCCAGTCCATTGAAGGATTTTTAGCGCCGCTTCCGGAAATTTTGATAATTTTAAAAACCGGAACTTACTTTGAAAGAAGGGAAACCATAAAGGGCAGTAAAGACTTGATTGACATCTTTAGTTTGTTAAAAGAGGGCCAAATCAATTGGAAAACCTACAAAGAAATAATTGAAAAATATAATTTAAACGAGATGAACGATAAATTAAAAAAAATAATTTCTTCCCAAAGAGTAATTCCCGAGCTCAATTTACTAAACCACCAAATTTCCAAACTCAAAAAAGAAGTTTTAAAGAATTTATGAAATTCCGCGACCTACCAAAAACCTGCCCCAGATATTGGCGTTTCAGCCCGAATGGGGCTGTTTTATATGTTTCGTAGGTGTTGCGGGTTAGTTTTAATATTTCCTGCCCCGTGTCGGGATCTTGCATATATAATATAAATCCTGTATCATTTAATACAGGATAGCAAATATAATTAAAACCATGATTTTATGAAGAAAATTGAAGCAATACAAATATTGCAAAAATCAAATAGAAAACTTTTTACTCTTTCTGATATAAAAAAGCTTCTTAAAATAGTGAGTGACAATACTGCCTATAAACAGGCCGCTGGCCTGATAGAAGCCGGTGTTTTAGAAAGAGTTTCAAAGGGCATTTATCTTTTGGCATCAAATAAGCCTACTGATTTTGAGTTGGCTAATTTTTTATACAAACCCTCTTATGTCTCTTTAGATTCGGCGCTTAATTATTATGGCATTTTAGTCCAATCTCCTCAGCAGATTATTTCGGTGACCCCCAATCTTGCAAAAAAGATAGAAGCGGTTGGCAAGGATTTTGTTTATATGCATCTTAATCAGAAATACTATTCAGATTACCAACAGGTAGACGGTTTTCTTATTGCCACCCCCGAAAAGGCGTTCATTGATGCCTTATTCTTTGTTGCCCTAGGAAGAGGCTCTTTAAGCGTAGAAGAGCTCATTTTAGATTCTATTGATAAAAATAAATTAAAGGATTTGGCCAAAAAAATAGACAACCGCGCGTTTAAGAAATATTTTAAATCACTAAAATTATGATTTCAAAAGAACAGATAAAAGAAATATCTCAAAGATTTTCTATAGATGAATTCACCATTCTCCGTGAATATATTCAGATTGTCTTTTTGGGCGTTCTCTATAGCAGAAAAAAGAGTCAAGATATTTATTTTAAAGGTGGCACCGCAATCCACTTGCTTTTGAAATCCTCTCGTTTTTCGGAAGACTTGGATTTCACAGCCAAGTTAACAATTGCTGAATTAAAAGATTGTTTAGAAGATGTATTGAAAAAAGTTAATTTAGTTATTCCTGACACAACTTTAAAGAAGGTTGATATTGGGAATAAATCTCTTTCGGGTATTTTAAGTTATCAAACCGAAGAGATGAAATTTCCCTTGAATGTCCAGATTGAGTTCTCTATCAGAGAAAAACTTTTCACAGAAGAAGAAAAAGTATTAGAAACCGATTTTCCTATTAGCCCCCAGCCCATTATTCGACATCTTGGCTGGCAGGAGGTTTTAGCCGAAAAAATCAGAGCTTTTATGATTAGAGCTAAGGGAAGAGATGTTTATGATATCTGGTATTTATTATCAAAAGGAATTGATATTGATTGGAAGATGGTTAATAGAAAATTAGAGTTTTACAAAAAGACCGTATCTTTTCAAGATGTTTATGAAGAGGTTGGTAAGTTTGATGATAAAAAGATAAAAGACGATTTACAAAAATTCCTTCCTGCTTATGATAGAAATTTAGTGGTTCATCTTAAAACATTATTGCTCAAGCAACTTTTTTCAAGAGAGGAATTCACGATTAGAGGCAGTGATAATTTAGATTTTACTAAGATGCCTGGTGGCGCTTTTTCTGGCATAGAAAAGTTGATATACGATTTAAAGAAAACAAAAATTATCAAGATTGAGCGTAAAAACGAAAATACTATTCGTGTAGATATAAAAACCGATGAAGGCGGTGAGCGTAATGGTTATATCAGAGCAAGAAATAAAAATGGGGTGGGAGAATTAGATGTTATTGAAAAGAATAAAAGCGCATTCAAGGGTAAATCCTACGATGAATTGATAAATTATAAGTTTAACCGGGGTTAAATTTATGTGAATTAAACAATCCGATTTAGATGCGTTTTTAAAAAGGACGAGTAATTTTAATAAGAAAAAGAGATGAAACTAAAAAATCTACCCAAAATTGAGCGTCCGACCTTGCCCTTCCGTAGCTTTCTTGCCATCCGTAGCTTTAGCGAAGGATGGAGCAAAGGAGGGGAGAGAAACTAATTTCAAAAGGCCCCCAAAATTTAAAAGACGAAAATAGAAATCGTGGTAAAATAGAGATATGAAACAAAATAAATATCGAATAAAAGACTTGCCAGAGGATCAGCGACCGCGTGAAAAGCTGTTAAAACACGGCGCCGATAAACTTAACGAAGTAGAACTTTTAGCCGTTTTGTTGAGAACGGGAACGGTTGGAAAGTCGTCATTGGAACTAGCAAAGCAAATTCTAGATGATTTTGGTGGATATCGTGGCATTTGCGGAAGGGAGCTTGGAGATCTAAAGAGAGTTAAGGGACTTGGTCCTGCTAAAATAGCTCAAGTCGCAGCCGCTTTTGAGATAGCCAGTAGAATTATCGAGGAAGTTCTCAGAGAACGTAATTTAAAATAAGTAAAAATGAGAAAAGTATTTATCGTTTCTGCAAGCGGGCCCGAGGCATACGGTCACTATCAGGATACGGTTAAAAGAAAAAGGTCTATTGCAGAAATGGCAGGATATATTAATCAGGAGCAAAGAGAATATTTGAATAGCCTTTACCACGGCAGAGATTTTGCTGTTTGGGGCGCTACGGGCGGATCGGGCAATGTGAGTACTTGGACAAAAATGGAACCGGGAGATTATGTCGTTTTCTATCAACAGGGCAAATTTATTCTGATAGGAGAAGTGGCGCATAAGTTAAAGAGTAAAAAATTGGCGAGTTATTTTTGGGGTTCAAATAGAAAAGGAGAAACCTGGGAGAATGTATATTTCATTATTAATGAGAGAGAAACAAACATACCTCTTGAAAAGTTTAATCAGTATCTCGGTTATAAGAAAAATTATACCCCTCAAGGATTTAGCGCTGTCGAGGTGGAGAGACAAAAGGCGTTTGAAAAAAGATATGGTGATTTTTATGGCCTGATGCTCAAGGTGGATGAAGGTAAAAGCGATGATATTCAAGAGATAGGACGCTACTTAATGGAACACAAGGTTAAATTACCTCAAAAAGAAGAAGAAAAGATGCCTACTGAGCATAATGAAATTCAATGGCGTTTGATAAGACTCGGAAAATCTGCTGGTAATGATGTGTGGGTACCAAGGGCTGATCAAAATAAAGTATATCAGGGGAATAAATTCAGAGATTTCGTTCTTAGGGAATTTGAACAAGGTTTAGATATACCGAGAACAGTTGAAAATATTGACTGTGTCTGGCGATATGGTTTTCAGATTAAGTCGGCTTTTGAGATAGAGCATTCTACTGCTATTTATTCCGGAATTCTTCGACTTTCTGACCTAAAAAGTATTGCGCCAAATTCAAATTATCCTTTAATAATTGTTGCCCCCCGCGAGGCAAGGCCGCGAGTATACGAACAAATTAGAAGGCCAACTTTTTCTAATCCATATTTAAAACTCAATGAAGCGTTAAAGTTTCTATCTTACGAAAAAATCAGAGAGCTAGATGATAAATTTTCTAATACCAATATTTTAACGACGGAGATAATTATTGGTAGCGCAGAAAGGGTTAATAACTATTCCATCTAAGAAAATTATTCTGGTTTTTCGATATGAAAGACAATAGTTCTTCTTTCTCCGCCCTAAAAAATTCGGACCACAATATAAAAATGATATTCCTAAACTTTTAGAACTTTGTGATAAAAACCGCGCCACTGAAAAACTATATTCTTGGTTCACTCCAGTCAAAGAGATAATTGACAACGATTATATTCTTTCAGCGAATGCGTATAAATAATCAAAATTTAGCCCGAAGTTAATGAAATTAAAAAATTGGCAGAAAATTTCGTTAATTCTGTTAACAGCCTGGGGAGCGTGGTCATTATATGTAGATGCCTTATACGATCCAACGCCTGATACATTCTTTATTTTAGGAGGTTTCCTCTTTATGGGTTTCATAATATTTAAATGGTACGATTTGGGCAAAAAGTCGAAGAATTAATTGAGAAATGAAATTAATAAATGTGAGAAATTTTTTGCCAAAAAAGGAGAATAAAATATGGGATTATTATTATGATGCGATGGAATGTTTGACTCAAGATAATGCGGAAACAGCTAAACTTTTGCTTAAAAAAACGATTAAACTCGATGAAAATTTCGTGGCTGGTTATGTAGGAATGACTGCGGTTTATCGAGTAGAGGGCAATAATAAAAGGGAGAAAGAATACAGTGATTTGGCTTATAAGAAAACTTGTAAAATCTTCCCTAGATGGCCTAAAAAAATGAACTGGGGGATTTTAGAAAATCGTCAGTATCTTCGAGCAATTTGTGATAAAGCAGCTGTTTACCATAAAAAAGATGATTATAAAGAAGCTGAAAAATTATATCGTTTACTGCTTAAATTAAATCCCAATGATAATCAAGGCGTTCGATATTTGTTGGCCGGAATGTTTGTCAGTTTAAGTCCTCAAGACGTTGATGATATGTTTGATGAATGTAATGCAAAGCAGGATTGGAGTAAATTAGAAAAATTAGTAGAAGAACAAAACAAAAAACATCATTTTTGGACCGAACCTAGTTCTTGATTTTTTAGCTCCTATTTTATGCGAAAAAGGTTTAAAAAGAAGAAAAGAAGTTGTGCTTTGTGTAAACCTCATAAGATGGAGGGTGCTACTCGTTGGAAAACAAAAGAATTTGCCAAAATAAAAGAGTTTGAAAAGACAAAAAACTTATTAGGTTGGTGACCAACATTAATTTATGTCTTGGTGTTTTGCAATAGTAAATAATAGATTAGCAGAAATTTATTTTGATAAAAAGAGGAATGGTCAAATTAAAATTTGGGGTCATTGTTATGTTAAAAGAGAAGATTACAAAACTAAACAAGAGCAAAAATGGATTGAAGAGGATACAAAGAAAGTAAGGGTTGCGTATAAGAACAAAAAATATAAGTTATATTAGGCAAAAAGTCGAAGAATTAATTGAGAAATAAAATTATGGACACTAGATTATTAAAATTATTAAAGGAACAAATTGATAAAATTGAGAATTTGAAGACGATTAAACGCTGGGGACCTGAATATAAAATTTGGGAAAACACAGCCTCTAAAATAGTAGAGGATTTATTTGGTAATGATTATCTTGATTTATTTCAAAAAACCCTAAAGGTCAATGTATTTTCAATGACTAATCAAACCCTGAATCAGCAAAGGTATATAGAAGCACTCGAAAATACCAAGAGGCTTTTAGGAGGTTTTATTCAAGAACGAGAAAGACTTGAGAGCGTATCTTCTGTGAATATAGGAAGAACCATTGGGCTAAGCGATTACAACTTACACCCTTTAATAAAAGAAGTAAGCCAACAAAGATTTGAAGATGGCCATTATGCTGATGCGGTGGAAGCAGCCCTTAAAGAGGTTATTAATAGAGTAAAAGAATATATAAAAAAAGAAATTAGAGAAAATTTAGACGGTGACAAAGCAATGAATCGAGCGTTTGGTTTTGAAAATCAAGATCCGCTTATTAAGTTTAATAAATTGCAAACACAAGAAGAAAAAGACGAGCAAAAAGGATTGATGTATTTATTTAAAGGGATAGTTGGGATTAGAAATCGTAAAGCACATGAAAATGTAATTCTTAATGATCCTTATAGGGCCATAGAGTATTTAGCCCTGAGTAGTTTATTAATGAGATTGCTCGATGAATATGCGAAATAACCGGCCAACAAAAAAATTAGGAGAGGCCAGCGCTTCGCTGAATTCAAAAAGCAAAATGCAAAAATTAAAATCACAAGAAATTTTTTGTAAAGAGTGCGGCTTTCCAAAAGAATCAGAGTTTTGTAATCAGTGCCAGAAAGAAACTAAAAATCATCGTATATTAGAATGCGAAAGTGGAAATCATCATCTTTTCGGTCAACCGGTAAGGTTCGGTATAAAAAGAGGAGAAATTAGTTGGGCATATTTTCCGATAGCTTATGGGATTTTGTTAACTATTTCGGTGGGAGTAATACAGCTTATAGAATATTTCATATGGTATTATCGGGTTATTTTGATATTAATAGTAGCATTTATATGGCTTTATTTATGTTTTTTTAATAGAAAATTCAAAGAGTTTATTATTAGCTTTTTCGCTAGATCAAAAGAAATGGTTCATTGGAAATAGAGAAATTTTAAAATATATAAAAAGTCGAAGAATTAATTAAGAAATAAAATTATGAATAAATGGTATTTTTTGAATTTTAAGATAAAATGGGATAAAAAATCCCCTGTTAATTTTTTTGTTGATTTAATAATCATAGATTTATTAATTAATCCAGCCGTTGGAACATTCAAACAAAAACTTATTTTATGGCGTATTCATAGAAGCGCCACTGAAGATGGGCATATTTTGAGATTTATTTTTTATACAACCTCTGAAACATCTAAAAATGTTCTTAAGAACATAAAAGATAATAAATTTTATAGGTTTATTAAAGAAAATTATTTAGAAGATATGATTAAAGAAGAAGGATCTCAAGATATAGAAGGGGCAGGGGATGGAGATTGGCCAAAAGAAATTAATAGAGTTTGGCCATATTACATAATGGGTTGTTCTGAGATGTATATGAAACTAATAGAGGAGATAAATAAAAGTATGGCTGAGGGTATAGATAAAAATAATCGAGAACAATTAGAACAATATTATAAAGAAATAGAAAAAGAAATCGACGCAAAATGGTTTACATACGGTTCTCATTCTTTTTTGCATCACCTAGGAGCAATATTTGGTTATAAGTTTATATTTCTCCGTCCACGGTTTATAGATGAAAATTCACGAGGAATAATTCTTTAAGCGTATTAATATTGTGCGACGTTTCCTCCTTCGTTAAAACTACGGAAGGACAAGGGAATTAATTGAGAAATAAAATTATGGGAAAAATAAAGGGAACGGTTTACGCATTTATAGATAGCAATAATCTGCATTTAGCAATTAAAGATTCCGGCTGGGAATTAGATTTTGCCAGATTTTATATCTATCTCAAAGATAAATATAAAGTAGATAAAGCACTTCTTTTTATTGGCTATTTCCCCGGCAATGAAGCACTATACACATATTTACAAAAGGCTGGTTATATTATTATTTTCAAACCAACCTTACTTTATAAAGATGAAGGTGGAAATGAACAATTAAAAGGTAATGTTGACGCAGAATTGGTTTTACATTCAATGATAGAATACCAAAATTATGATAAAGCCATAATTGTTACCGGAGATGGTGATTTTCATTGTTTAATTGAGTATTTAGAAAAACAAGAAAAATTAGGAAGATTACTGATTCCAAATAGAAAAAAGTACTCGCGTCTACTTTGGAAGTTCAGAAAATATATGGATTTTCTTAATTATTTAGAAAGGAAACTTGGAAAATGGCAAAAATAAAAAGGGGTGTTGCTTACGAGACGAACTCATAAGTCTTTTCCCCTTCGTGATATTTATATATTAGCAAACCTACACCCATTGTCAAGTGGAGAAAACGGGGTCAACTCTATTTTTTGTCAATTTTAGCTAAAGCATTTAAACAAAAATGGAAGATATTAATTTTGACGATTTTCAAAGGATTGATTTGAGGGTGGCAAAAGTAATTGCTGCTGAAAAAATAGAAGATTCTGAAAAGCTTTTAAAGTTGGAAATCGATTTAGGGAAAGAAAAAAGACAACTGGTAGCCGGAATCGGCCAGTTTTATAGTCCAGAAGAATTAATGAGAAGAGAGATAGTGGTGGTAGCAAATTTAGAATGGAAGAAGATAAAAGGAGTTGAAAGCCAAGGAATGCTTTTAGCGGCCGATATTGGGGGCAAACCCGTATTATTAAAACCAGATGAGGAAGTTCCTCCCGGCACTAAGATTCGCTGATAACCTTTATAAATGTAGTACACTTCGACAAGCTCCGTACTCTGTGAAAGTACTCTGTTAAAGTCTGACTTTCACAGATTGAAATTAAACGATGATGAAAAAAATAAAAAGATTAAAATTAGGGAAACTTCCTCATCCTTTTCTTTCGAAATTGTTAAAAAAAATTAAAAGAGGAAATGCTCTTTTAGGTCCGGCGATAGGTGAAGATGCAGCCATAGTTTTATCCAAAGATTTAGCTTTTATTTTTACTTTAGACCCCATTACGTTTACCGATAAAGACATTGGACATTATCTTTTAAATGTTAATGCAAATGATATTGCAGCTTGTGGAGGAACTCCGAAGTATCTTATACTTTCTCTTCTTTTCCCGAAGGGTACTGAAGAAAAACAAGTAAGGAACCTCTTTTCTGAAATCCAAAAAGAGAGCGAAAAAATAAAAGTAGAAATATTGGGGGGCCATACAGAAATAACAAATCAGGTTAATAGTCAGGTGGCGATAGGAACGCTGATTGGGACAGCTATAAAGGATAAAATTACTCCTACCAGAAATGCAAAACCAGGAGATAAAATTCTTCTCACCAAGAAAATAGCGATTGAGGGAACTGCAACAATTTTTAGAGAGAAAGAAAAGAATCTCAGAAGTATCTTTTCACAAAAGATTATCAAAAGAGGAAAAAATCTTCTTATTAACCCTGGAATTTCTATTTTAAAAGAAGCACAAATTCTCAATCAAAACTGTAAGGTAAATGCAATGCACGATCCCACCGAAGGAGGAATTGCTACAGCTCTCTGGGAGATTTCTCAGGCTGCAGGAGTAAAAATTTTAGTGGAGAAAGAAAAAACCCCCATTATTAAAGAGACAAGTTTGGTCTGTGATTATTATCGCTTAGATCCTTTCTATCTTCTTGCCTCGGGCTGCTTACTGACTATGTTTCCGAGAAAAGAGATAATAAGAGCAGTAAAAATTTTGAAGGAAAATGGAATATTAGCTACAATTATTGGAGAGGTAAAGAAAGGAAAAGGTGCTTGGTTCTGGGAGAAAAACAAATTAAAGAAAATTGTCCCAAGGGTTGACGAAATTACAAAGATAATTAAATGAAGAAATAGTGTCAACCCTGGAAGAAAAAATGTTAATTAAGGTTAAGGTTTTCCCAAATTCAAAAAAGGAAGAAATTGCCAAAAAATCAGAAGACAGTTTTGAAGTAAAAGTTAAAGAAAAGCCAGAAAGAGGTCTGGCTAATAAAAGAGTGATAAGAATTCTTTCTTCTCATTTTAAGATTCCAGAATCAAAGGTAAAATTAATCAAGGGATTTAAAGAAAGAAATAAAATTTTTAAAATAATCAAAATTTAGCCCGGGGTAGAGACGGCGGTTTTTGTTAAAATGAAGAAAGGTCGAAAAATTGTTTAATTTAATTAAAAACTTATGGAACAAAAACAAATTCAAATTAAGGCGAAAGATGACGATTTGAAAGGGGTTTACTCTAATCTAATGATAGTAAGCCATACGAAAGAAGAGTTTTGTCTTGATTTTATTAACAGTTTTAATCCCCCTACGCTTACTGCTAGGGTTTTAACGAGTCCGAGCCATTTAAAAAGAATGATTCAGGCCCTAGAAATAAATATGAAAAAGTATGAAGAGCAGTTTGGGTCAGTAGAAGTCGCCAAAGAGCCTGAAACATCCCTTGGCCTTGGATTTCAGTCTCAGAAATAATTAAAATTTAGACAGGGAAATGGCGTTAGGTCTATTTTTATTATTTTCATATGTCCCGCAAAAACGGCGTTTTTTGTTAGAATGAGAAAAAATTCTAAAATCGTTCGCCAGAGCGAGCCCCAATTTGACACAATTTTTTAATAGATTAAAATTAAAATAGTAGAGTTCACTAAAGGTCGAATTAAAAGTTAAAATTAAATAAAAAAAATGAAAAGAAAATTGGGTATTTTGTTAGTTGGTACGGTGCTGACTGGATTAGTTTTGAGTTTAGGGGGGACTGTTTTGACTTCTGAGGCCGCGCCAGAGCCAATGCAAAGAAAAATTGTGGTTTTCCAAACCTGGTTCGAGAATGACGTTGCCCAAGAGGAGTTAATAAACCGATTCAATGGAGTCAAGATCAAAGATCTAGACCTAATTCACGCTAAGGCAGTTTATTTACCGCCAAAGGCAGAAGCAGCTTTAGCTCGTCAGTTCGGGGTTTTAAGGATTGATGATGACGTCGAGGTTTTTGCTTTGGCAAAACCAATTAAAGTAGAAAAGACGCCCAAACCCCAGCCAGCTGAGGTTTTGCCTTGGGGAGTTGATAGAATTGATGCTGATTTGGCGTGGGGAATTACTACTGGTGACCCCATTAAAGTAGCAATTGTTGATACCGGTATTGATGTAAAGCATCCTGATTTGAAAGACAACCTAAAAGGCGGCGTAAGTACTGTTGGATATACTTCTAGTTATAATGATGATAATGGCCACGGCACTCATGTGGCTGGAATTGCCGCTGCCATTGATAATGAAATCGGAGTCATTGGTGTTGGTCCTCAAATTGATTTATACGCTGTTAAAGTTTTAGATAGGCGTGGTTCGGGTTATTTATCAGATGTTATTGAAGGATTAGATTGGGCGATTCAAAATAAAATGGAGGTTGTCAACATGAGTTTGGGAACAAGTTCTAATGTGGCTTCATTTCAGGAAACAGTCCAAAGAGTTTATGCCGCCGGAATTACTCAAGTGGCTGCGGCCGGAAATACTGGCGGAGCAGTCATTTATCCGGCTGCCTATCCAGAAGTGATTGCTGTCTCAGCGACTGACTCAACTGATACTCTCGCTTCTTGGTCTTCTCGTGGTCCAGAAATAGATTTGGCTGCTCCTGGTGTTTCCATTTACTCCACTTACAAGGGCCAAACCTACAAGACCTTGAGCGGAACCTCAATGGCCGCACCTCATGTTACAGGGGCTGCTGCTTTAGTCTTAACTCAGGTTGCCAAATGTGATACCGATTCGAGTGGCTCTTGTAGTCCAGCTGAGGTTCAACAGAGATTAGAAGCTACAGCTGAAGATTTGGGAACTGTTGGGAGAGATGATCTTTATGGTTCTGGTTTAGTTGATGCTGAAAAAGCGGTGACTTATTAAAAAATCTTTTTCCTTTTCCTTGTGGAGATAAACAAAATCCCCTGATTTTGAGGGTTTTTGTTTTTTTTAAAAAATAAAATATAATAGAACATAATAAAGCGTCAAGAAAACGGTGCCAACTCTGGAAATGAAAGTCGAAGGTTCGAATGGGGTTGACAATGCCTTTTGAAATGCTAAAATAAGATAAAGGCGTTTTGTTTTTAGTAATTATTACTACATTTTCTAAAACGGGAATATGCCCCAAAAATTAAAACCACATAAAGTGGCGAGAGTTTTAAAAGAGAAGAAAATGAACCTTTTTACACCCCTGGAGTTTAAAAGGGTTTTTGGCGTTTCTAATTGGGCCTGTCAGTGGTTTATTAAAACTCATACTAAGGAAGGACTTTTTGTAAAGATTCGCAACGGACTTTATATGCTAGCCGACTATCCCGCCAGTCATTATCTAATAGCAAACCGTCTTTACGAGCCTTCATATATTTCTTTTGATACAGCTTTATCGTTTTATGGAATTATTCCAGAAACTGTCTACACCATTACTTCGGCTACCACCAAAAATACCAGGGAATTTAAGGCAAATAATGTCAGCTTTGTTTACCATAAACTTAAAGAGGGAGCTTATACTGGTTACAAACCAATAAAATATTTGGACAGTACAATTTTAATGGCCGAATCGGAAAAGGCCCTGGCCGATTATTTATATTTCGTGGTTCTAAAAAGGAGGGGTTTACATTATGAGAGGTTAGATTTAAAGAAAATAAATAAAGCTAACCTGTTAAAACATATTAAATTATTTAAGCAGCCCAAAATGAATAAATTAGTTAAAAAAATTTATGCTGAGTCAAGACGCCCTAAAAGAATTTACTAAAAAATCTCAGACTATTGAGAAAAATATAGTGCGAGAATATATTCAGCACTTGTTTTTGTCATCTTTATATAAATTACCGGGGGCAGAAAAATTATTATTTAAAGGCGGAACAGCATTGAGATTTATTTATGGAAGCCCCCGATTTTCGGAAGATTTAGATTTCACTGGAGAGCGCATTTATCACTATCAAATAATAGATGAACTTTTTATAAGTGCGCTTTCAGAAATAGGGAAACAGGGGATAAAAATAAATTTTAAAGAGGCAAAACCAACAACCGGGGGTTACTTAGGAATAATTTATTATGAACTCTATGATTTTATAGAAGATATGAAATTTGAAATTTCCCTAAGAAATGGCAAAGGATTAACCAAAGAAATTATCACTATTATAAACGATTATACTCCTGCCTATACCATTGTTTCTCTGCCAGGAGCAGAAATCGTTAAAGGAAAAACAGCAGCTTTACTTAAACGGAAAAAACCCAGGGATTATTATGATCTGTATTTTTTTCTCCGACATCCAGAGCTTCATAAATTCGTAGAGAAAACTCGGCTAAAAGAGGTGCTGGAGGACATAGAGAAAGAAAAAATAGGCTTTAGGCAAGAACTCTCTGTTTTGCTTCCAGCCAGCCACCAAATGATTTTAAAAAACTTCGGATCTAATTTAGCTAAAGAGATAAAAAAATTTATTTAAAACAAATAAGGATATCAAAAAACTTATAGAAGTTTTCGCCACAAGAGAAGAAATTGCCACCAAGCAAGGATTTGGAGGGTTTAAGACGGGATTTTGCCAACCTTCAATTTGCCGCTGAAGAACCGACAGCTCTCAGAGAACCGAAAAAGTAAAAAAAAGATTATGAAAAGAAAAAATAAAAGAATTGAATACCCTTGATTACGAGAAGCCGATTTTTAATGATTTATCTAACTTAAAATAATTAACCCCACGGGGCAGGAATTTAGGCCGAAGTTGAGAGGAATGGGGGTTACTATCTCAGTCGGTTAAGAATGGTGAAAATATCTGCCTGGCGGTTGTCAGAGTAAAGCAAAATGATGGAGATAGGTTTTTTATTCACCAGGAATACCGACGCCAGTGTTTGTTTGGCTTGCGGCAGGTAACCGGTTTTGCCACCGATAAATTCAGGAAGAGGATAAAAGTTATTTACGTTTTGGAATTTGAGCAGTCTGCCTGTAGAATCGGGAAGCCAGAAGTTATTATCTCTGGTAAGGTGCAATATTTCAGGATGTTCTTTATAAATATAGGATATAAGTTTGGCCAGGTCGGCTGCGGTAGAACGATTAGTTGGGCTTAATCCGTGGACATCAGAGAAAACGGTATTTTTCATCCCGAGCTCTTTTGCTTTTTGATTCATCAGGTCCAAAAATTTCTCTTTCCCTAAAAAATAAGCTAAAGCTTCGCAGGCGTCATTTGTTGATTGGATAAGACTTGCCTTGAGAAGATTCTCTGCGCTTATATTGAGTCCCAGAAAAAGGGTTAGGCTATGACCCAGCGGCTCAAGCATTTTTTCTGTTAAAGTTATTGTTTGGTTCTTTTTAATATGTTCTGAAGTAACCAGCGCGCTCATTAGCTTGGTAATGGAAGCTATGGGATAGGGTTGATTGGCGTTTTTCTCCAGAATAGTCGAATTATCAGAAAGGTTTACTGCCAAGTATGAGCCAGCGCTTATTTCTTGTTTGAGCTGTAAATTTAAAAGCAATGATTGGAGAAGCTGAACTTCATACCGCAGAATTTCTATTTGCTGGAGCAATAGAGCTTTTTCTGCTTGTGTCAGGGCTTCAACCGGTTTGGGGACAATGAGGAAAAACGTCAAAATTATAAACAGAAAGAGAGAAAACTTTCTCATTCTATATTTATACCTTCTTTTGGCTGAATCCTCAAGGTAGTTTTACAAACTTCCTTTTAACATTCCAACATTGAAATAAATTCAAACAAAAAGCCCAAAGCTTTGGCAATTTTAGAGAAAGCATTAAAAGGATAATTATAAGGGCTGTTTAAGACCTATTTTATTACTATGAATAAATAAAAATGTATAGATTTAACAAGATTTTATACAGGGTATATAATGAAAATGTATAGTTTTCCGCTGGCAAGATATGAATTCAAAATTATTAACAATCGGTCAGGCAGCTAAATTACTGGGAGTTTCCATTCAAACCTTACGGCGCTGGGATGATTCGGGTAAATTATCTCCGGTTAGCCGAAAAGCTCCAGAGCATAGGCATTAGCTTAAACATTAATTTTCGCGGCTGCTTAGCCATGATTAAATTCTAAATTATATGACGATTTTTTTGAAAAAATTCGGTACAACTCTGAATGGTCGACAGTTTGGCAGAGAATCCTTTGCCGCTTTTGAGCCTTCTTTAAGGGATATAAAGGACGATGAAAAAATTATAGTGGATTTTGAAGGAGTTGTGACCTTTACGCCTTCTTGGGGCGATGAATTTTTGGGTTCTCTATTTAACAGATTTGGCGAGCGATTAGTGTTGAAAAACACCGGAAACCCTTCGGTTCAAGCAATATTAAAGTTATTGGGAAAAATCTACGGGCACGTTCTAACATTTACTAATTCTCGCAGCCCTCTTGAGCGCGGTTCAAGAGACCGAGACACATAAAAAGTTGCCAAGAGGGAGGTTTTTTGGTAAACTAAGATAATATGTTTATCACAGAAGGTAGAATTAATTGGAAGTATCTTCTAATTGTAGCTATTTGGGCTGTCATTGTCGGTGGAGGGATTTGGGTTTATTTTGGAGATGTTGTGAGAAATATAATTTCTCCTTCTCAATTTTCTGAAATACCAGAAGTTATTCCAACACTCACAGAAGAAGAAAGCAAAAACCATATTTTATTTGCTAGAGGTAATGATCTTTGGTCTTCTGACATTACAGGAAAAGATCAAAAAGAAATTTTAACAAATATAGAATTAAGCGGACCTGTAAAATTTGACGTTAATATTTCTCCTGATCATCAAAAGATTTTATATTTCTCCGGGGACGATATTTATCTGTCTAAATCTGATGGTTCTAATTCTAGGCTTGTAGTAAAAGCGGTCACTCAGAAAGTATTTGATACTAGATTCAATCCACCATCAGAAGGCATACGCTATCCAAAAATTGTTTGGGCTTCTGATAGTAATGCCTTCCTTTATATAAAAAGTCCACCTTCTAACGACCCTCAAAAGAACATTTATCAAATATATTCTATAGATTTAAACACCAGTAAAGAGCAATTTATTAGAGAAATGACTACCGATTATTCTTCTGTTGGAATTTCTTTTGCAGGTTGGGATCGAACCAATAATGAAATTTATACTTTTAGGGTGGGATTAGTCGATGGAGGAGTTTCTGAAGGAATTGTAATTAATTCTTTAAATGGAGATATTAAAAATGAATACAATATTACTGGGCTTACTTATGAAGTTTCCCCAAAATATGATAAATTTATACTTAGTATACTTGGTCCAATAGGATTACCTCATAAATTAACAATCAGAAATATTAGAACCGGCGAAGTCTTAAAGACAATTGAAATAAATATATTTCCAGATAAATGGTCACCAGACGGAGAAAAAATACTCCTTGTCGGAGGAAAAATATTAGAAATTGATTCGGAAAAGATAACTAAAATTTTTGAATATGAAGGTACGGGGTGTGGTGCTGTAGCTTGGTCTCCAGATAGTAATTATATTACTTATACTTCCAGCCCAGGAAATGGGATGGATACTTCGTTGAATGTCATTAAGATTGATGGATCTTATAAAAAAGAAATTATTAAAGAGTATACCGGAGGTAATTGTGATCGATTTGACCTTGGCTGGGGCCATTATTAAAGGATTAATAAAAATTTAGGGAAAAATAGTGTCAACTCTATTTTTTTCAATAAAATAAATCCAAAAAGCCCATCGCTGGGCAATTTTTATTTTCTAAAAATAATGATATAATTAGACAATTTTATGATTGGTAAATTCGTCAAAGGTAAAGTTTATGTTTTTATTGATGCGGCAAATACTTTTTATGCTCAGCACACTTTGAAGTGGAGAATTTCCTATGAGAAACTTATAAAATATTTTAAGAAAGAATGCGGAGAAGATGTGAAATGTTTTATTTATGCTGCCTATGATGAAAATAAGCAAAGCGAGCAGAAGTTTTTGGATATGCTCGATATTAGTGGATATATCTTACGAGCAAAAGCCATTAAGAAAATTCGTATAAGTGCTGACCGCGATAAACATAAAGGAAATCTTGACATGGAACTTGCTTTTGAGATGGTTGAGCTCTCAGATAAATATGATACTGCGATATTAATGTCAGGGGATAGTGATTTTTCTGTCCCTATTGACCGCATTAAAAAGAAGGGAAAGTGGATTATTGTTATTTCAACTCGGGGCCGTATCTCTCGAGAACTATTAGAACGAGCAAAATATATTGATTTACGTAAATTAAAAAGGGAGATTGCTCAATAAAAAAATCTGGAGCTGACCGAAGTCACTCCAGAGTGCTATCACATTGTCAGTATAGCAAACCCTTATATCTTGTCAATAGCTCTTGAACTATGGATAAAAAAAGTGAAAAAATAGTGAAAAAAATAGTGTCAACTCTATTTTTTTCAATAAAATAAATCCAAAAAGCCCATCGCTGGGCAATTTTAAATTATGGATTTCCGAAATCCATAATTTTTAATTTATCGCCAAGATGGTGATTTTTTTTACTTGCCCTGAGCTTGTTGAATGGGTAGAATAATAATGTATGAGAAAATTTAAGATATTACTTTCGGTTTTTATAATTCTTTTGGGAGGTGTTTTATTTTTCAGGAATGACATTTACGACTGGGTTTACCCGAAGTTATTTTTACAATTGCCTCAAATTGAAAAAGAAATTACTGGTAGTTTGATAAAAGAAGCTGAGAAAGAAATTTCAACACCGCCACCTTTAAGAGCCGAGGAAGAAGCTCCAGAGGCATTTTTAACTCGAGCGGGAGTAATTGAAAGGACAAATCTTCAAAGAGAAAAATATGGTCTTTCTCCACTTAAGGAAAGCGCAAAACTGAATTTGAGCGCTGAGTTAAAAGTCCAAGATATGTTTCAAAATCAATATTTTGGCCATGAATCGCCGAGCGGCGAAGGAGTAGGCAACCTATCCGAAAAATTTACCTATAAATTTCTGGCTATCGGTGAAAATTTGGCTCTTGGTAATTTTCAAAATGATAAAGCTTTAGTTGATGGCTGGATGGATAGCCCCGGTCATAGAACCAATATTTTAAGTCATATCTATCAAGAAATTGGAGTGGCAGTTGGAGAAGGTATTTTTGAAGGGAAAACTACCTGGCTGGCTGTTCAACATTTCGGTTTACCCCTTTCTGCCTGTCCTCAACCGGATTCATCTCTTAAAGAAAAAATTAATGAAAACCAAAAACAAATATTAGAACTTCAAAGGGAATTATTAGCCTTGGAAGCTGAGATTCAAGTAACAAGACCAAAGAGGGACAAAGAATATATTCAAAAAATTGCAAAATTTAATGCCTTAGTTTCTCAACATAATGCCCTTGTTAAAGAGACCAAGATATTAATTGATAAATACAACAACCAAGTAAACTTATTTAACCAATGCGTCGTCGGCATAGAATAAAAATTGAAAAATAGAGCTGATACTATTTTTCTATTCTATGAATTATATCAAAAAAATCAAAATGAGAAAGAACAGTAAAGTAAGCTGTACTAAATCAGGTTTAATACCCATAAAAGCATTAAATATTTTTGTTAAATTACTCAGGTTTTTTAGACTATATAATGGTGTGTATGTTACAGTTTTAGCTATATCAAATGTCTTAAGCAGACGAAAGTTATTAAGATTTTACTCTCAATTTATCAGTAAGGGTGATTTGTGCTTTGATATAGGTGCCAATATAGGCAATCGGACTGAAGTTTTTCTTAGACTTGGAGCCACTGTTGTGGCTGTTGAACCCCAAGATATTTGTATGCAAAAATTACTGAATAAATATGGGGATAATAATAAAGTATTTTTAGTTCATAAGGCACTTGGAGCAAAAGAAGGCAAAGGCAATTTAATACTCAGTAATTCACATACTGTTTCATCTATGTCTAAAGAATGGATAGATTGCGTTAAAAATAGCGATATGTTTTTTACATCTACTTCAGCTTTCCAATGGCATAAGACTGTTTCAGTTCCAATTACTACTTTAGATAAATTAATTAAAAAGTATGGCAACCCTATTGTCTGCAAAATAGATGTTGAGGGATTTGAATATCAGGTTATTAAAGGTTTATCTCAACCAGTTAAGATGATTTCTTTTGAATTTACACCTGCCCCAAAATTTATTAATTTGGCTATAAAATCTATAAAACATCTTTCTTCTATCGGAAATGTTCAATTTAATTACTCATTTGGGGAATCGATGGCTTTTGCTTTATCAGAGTGGGTTGATAAAGAAAAAATATGTAATATTCTTTTATCTATACCTTATAAGACTGCTTTCAGTGGAGATATATATGCCAGATTTATTGCATAGGATCAAAAAGGAGTTGGGCATACAATCGCCATCCAAGTAACGGAGCAATAATTCTTCAATCCTTAATTGCGTAGGTTGACTGATTGTTTTTTAAATGTTAGCATTGTTTACATAAGATAGTTGCCTAATAAAAATTTAGTCGAGTTTATTCGGGGAACTAAACTTTAGGATAAAACCTTAAAACATTAATTAAATTAATTTATATCTAACTATGGAAGGAACAATTAAAACTCTTACAGAAAAAGGATTCGGATTTATTACCGTTGATGGCGAAGAGAAAGATTTATTTTTTCACAAGAATGAGTTGAAGGGGGTAACCTACGAAGAGTTAAAAGTAGGCGACAGGGTGTCTTTTGAGAAGACTGATTCTGAAAAAGGACCCAACGCAACAAACGTAACTCGCCTTTAAGACTCGAAGAACATTCGTTCTTCTCAACCTTCGCTCGGCTTCGCCTCGCTCAGTGATTAATTCAGTAAAATCAGATAGATGAAAAACAAGCCCATTCTCGGGCTTGTTTTTCATCTAAGGGGGATTTTCAATATTCGGGCTTTTATTTTCAGCTTTAATTTGATAAGATAAAAGAATGGCAAAAATTATAAAAAACAACTTTGGGAATTTTCTAATATTTTGTCTTATTTTTTTGATAGTAACGGGTTGGATTTTTTCTGGCTGGCCGCGGATTTGGCAAAACCCGCCGATTCCGTCGGAAAACTCTGGAAACGATTTATCCACAATTTTACTCTTGACAGCGGTTTTTGCCTTTGCTATATTTAAAGTAGTTAACCCCCCCCGCGCTTACTTCGGTAGGTGCGGGGTTTTTATTTTCGGTAAAAATATTGGTAAAATAGCATAAATAGCATTATGAATAACAACGAGCGAGTTTTTATAATTATTGACGGAAACAATTTTTATCATCGTCTCAAAGAATTAGGTCTTACTAATTTGTTGTCTCTGGATTACGAAAAATTTGCACAGTTTCTTTTTGGCCGTAGAATTTTAGCATCAAAAAATTATTATATCGGCGCTATTCGAGAAGAACGTAATAATCCAAAAAGTAAAGAATTAATGATTGGTCAGCAAAAATTGGTTGGCAAACTTCAAAAAAGTGGCTGGATAGTTAAATTCGGTCATATGCTCAAAACTGACGACTATCACGAAAAAGGAGTTGATGTCCAAATCGCGACGGATATTCTTATTGGTACTTATGAAAATTTATATGATACGGCAATTTTAGTTAGTTCAGACACCGACTTGATTCCAGCACTTATGAAAGCTCGTTTAATGAAAAAGAAAGTAGAATATATCGGCTTCAGCCACAAGCCGTCTTACGGTTTAATTGGTCATTCCGATATTAGAAGGTTACTAACCAAAGAAGATATTGAGCAATTTTTTCAAAAATAAAAAAGATGGGTAAACTGATAAAAAATAGTTTGGGAAATTTTTTGGTAATATTAGTTATTTTTTCTTTGGTGACGGGTTGGATTTTTTCTGGCTGGGCGAAGATTTGAATCTGGAAGGTACAGGTTTAGCCGAAACTACCATTTTAATTTTTATTCAGCAAAAAGGAAAAGAACCTACAATGGCAGAGACAAAAGCAAACGGAGATGGATTTTGGCAATTTTCCCCCTCAAAAATTTTAGAAAAAGGAGAATATAAGGTCTGGGCCCAGGCCAAAGACAAAAGAGGGGCTTTAAGTTTACCCTCTAAAGTGATAACCTTTGAAGTTGGCTTGCCTCCTTTTCTAAAATTTGGTAGAATAGCAATAGATTATCTAACTATTATGATCACTTTAATTGTTTTAATTGTTGGAGTAATAGCAATTATTCTTTATACTTGGTATCGAATTTCTCTTTGGCGAAAGAAACTTAGAACAGAAACAAAAGAATTAGCTCAAACTATTTATGGAGCTTTTAGAGCTTTGCGCGAAGAAATTCAAGAACAAATAGAAAATCTGGATAAAAAACCTGGTTTAACAAAAGGAGAAAAACAAGTCCGCGATAAATTACAAGAAGCCTTAGATGTTTCAGAAGAATTTATTAGCAAAGAACTCAAAGATGTAGAAAAGGAATTGGAGTAAATCAAGACTCGTCTTATTCCATTATAATGGAATTGAGTCCGAAAAATCGGAAAATTAAATTCAAAACTCGCCGTTTCGGCGATTTTTTGTTAGAATGAAAAAGAAAACAAAAATGATTGATTTAACCGATCAAGATTTCGAACAATTTATAAAAAAAGAAAATAATTTTGATGTAGCCGTTGTCGGCGCTGGGCCTGCTGGAATGATTGCTGCGGGAAGGGTGGCTGAATTGGGCACTAGAGTCATTCTTATAGAAAAAAATAAAAAATCTGGCAAAAAAATAAGGACTGGGATCACACCAACTGTGACCCAGTCCTTTTTAACTATGCCGATAACAACTTCACGGCAGCTCATTAGGATTAGCTATCTTTCGCCAACTTATAAAAAGAGAAACTAAAAAAGCTATCGCAGTAATAAGTGTCACCCATCCCATTATTTTCGATGCAAAGAAATATTCATAATACTGCTGGATAGATTCAGCTTTATTTGCTTCATAGATAATGCTTATATTTGCATAAATAGACACAACTGCGCACAGTCCAAAAATAATGGGCCACGAAAAAATTAAAAATATTTCTGATTTAGTCCTCATCTTTCTTATCCTCCTTATTTTTATTATCTCTACGAAAATGGGTAACTAAAATCCATACTATAGCTGCTATAAGAACAGATAATCCCGTCCAATATGTACTCCAAGGATATTCAGGCGCCAGCATCTTTTTCACCTTTCCTTTCTTAAATTTAAATCGAGAATAATAGATAACCCGAACAATAGTAGTAAAGTCGAATTATTCTATTGTAAAAGAAACTATCTAATATAACAAAGTTTACCATAAATTAAGAGATTTTGTCAAGAACTCGTTGACAGATTTTTATAAAAAGAGTATAATAACTTATATTAGAGAGGAGAAGGCACGTTTAAAAATAAATATGGAAAGAAATAAATTTAACAAAAAATAATAGAGGAAAGGAGATAAAATGATTGAGTATTACGAATGTGAAAACTGTAATTTTGTCTATC
>Ga0210049_1001078_pt1 | contig 24984 bp, 20 predicted proteins | sample CryGeyCG2014_300_2_FD_183964 | JGI IMG/M metagenome (GOLD analysis project Ga0210049, IMG submission 183964) | Groundwater microbial communities from aquifer - Crystal Geyser CG06_land_8/20/14_3.00 (SPAdes) (version 2) | ecosystem: Environmental > Aquatic > Deep subsurface > Groundwater | place... | reverse complement strand
ATCATATATGAATATCTTAACGCATATTCATACAGATTGATAAAGCCTTTAACGCCAGCGTATTTACAATGAATCTGCATACATACTTAGACCCCTAAAGAGTCCAATATGTATGTGAACTTATGCAGGAATTTTTGGGGATAAACATAAATTAAGGTAAAATGTAAGAAATACTCGCGTTGTTTACACTTTTGGAAGAAAAAACAATCTAAACTGACCCGATTTGTCATTCTGAGCCGTTAGGCGAAGAATCTATGGATAGATCCTTCGGTCGCCTTGGCCCTTTGGGCTTCGCTCCCTCAGGATGACAATGGCACCCACCCTCAGGATATAGATGACGAGATTGCCCTAAGGGGAAGAGGTAGATAGCGAGAGAAACAAGAAAACCGCACCGATAACTCCATAGAATAAAAAAAACAGGGCACAAGTCCCTGCTCCGGTATCAGATTTAAGTTAAGGTCAGGTCTTTAATTTCAGGTCTAACTTTTCGGCAATTTGGAGTATCCACTTTTCATGTCGATCAACTTTACTAGCGAGCATTTTTAACTCTTGAGTGTAGTCGGCTATGACTTTAGCCAGACCATCAATGGAATTTTGTAAGCCCGAGAATTTCTGATTCATTTCATCTTTAAGACCTTGTAAATCTTTATGGGTAGCAAAAACTTCATCTAATATCTTAGTATTAGATGCGTGAAATTCATCGCGACTAACAAGCGCATCAGTAAGTTTTTCAATGTCTTTATCTGTCAGCATATATCATCATTATAATTCAAGTTAAATCAATGTCAAGTAGATGTACTGGTTCACCGCATATCCGACGGGCAGGTGGACAGGAGAACAAAAAAATATTAAAATAACAAAATTAAAAAAATAATTAAAAGAAAGGACAAAAATATGCTAAAAAAAATACTGAATTTCATCATCAAGTTTTCGCTTTACGCGCTGGTTTTCCTGACGCCTTTGTTTTGGCTGCCTTGGGCGGTGGAGGTGTTTGAGTTTAACAAGCAGTATTTGCTGTTTTCTCTAATCGGCCTGGCGTTTTTGGCTTGGCTGGCCAAGATGATTTTTATCCGCCGAAAGGTTGTTTTCCGCCGGACTTCGCTGGACTTGTGGGTGGTGGTTTTCGCTCTAATAATGATTTTGAGCGCGGTTTTTTCGGTGGACGAGATTTCTTCCTGGCTCGGTTTTTACGGCCGATTCAGCGATTCCGTTGTTGTTTTGCTGGCGGTTCTAATCAGTTATTTTGTCGTCGTGAACAACGTCAAAATAGAAAAAGGTTCTCTTAAAACGATTTTCCGGCTGATTTTGCTCTCGGCGTTTCTATCCATCGCCGCCGCGCTCTTATCGGTTTTCGGCCTTTGGCAAAAAATACCCGTCGGCTGGCCGCCCATGATGGCGTTTAAGTCGTTTAACGGCGTCGGCGCGTCGCTGGAGGCGTTCAGTATTTATTTGGTCGGCATAATCGGCCTTTTGGTCGGAATGTTTTTACAGCGGATAAACCTGTTCAAAAGCCGGGCGTTTTCCGGTTTGATTGAAATTCTGCTGTGCGGCTTGGCGGTCTTTTTGCTGATGGTGGCGGGGTTTTCTCCGGCTTGGTTGATTTTAGGCGTAACAATGCTGATTTTGTTTGTCATCGCGCTTTGGACGAGAATGTTTAAGGAACGGGTCAATCTGCTGACCTTGCCGATTGCCCTGATTCTTATCGCCGCTTTTTATTGGTTTGGCGTTCCGTCAAAAATCGGTCTGTTGAGCGGGCTGTCTTTCCAGGGGTTAAATCCTTCCCGAGAGGTTGTTTTGGATTATGAAACCGCCGCCAAAGTCGCTTGGCAGGGACTGAAATCCTATCCGATTTTGGGCTCCGGCCCGGGGACATTTGTAAATGACTTCGCCAAATTTAAGCCGGTTTCTTTCAACGCCGCCGAATTTTGGAATATCCGGTTTGACAAAGCGCCCAGCCAAATCTTGGAAATGGCCGCCGCCGCCGGCGTTTTGGGGCTGTTGTCCTATCTGATGCTTATTGTTGTCTTCGCTTTGCTTGTTTTTGTCTTCTTCAGCCGGAAAAAGATGGAGGCCTTGGCAAAGGGGAAGGGCGAGGCGGAAAGCGATTATTCCAAATTTGGCTTACCTTTGGCGCTGGGCTGGCTGTCGCTTTTTTTGGGTCAGATTTTCTATTACCAGAATACGGTTTTGCTTTTTTACTTTTGGCTTTTTACGGCGCTGCTGCTAATTGTCTGGCAGGGTCTCCAAGGCGGTCCGGCCAAGAAAATTGAGTTTTCGTTTAAAAAAATTCCGGAAGTCGGGCTGATCTTCAATGTGATTTTTCTGATTTTGGTTTTTGCCGCCGTCGGCCTGTTTTATTTGGCCGGCCGGTTCTATTGGGCGGAGGTTAAGATGAGCCAGCCGATAGACAGCAATGAAGAACTAATTTCTGTTTTTGAGCAGGCGGTCAATTTAAACAATTATCGGGAAAATTACCGCCAAGGCCTGGCGCGGGCCTATTTGACCGGCGCCTGGAACGAAGCCAACAAACCGGAGGCGGACAGGAACATCAATTTGATTCAGGCCCTGGCGGCCGGCGCCATCCAGCAGGCCAGAGAGGCCGTCGCTCTTTCTCCCAATTCGGTCGGCGCTCAGGAAAATTTGGGAATGATTTACCGCGATTCGTCCGGGCTGGTCGGCGGGACATTGCCCTTTGCCATAGAGGCCATGAACAAAGCCAAAGAACTGGAGCCGACTAATCCGGTTTTTTACCGCGAAATCTGCCGGCTACGCCTGCTGGACGAAGAGGCGGACTTGGACGAGACCCTGGGATACTGCCAGAAGGCGGTTGACTTAAAGCCCAATTATCTGGACGCCAATATCCAGCTAGCTTTGGTCTATGAGAAAAAAGGGGAATTGGAGCGAGCGGTCAAACAAATGGAATCCTTGCTTAACAAACTGAAAGGGGTCAGTTTTGAGCGGGGTTCGGCTTTGGCCGGTGCCGCCACCGAGATATATTTCCAGTTGGGCCGGTTGCATTTCAACCTGAATGATTTAGACAAGGCGGTCCCGATGTTTGAACAGGCGGCGATTATCACGCCCGGTTACGCCAACGCCCGCTACGCTTTAGCCCTGTCTTACGCCGGCAAAGGAAGAAACGAAGATGCTCTGATTCAACTTCAAATCGTTGACCAGTTGGCGCCGAACAACGAGAATGTCAGGGCGCTGATGGAGCAACTGAGCGGAACGCCAGCCGGGGAAGCGCCAGCCGAGCAACCGGCCGGGCAATAAATTCCGTTTCTAACTGCGCTGTTGACACTTTTGGGGGTTTATGTATACTTAAATTATATTCTTACTTTGATTCTTGGAGTTATAGTTATATAACTAGATTTTAATAATGTTCTTCCCGGATTGAAAATGCGGGGAGGTTTATTTTATGTCTAAAAAGGGTCTTCTGGCTGACCGCCGGTTTAAGTCCGCCGCCGGCGTTTTTAAAAGCGGTTTTTCGTCCGTTTACGCCCAATACCGGGCGAAGGGAATTGCCGCCGGCCTGATAAAATTTGACATACCAAACCTGATTGAAGTCCAAAAGAATTCATACGATTGGTTCTGGCAAAAAGGGCTAAAAGAACTTTTTGATGAATTTTCTCCGATTCGCGACTGGAGCGAAGACAATCTGGAACTTTACTTTTTGGACTACCGCCTGGAAGAGCCAAAATATACCGAAACCGAAGCGAAAGCCCGTAATGTGTCATACGAGGCCTCTTTATATTGTCGGGTTAAGCTGGTCAATAAAAAAACAAAAGAGGAAAAGGAACAAGAAATCTTTATGGGCGACTTTCCGCTTATGACCGAAAGGGGGACTTTTCTCGTCAATGCGGTTGAAAGGGTTGTCATTTCCCAGTTGATTCGTTCCGCCGGGGTGCTTTTTGTTTCTCAATTTTCAAAGGGCCAGCAGTTTTTCGGCGCCAAGGTGATTCCGAACCGCGGCGCCTGGCTTGAATTTGAAACCGACTCGGGAAAAGTCATCAGCGTCAAAATAGACCGGAAGAGAAAAACGCCGGTAACCTCCCTTTTGCGGGTTTTTGCCGCTCTGGAAGGAAGAGGCAATCCGACCGATGACGAGATTAAAAAGATTTTTGCCGGCGCCGGCGGCAGGGAAAACGACTACATTGAAGCGACCATCGCCAAAGACCCGTCCAAAACGGCCGGGGATTCGTTTGTCGAAATCTATAAAAGAATCAGGCCGGGAGACCTGGCGACCGAAGACAACGCCCGCAGTTTTATTGAGGCGATGTTTTCTTTTGAAAGATATGATTTGGGAGAAGTCGGACGCTGGAAGATTAGCCAGCGTCTGGGACTAAATGAAACCAAGGTCGCTAAACGCAAAAAAGAAATTAAAAAAGAAGACCGGGTCTTGAGTTACGACGATCTGGCGGCGATAATTAAAGAAATTATCAGTTTGAACAATACGCCCGGGGCCAAGCCGGATGACATTGACCACTTGGGCAATCGCCGCGTCCGGTCTTTGGGGGAATTGCTTCAAAACAAATTGCGGCTGGGCATGGCGCGGACCGAAAGGGTTATCCGCGACCGAATGTCAACTCAAGATGTTCAAAGTTTGGTGATGGGACAATTGATCAATGTTCGGCCTTTCGCCGCCGCGATTAAAGAGTTTTTTTCGTCTTCCCAGCTTTCCCAGTTTATGGACCAGCGCAATCCGCTGGACGAGTTGGAGCATAAACGCCGCTTGTCGGCGATGGGGCCGGGCGGACTGACCAGGGAAAGGGCGGGATTTGAAGTCAGGGACGTTCATTCCAGCCATTACGGCCGAATTTGTCCGATTGAAACATCGGAGGGGCCGAATATCGGCTTAATCGGGCATTTGACCACCTGCGCCCGCCTGAATGAATATGGATTTATTGAGACGCCTTACCGGCGGGTGGTTAAGGGAAAAATTACCAAAGAAATTGTTTATCTGGACGCTTTTAGGGAGGAAAAATACAACATTGCCCATGCCAGCGTCAAAGCGGATAAAAAAGGCAATTTGGTTGAAAAAGAGGTAGAAGCCAGGGTTAAGGGCCAGCCGAACACCATCAACCGGCTAAAGGTTGATTTTATTGATGTTTTACCCCAGCAGCCGATCAGCGTGGCGACTTCTTTGATTCCGTTTCTGGAGCACGACGACTCAAACCGCGCCTTGATGGGGTCAAACATGCAGCGGCAGGCGGTTTCCTGCGTCAGGCCGCAGGCGCCTTTGGTCGGCACCGGCATAGAAGAAAAAGCCGCCCGTGATTCCGGCAACTTGGTTATTGCCCGGGAAAACGGCAAGGTTGAAGAAGTGGACGCCAATGGTGTTAAACTGCGGCTGAAAAACGGCAAAATCAAGGAATATCCTCTGCGTTCTTTTGTCCGGACTAACCAGTACACCTGTATTTGCCAAAGGCCGGTGGTGGAAAAAGGGCAAAGCGTCAAAGCCGGGGATATTTTGTCCGACGGGCCGTCAACCGAGAAAGGACGATTGGCTCTGGGGCAAAATCTCTTGGTGGCTTTTCTCTCCTGGCGAGGGAATAATTTTGAGGACGCTATTATCCTGTCCGAAAAATTGGTCAAAGACGACCGTTACACTTCCGTCCATATTGAAAGTTTTCCCTGCGATGTCCGCGAGACGAAGCTGGGACCGGAAATTACCACACCCGATATTCCCAATGTTGGCGAGGAGCGGCTGAAGGACTTGGACGAAGAAGGAATCGTCCGCATCGGCGCCGAAGTCGGACCAAACGATATTTTAGTCGGCAAAATTTCGCCTAAGGGCGAGACCGACCTGACGGCCGAAGAGCGACTGCTGCAGGCGATTTTTGGCGAGAAAGCCCGCGATGTCAAAGACACTTCTCTAAGGATGCCGCATGGCAAGAGGGGGAGGGTGGTCGGCATCAAGATATTTTCAAGAGACAACGGAGACAAACTTCAAAGCGGCATAATCAAAAGCGTTGAGGTGGAAGTGGCGCAGTTGAGAAAGGTTTCGGTAGGAGACAAGCTGGCCGGACGGCACGGCAATAAGGGTATTATCGCTAAGGTTTTGCCGGAAGAGGATATGCCGTATTTAGCCGACGGCACGCCAGTAGACATTGTCTTGAACCCGTTGGGAGTCGCTTCCAGAATGAATATCGGCCAAATTTTAGAGACGCATCTTGGCTGGGCGGCCAACAAACTTGGCTATTACGCCATCAGTCCGTCTTTGGCCGGTTTGACCGAAGAAGACATCAAAGGAGAATTAAGAAAGGCGGGATTGTCGGAAGACGGCAAGGCGACGCTTTATGACGGCCGCAACGGCGAACCGTTTGAACGGCCGACGACGGTCGGATACATCTATATGCTGAAACTGCTTCATTTAGTGGAGGACAAAATCCACATGCGGTCGGTTGGGCCGTATTCTCTGATTACCCAGCAGCCGTTAGGCGGAAAAGCGCAGTTTGGCGGCCAGCGCTTCGGCGAAATGGAGGTCTGGGCGCTGGAGGGCTACGGCGCCGCCTATACCCTGCAGGAAATGCTGACGATAAAGTCGGATGATGTCGCCGGCCGGGCCGGCGCTTACGACGCCATTATCAGAGGCAGAAAGATTCAGGCGCCCAATGTGCCGGCGTCGTTTAATGTTTTGGTCAATGAAATGAAAGCACTCGGGTTAAATGTAGAATTAGTGGAGGAATGAGTTATGTCCACAAAGGTTTCCAATTTTAAAGCGATAAAGTTAAAACTGGCTTCGCCGGAGGATATTTTAAATTGGTCTCACGGCGAAGTAACCAAAGCCGAAACCATCAACTATCGGACTCAGCGGCCGGAAAAAGACGGCTTATTTTGCGAAAAGATTTTCGGGCCGGAAAAAGATTTTGAATGCTATTGCGGCAAGTATCGCCGGGTGCGGTACAAAGGGATTGTTTGCGACAAGTGCGGCGTGGAAGTGACGCGCGCTTCGGTTCGCCGCGAAAGAATGGGGCATATCGCCCTGGCGGTGCCGGTTTCCCACATCTGGTTTTTAAGAGGGGTTCCGTCCAAAATGGGATTGATTTTGGACCGTTCCATCCAGGATTTGGAAAAAGTCGTCTATTTTGCCGGCTATATTATCACTAAAATCAACGAAGGGGAAAGGCAGAAAGTAGTTGACGAGATTAAAAAAGAGTTCAAGCAAAAATTGAAGAATATTAAAAAGCCCAAAAAGATAAAGGCTGAAATTGGCAAAGAGACCATCAATTTGAAGCAGCAACAGGATGAAACAATTCGAGAGGTTAAAGGCCTGTATCTTTATCAGATTCTTCCCGAACTTGAATACCGGCGTTTAAGCGTGAAATATGGCCAAATTTTTGAGGCCGGCACCGGCGCCGAGGTCTTGAGAAAAATTTTTGAAGGCGTAAATTTAGAGGCGTTGGCCAACGAATTAAAGGACAAAGCGGAAAAAGCCACTTCGGCCAGCAAGGTGAAGATTCTGAAACGGCTCTGGTTGGCGGAAGGGATGATCCAGTCAAAAATCAGGCCAGAGTGGATGTTTTTGACGGCTTTGCCCGTTTTGCCGCCGGATTTGCGGCCGATGGTCCAACTTGACGCCGGCCGTTACGCCACTTCCGACGTCAACGACCTTTATCGGCGGGTGATTAACCGGAACAACCGGCTGAAACGGCTCTTGGAATTGAAAGCGCCGGAAGTGATTACCCGCAACGAAAAAAGAATGCTTCAGGAAGCGGTTGACGCTTTGATGGACAACAGCAGCCGGCGGAGCCAGATAACCGTAGCGGCTTCCACCGGACAAAAGAGAGTCCTTAAATCGCTGGCCGACATGCTTAAGGGCAAACAAGGACGGTTCAGGCAGAATCTTTTAGGCAAAAGAGTGGACTATTCCGGCCGTTCGGTCATTGTCGTCGGCGCCGATTTGAAACTTGACCAGTGCGGCTTGCCCAAATACATGGCGCTGGAACTGTTTAAGCCGTTTATCATCAATAAGCTGGTTGAAAGAGGTTTGGCTCATAACGTTCGCGGCGCCGGCCGGCTGATTGAAGAAGAAATTGACGAGGTTTGGGGCATTTTAGAAGAAGTTACCCGGGGGAAATATGTCCTGTTAAACCGGGCGCCGACCCTGCACCGATTGGGAATCCAGGCGTTTAAGCCGGTGCTGATTGAAGGCAACGCCATTCATCTGCATCCGATTGTCTGCGGCGCCTTTAACGCCGATTTTGACGGCGACCAAATGGCCGTTCATTTGCCGTTAAGCGAGGAAGCCCAAAAAGAAGCCAAGGAAATTATGCTTTCGCGGCTCAATCTTTTGAAGCCGGCGACCGGCGAACCAGTGGCTATTCCGACCCAGGATATGGTCTTGGGCTGTTATTGGATGACCCGGATTGAAGACGGCCTCAAGGGCGAGGGAAAAATATTTTCCAGCCCGGAAGAAGCTCTTTTGGCCAAGCATTTCGGCTATGTCCATTTGAAGGCGAGAATAAAAGTGCGGCTGAATTCCGACCGCTGGTCGGAGGAAGCCAAAGACGGCTTGGTGGAAACATCGGTTGGCCGCCTTATTTTCAACGAACCCCTGCCGAAAGAGCTCGGATTTATCAATAAAACGATGAATTCCAAGGAATTGCGCCGCCTAATTTCGTCTCTAATAGACAAATTTGGCATTGATCTGACCGCCGAGGTCTTAGACAAGATTAAAAGAATGGGATTCAAATACGCTTCCGATTCGGGTATAAGCTGGGGGATGGACGACCTGAAGATACCGGCAGAGAAAAAAGAATGGCTCAAGGAGGCGCAAAAACAAGTTGAGTTTGTTCATAGCCAGTACGACGAAGGCCTTTTGACCGACGAAGAAAGAAAGGCCAGAGTGATTGAAATTTGGGAAAATGTCAAGGGCCGGATTGCCGCCCGGACAAAAGAAGTCCTTGACCCGGCTGGCTCTGTTTTTAATATTTTTGATTCCGGCGCCCGGGGTTCCTGGATCCAGTTGATTCAGATGAGCGGAATGAAGGGTTTGGTCATTAATCCGTCAGGAGAAACGATTGAATTGCCGATTAAAAGTTCGTATAAGGAAGGGTTGAACGCCCTGGAGTATTTCATTTCTACGCATGGCGGCAGAAAGGGTCTGGCCGATACGGCGCTCAAAACCGCTTCGGCCGGCTATCTGACCCGCCGGCTGGTGGATGTCTGCCAAGACGTCGTTGTCCGGGAAAGCGACTGCGGAACGAAGAAAGGCGTCTATATTTACCGCGCCGACGAAGAAGATATGGGCAATTCTTTGGCTTCTCGCATTTTCGGGCGGACAGTTTTGGAAAAAGTGGTTGAGCCCGGCGACGGCAAAAAGGTCTTGGCCAAGAAAGGCGTGCTGATTGACAAAGTCACTGCCCAGAAAATTGACGATGCCGGCGTTGATAAGGTAAGCGTTCGTTCGGTCATCGCCTGCGAGTCGTTGAGCGGGGTTTGCCAAAATTGTTACGGCTACGACTTGGGGCGGAACAAACTGATTGAATTGGGAGAAGCTATCGGTATTGTTACGGCGCAGGCGATCGGCGAGCCGGCGACACAGCTGACTCTGAGAACCTTTCATACCGGCGGCGTTTCCGGCGGACAGGATATCACCCAGGGTTTACCTCGCGTGGAAGAGATATTTGAAGCGCGGGTTCCGAAAGGAAAGACCGTCATTTCCGAGGCGGACGGCAAAGTCAAGAGCGTTATTAAAAAAGGCCAACAGACAATCATCCAGATAATCCCGCTGGAAAGCGGCAAAGAGAAAAATCCCGATGCAAGATCGGAATCCCGACCAAAGCGTCGGGAAAAAGCGAAACTGCTAGAGTATTCTTTGCCTGCCCGAATTGCGGCTTTGGTTGAAGAAGGCGATTTGGTTTCTCGCGGACAGCAACTGGCCGAAGGACATATTGAACTGAGGGAATTATACGAAGTGGCTGGCCAGGAAGCGGTCCAGAGATATATTATCAGGGAAGTCCAGCAGATTTATACTTTTGCCGGCGAAAACATCAATGACAAACATATTGAGATGATTATTCGCCAGATGTTTTCCCGGCTTAAAGTCAAAAGCGCCGGCGCGACCAATCTTTTCCCCGGCGAGGTGATTGAGCGAAGCCGGTTTGAAGAAGAAAACGCCTTGGCGGCCAAAAAAAATAAAGAATTAGCCACCGCCCAGCCGATGATTTTGGGCGTGACTAAGGTCTCTTTGACGACCGAAAGTTTCCTTTCCGCCGCTTCGTTTATTGAAACTGCCCGGGTCTTAATCAATGCCAGTGTCCAGGGCAAAATTGATAAATTGAAGGGATTGAAAGAAAACGTAATCATTGGTAAACTGATACCAGCGGGAACGGGGTATCGGAAGCAATAATGTGGTTAAAAAAAGGAAAGGCGTAAAAAAGAATAAGGGCCAGCGAAGAATCAAAAAACTGGTTTTAAACGCCGAGACCAAGAAAGGCATTTTGACGGTAATCTTTTTTGTTTTGGCCGTCATCAGTTTGCTTAGTTTTTTTGGCCAGGCGGGAATCTTCGGAAATTATTTTTTAAAATTCAGCCAATTGCTTTTCGGCCAGGCGATTTTTGTTATTCCGGTTAGTTTCGCTCTGCTTGGAACGGCGGTTTTAACCTTTCGTCTTGGCCCTTCGGGCGAATCCGGCGGAAAGGAAAAATCGCCGCACTACGGGACTATTTTTTGGGGAGTAGTCCTTTTTATTTTCAGCGTTTTGGGCATTTTTTACGCTTTCGGCGCCGAGTTTAACGGCGAAGCCGGATTGGCCGCCGGCGGCCGCTCGGGCGGAGGATATCTGGGACTGGCCGCCGGCTACCCGTTGATGAAGTTTTTGGGCTTTTGGGCCGGATTGGTTGTCCTGGCGTCGCTTTTAGTAATTTCAATTTTAATCACTTTCAACCTATCTTTGCTTTCTTCTTTCAGGAAAAAAGACGAAAAAGAACAACAGCCGCCTTTGTTTGCCGATAAAATGGGCCGGGGCAAGGTTGGAATGGCCGGAGCAAAAGAAGGCATTTGGCAAAAATTTAAAGATAAAACCAGGGAAGAGATTGATAAAAGGAAATTTGCCGGCGGGCAAAAAGACGACCGGGAAGGAACATCGGAAGCGATTCTAACCGGCGGCCGAGGCAAAAAACCGGCCGAGGCGGATTTTTCAATTTCTTCCGCGCCGGGCAAGTCCAAAAGCGAATTTCAATTGCCTTCGCTTGACTTTCTTGAAAAAGACAAGGGTCAGCCGACCAGCGGCGACATCAAGGCCAATATCAACATCATTAAAAGAACTTTGGGCAACTTCGGCATTGAAGTTGAAATGGCCGAAGTCAATGTTGGGCCGACCGTAACGCAGTACACTCTTCGGCCGGCGCAGGGAATGAAACTTTCGCGGATTACCGCTTTGCAAAACGATTTGGCGCTGGCTTTGGCGGCGCATCCGTTAAGGATAGAAGCGCCGATTCCGGGACGGTCTCTGGTCGGGATAGAGATTCCGAACCGTTCGGCCGTCATTGTCCGGCTCCGGCCGCTTTTGGAAAATTCGTCTTTTCGGGAGGACGGAATGTTGAATCTGGCTTTAGGGAGAGACGTTGCCGGCAATCCGGTCTACGCCGATTTAGCCAGAATGCCTCACATGCTGGTCGCCGGAGCAACCGGGACGGGCAAGACGATTGCTTTAAACAATATTATTCTTAGTTTGCTTTATCGGGGGACGCCGGACAACTTAAAATTTATTTTAATTGACCCGAAAAGGGTGGAATTAACCTCGTACGATTCCATTCCGCATCTCCTGACGCCGGCGATTACCCAGCCGGAAAAGGCCGTTGGCGCTCTGCGTTGGGCGGTGAGCGAGATGGAAAGGCGATTCGGCGTTTTGCAGGAAGCCGGCAAGCGCGACATCGCGTCGCTTAACAAAAAGTGTTCGGAAAAAGAAGGCGGCCAGCCGCTGCCGTATATTATTATTGTCATTGACGAATTGGCCGATTTAATGTCTTCGTACGGCCGAGAGGCCGAGGCCTCTATTGTCCGTCTGGCGCAAATGGCGCGGGCGGTCGGCATCCATTTGATTGTTTCCACTCAACGGCCGTCGGTTGAAATTATCACCGGCTTGATTAAAGCCAATATCACCTGTCGGATGGCTTTTCAGGTGGCGTCGCAAGTTGATTCCCGAACGGTTTTGGATATGGCCGGCGCTGAAAAACTGCTCGGTCGGGGAGATATGCTCTTTTTAGCCGGCAATTCCGCCAAGCCGCGCCGCCTGCAGGGAGCTTTTATCTCGGACAAAGAAGTCAAAAAAGTGGTTGATTATTTAAAAGAGACCAAAGGTCCGGATTACAAAGAAGAGATTATTTCCAGCCAGAAGACGCTCCGTCCGGAAATCGGCTTTGGGCTGGGTCAGACGGCTTTGGCCGAGACCGATGACGAACTCTATCTGGAAGCCAAGGAGGTGGTGGCGCGGGCCGGCAAGGCCTCGGCCTCCCTGCTCCAGCGCCGCCTAAGAGTCGGCTACGCCCGCGCCGCGCGGCTACTGGATATTTTAGAGGAAAAAGGGATTGTCGGACCGGCCGACGGCGCCAAGCCGAGAGATGTCTATATTGACGAAGGCGAGGATAGGCCGATAGAATAAAGGCGCGCCGGCGAGCAGAATTTTTTTAATCATAAGCATTATGTCCAAGAAAGAAAAAACGCCGGAGGGTAAAATAGAAGCCAAGCGGAAAGTGCTTGAGGCAACCATTGACGAAATCAAGGAGCGTTTCGGCGAAGGTTCCATTATGATGCTGGGCGAAGCCAGGCATGTTGACGTTGGCGCGATTCCGACCGGTTCTATCTCGCTGGATTTGGCCTTAGGCGTCGGCGGAGTGCCGCGGGGAAGGATTATTGAGGTTTACGGGATGGAATCCAGCGGCAAAAGCACGCTGGCTTTGCATATTATCGCCGAGGCGCAGAAGGGCGGCGGCTTGGCGGCTTTTATTGACGCCGAACACGCCTTAGATCCGGAGTACGCCAAAAAAATTGGCGTCAGGGTGAATGATTTATTGATTTCTCAACCCGATACCGGCGAGCAGGCGCTTGAGATTTTAGAAAGCTTGGTTAAATCGGCGGCAATTGATGTCGTGGTGGTGGACTCGGTGGCGGCGTTGACGCCGCGGGTGGAAATAGAGGGAGAGATGGGGCAGACGCATATTGGCCTGCAGGCGCGCCTGATGAGCCAAGGGTTGAGAAAACTTACCGCCATTACCCATAAAAGCGACACCACGATTATTTTTATCAACCAAATCAGGATGAAGATCGGAATGGTCTTCGGCAATCCGGAAGAAACGCCGGGCGGAAAAGCGCTTAAGTTTTATTCTTCGGTCCGCCTGGAGTTGCGCCGGGCGGCGAAAATCCAGCAAGGCGAACAAATTATCGGCAATAGAATCAAAGCAAAAGTTGTAAAAAATAAAGTGGCTCCTCCTTTTCGGCAAGCGGAGTTTGATATTTTTTACAACGAAGGGATTTCGCGCGCGGCCGACATTATCAACGCCGGCGCCCGATGGGGAATTATCAAAAAAGCCGGGTCTTGGTTTAACTACGAGGGCGAAAAATTAGGCCAAGGGATGGAGGCGTCCAAGCTGTATTTAAAACAGAATCCAAAGGTAGCCAATAAGCTTGTTTCAGAAATTAAAAAAGCCGCTAAAGAGTCGGCGTCCTGAAGCCTGATATCGCCGCCTACTTATTTGACGATAAACGGCAAAAGACCCATCAAACGGGCTTTTTTTATCGCTTTGGCGACCTTTCGCTGGTGCTTAGCGCAGACGCCCGTCCTTCTCGGGCTAAGAATTTTTGCCTGGCCAGAGAGAAACTTGCGCAGCAGTTCGGTGTCCTGTTCGTCAATTTCTTCTATTTTTTGCTGGCAGAAATGGCAATTTTTTATCATAAGATTTAAGTTTTAAAACGGGATATTTCTAACATCCACTCCGGCCTTTTCTTCGGCAGGGATAAGATTGCTTTCGTCGTCCCTGATCGGCTCTTCCGCTTCAATCACCGGGATTTCTTCCTGGTTGACAACAGGTTCTTCTTGGCTGGCGGGAGACGGTTTTTGTTCGGGGCTCCGTTGTCCCGACTCGGTTCTGGGTCCCATTTGCATATTCTCGGCGACAATTTCCGTCCAGTATTTTTTATTGCCGTCTTTATCTTGCCAGGAACGGGTTTGAATCCGCCCTTCAATCAGGACCAATCGGCCCTTGGAAAGATATTGCGAACAAATATCGGCCAGTTTGCCGAAGGTGACGACATTGTGGTATTCGGTGGCGTCCTGCTTATTGCCGCTCTTGTCCGACCAGACGCGGTTGGTGGCAATAGAAAAATTGACCACATTTCCGCCCGCGGTCGTTGTTCTGACTTCCGGGTCGCGGGTTAGACGACCAAGGATAAAGGCCTTGTTTAAGTTCATATTTATTCTCCAAGAATTTCTTTTAGTTTTTTGTCCAATTCCTCTATTTTAACTTTTTCTTTTTTAACCGAGGGTTTTTTACCGCCGGGGAATTCTTTTTCTGGAATCGGCTGGCGGGCCGTTTCTTTTATTGGTTCAATTTTATCAATCATTTTGAGGTCAAGACCGCTCATGGCCGGCTTGGCTTTTTCGGCTTTTTTAACAGTTAACATAAAACGGAGGAGATTGTTTTGAAGCCGGAGATGCTTTTCCAACTCGTTGATTATGTCGGGAGAAACGGAAAAAGCGACGGTTTGGTAATATCCTTCCAGGTATTTTTTAATCGGGTAGAAGAATCTTGTTTTTTTCCTTTCGCTTTCCAGAGAGGGATTTTCTTGTTCCATCACGCCGTTGCCCGCCGCAATTTTTTTCTTTAGGCCGTCAATGACTTCTCTAACCTTGTCTTTTTCGGAAAGAGGGGAAAAAATTAATTTTAATCGGTATCGCTTTGTTTCGCTCATGGGCATAGGTTACCAAAGAAACATTTAGCGGTCAAGCGCGGCGGCCGGGTATCCTCTTAGAAATTCCTCGCCGCTCATTATTTTTTTGCCGGCGGGCTGGACTTCTTTTAAAACCAAAAATCCGCCGCCGGTTTTCACGGCGCCCGGTTGCCGATTTTTGACGGCTTCGGCTTTGATAATTTTTACCCGCCGGCCGTTGAGTTCCGTCCAGGCGCCCGGCCAGGGCCGGAAGGCGCGGATTTTCCGCCGTATTTTTTCGGCGCTTTCGCTCCAATCTATCTTTCCGTCCTGACGGGTTAAAATTTCAGTATAAGCGGCTCTGCTTTCATCTTGCGGTTTGGGTTTTATTTTTCCGTCGAGATAAGCCGGCAGGGTTTTTACGGCAAAATCGGCGGACAAGCGCGCCAGTTTTTTTTCCAGCGCCGGGTAATCGTCGTCTTGGCCGATTAAAATTTCTTTTTGGCCGATAATCGGGCCGTGGTCAAGTTTTTCGTCCATCAGCATTAAGGTAACGCCGGTTTTTTTGTCGCCGTTAAGAATGGCGGTTTGGATGGGAGAAGGACCCCGATATTTCGGCAAAAGGGACGGATGGATATTTATGGCTTTAAAACGGGGAAGTTCAATAATTTTTTGGGGGATGAGTTGACCATAGGAAGCGACTATAATCAGGTCCGGGTTAATTTTTTTTATTTCGTCGGCGGCGACCGCTATTTTTTCGGGCTGGCTGATTTTCAATCCTTGTTTTAGGGCGAACTGTTTTACCGGAGAAAAAACAATCTTTTTTTCCCGGCTGGCCGGTCGGTCGGGTTGAGTGATGATTAACGGCGTTTGGTAGCCGCGGTCAATCAGTTTTTCCAGTGTCGGAACGGCAAATTGCGCCGCGCCGATAAAAATTATTTTATATTTATTTTCTTCCGTCATTTTTTGTCCGAAATTAAAATGCCGTCCAAGTGTTCAACTTCATGTTGGATAATTTTGGCTAAAAGGCCCTCTGTTTCAAGAATTACCTTTTCTCCTTTGATGTTTTTGCCTGCCACTACAATTTTTTTGGCTCTTTTAACGGGAAGATAAACGCCGGGCAAACTCAAACAGCCCTCTTCCATGATTTCCTTTCGCCACGATTTTTTTCTTATTTGGGGGTTAATCAGGGCAATGGTCCTTTCGGTTGAATCGGGCTTGAGGACGATAATCCGAAGAGGTTGTCCAATCTGGGGAGCGGCTAAGCCAACGCCGTTGTTGGCCGCCAGTGTCTCAAACATGTCCCCAATCAACTCTTTGGTTTGAGGAGTGATTTCTTTGACTTCTCCGGCTTTTTGCCGAAGAACAGGATTGGTTGTTCCGGTTTCTATTTTTCTGGTCATTTGATAATTTTCCATTTAATGTCGTCTTCTTGGCCGGCAAATTCTTTCCATTCACCGTCGGGAGTGACGACATACCATTTCCTTTTTGACTGGGACCAAACCATCGGGTTATCGTTGTAAAACGGCTTTTTGACGATTTCTTTCGGTTTGAGCCGGTCTAACTCCAGCCATTTTTTGAAAACGGTCTCAATGGCGTAATCAAGATTTCTGGATTGCGCCCAGCGGGCAACCTTGTCAATCGCTTTCCTGGCTTTTAAAACGGAGCCGGCCAGCTCCAGCAGTTGTTTTGCCGGCCGAGTGAAGCGCGAATAAATAATTTTTCTTTTTCGGGCGTTTTTCTTGATTTCATCCAAAGCCAGCCCTTTGCTCTTAAAGTAATGGTTAACAATTTTCTGAATGTCGGTTTCTTCTTTTTTCTTCCTGGCCAGCGTTCTTTTTAGGTTTTTTTTCTTAGGCATTTTTTTAATTCTCTTCTTCTGTTATACTACAAAATGATGAAAAAAAGAAGGGTTTTTATCGCGGTCAATTTACCGGACCGAGCCAAGAAAAGGCTGATTAAAATCCAATCGGGCTGGGCGGGTTTGCCGGTGAGATTGACCGGCAGGGAAAATCTTCATGTTACTTTGGTTTTTCTCGGAGATATTGACGACGAGGGACTGCTGGAGGCGATTGCGGCGGTCAGAGAAGTCGCCGCCGGCTTCGGGTCTTTTAGCATCAAGCTAAACCGTGTTTGTCTGGCGCCTCCGCGCCGGCCGCCGAGAATGATTTGGGCAAAAGGGGGAAAATGCCAGAAGCTTTCCGAACTGAAGGAGGGTCTAAGAAAAAACTTATTCAATTTCGGATTTCGTCAAAGAAACGAGACCCCGATGATGTTTGAGCCGCATATCACCTTGGCCAGAATGCGGCAAAATCACTGGATAAAGGAAATGGGCCAGGAAGCCGAAAAAGATATTTCAATCAGTTTTTCGGTTGAATCAATAGAAGTCATGGAGAGTGTTTTATCAAGAAAGGGGCCGGAATATTTTGTTTTGGAGTCAATTTCTTTAGAGTGAAGCCAAGATGAAAACCGAGATTTTAGGCGTTAAAATTGATAATCTGACCAGGGAGGAAATTTCTGAAAAGATAGACGGATTTTTGGCCGATGGCCGCCAGCATTATCTCGTTTTGCCATATTCCGAATTTATTGTCCAAGCCGCCGCCGAGCCGGAATTTTTGAATCTTCTTAATCGGTCCGATTTGTCTTTATGTGAAAGCCGGGGGTTGTTTTTGGCGCTAAAATTACTGGGCCAGCCGGTTAAAGAGCAGGTTGCCGGCGTTGATTTGGTCAGGCAAATATCGCGAAAACACCCGGGTGTGTTTTTGTTGGGCGGCGGAGAGGGAGTGGCGGAAAGGACGGCTCAAATTTTGGGCTCCAACATTACGGGCGTCCGCGACGGATATCGGGGCTTGGCGGCGGCGGTGGAAAGCATAAATCAAGTCCGGCCGGAAATACTTTTTGTCGCTTTGGGCATGCCCAAGCAGGAAAAATGGATTAACGAGAATTTGAGCAAAATGCCTTCGGTCAAATTGGCGGTCGGAGTGGGCGGAGCGTTTGATTTTATTTCGGGACGGATAAAGCGCGCGCCGCGTTTCGCGCGACAATCGGGTTTGGAATGGCTGTGGCGGTTTTGCCGCCAGCCGTGGCGGCTAAAGAGAATTTTTAAAGCCGGATTCGTTTTCCCTTGGCTGGCGATAAAGTCAAAATTATCCCCAAAAAAATAGTTTTTCTTTCCGGTTTTACGGGGTATAATAGAAAAGAGGGAATAATAATTAACATAAGAAAGGAAAAAATATATGTGGTTGTGGATTATTGTTATTCTGGCGGTGGCTGTCGGGGGGCTGTTATGGCTTAATTCAAGAAGGGGAAAGGGGGAAGAAACGGCGGAAGAAAATCCGACCGAGAGTCCGGCCGAACCGTCGGAAGCGACGCCGGAATCTACTCCGCTGTCTGAATCGTTCGAGACGCCCGAAACGCCGCCGGCGGCGGAGCCGGAAGCGCCCCAAGAGGAGCCGGCGGCGGAAGACGAAGAAGGAAAACCAATAATGTAGAAGACCGTCCGCGCAAAAGGCCTTTCAATAAACTGGCCTTTTGTGCTTGGCCGGATTCGTGGTAAAATAGTTTCTAATGAAAAAGATTTTATATCATCCGCTGGTTTTATCCTGCTTGATTGTCTCTTTTTTTGTTTTTTTAAACTTTTACGGCTGGCTGTCCGGTCTGGAAAATATCTTTGTAAAAATCAGTTCTCCTTTTCAGAGAACTTTTTACCAGACATCTTTAAAAATAAATAATTTTGCCGGCTTTATTCTTTCGGTTAAGGACCTAAAAAAGAAAAACAATCGTTTAGAAGAGGAAAATGCCGAGTTTTTGGGCGAGATCGTCCGAACAAGGGAAATTGAGCGTGAAAATGAATTCCTTCGCAAACAGCTGGGGTTGGCCTTGCCGGAGGAAAATTCTTTGGTTCTGGCCGGCGTCATCGGTCTGGAGTCGTCCGGTTTGGGGCGGTTTATTCTGATTGACAAAGGCGAAAAAGACGGCGTGGCTAAAAACGACCCCGTAATTGCCTCAAGCAATTTTTTAATCGGACAAGTGGTTGAAACCGGCGCGCTTTTTTCTAAGGTTCGGCTAATCACTGACCCGGCCAGTAAAGTCAACGCTCTTATTCAAGGGCAGGATATAACCGGTTTGACCGAAACCGAAAACGGGGCAGATTTAGTCATTGGATTTCTGCCTCAGGGAAAAGCGGTGGCGAAAGGAAGTTTAGTGGTGACTTCGGGTCTGGCGGGGATATTCCCGGCCGGACTTTTAATCGGCCGAACTGGGGAGGTTATCTCTTCCGACGCGCAAATTTCACAGAGAGTAAAGATAGAGACAATGATAGACCTCAACGCTCTGGACAAAGTTTTCGTGATTAAAAAGGAATCCGAATAGGTTTTTTTGTCCCGGCCCGAACCAAAGCAAAAAGATTTCCATGAAAACTTTTCTGACAATTCTTGTTTTTTTTCTGGCAATAATGGCGCAAATCGGTTTTCCGCATTTATTTTTGTCTTGGCGCGGCAACGGTCCTAATTTAGTTCTCGTTTTGATTTTGCTTCTGACGATATGGAAGGGGGTTAGGAAGAGTTGGCCGGCGGCGGCAGCAACCGGTTTTTTTATGGATTTTTTTTCCGGATTTTCTTTCGGCACGATTGGATTTAGTTTAGTTTTTACCGCTTTCATTATTGATTGGTTTAATAGAAAAGTTTTTTCCGAAGTTAAAATGGAAACAATCGCCAGTTTGACTATTTTGGGCAGTTTGCTTTATTCTTTTCTTCTTATCGGCCTCAACGCTTTCCTGTCTTTTGTGGAGGGGGGCGGGGAGACGGCATATTTGCGCTATTTTGAAGATTATATTTTTTTGTCCTTCCCTTCTTTTTTAGGCGGCTTGGGGATAAATCTTTTGCTGGCCGGACTTGTTTTCTATTGCTTTAAAAAAGTTCAGCTATTTGAATAATGGGGAAAAAATATTTTGTCAAACATCGGTTGAGCGAAAGCATTGAGGCGGAGGAAATTTTTTTAGACGCCGAGGCGGTCCGTTCAATGGAAGAAAAAGGGAAACTGGAAAAGCCGATAAAGAGGCGGAACTTTATTGGCCTGTTCGCCTTTATTGTTTTTTCTTTTATTATTCTTTTTTTCAGGACTGGTTATCTTCAGATTACCCGTGGCGAGTATTATTGGAATCTGTCTCAAGGAAACCGGCTGAAAATCTATTCAACAACGGCTCCCCGGGGCATTATCTACGACAGAAACGGACAATCCCTGCTCTATAATATTCCGAGTTTTGACTTGGTGGTCAGCTTGGCTGATTTCTTTGACAATCCCTTGGAAACAAGGGAAGAAATTATTACCCGGCTGGCGGAAATTATTAAGGAGGGGCAAAGCGCCGCCGGCGAGTCGGGAGAAAGCGTCTCTGTCGCCAAGGACGACTTAAGGCAAAAACTTGAGGAAGCGCGCGGGGATCTGAGCCAGTTGATTTTGGTCAAGGGCATGGAAAGAGACGCCGCTCTAATCCTGGAAACTCTAATTGACGACTGGCCGGGGGTGCGGCTGGACAAAAATGCCCAGCGTCAATACGCTTTCGGCGGGTATTTTTCCCATATTTTGGGCTATACCGGCGAAATCGGCCAAGATGATTTGGAAAACAAAGAAGGATATTTTTTAGGAGACCGGATCGGCAAAGACGGTTTGGAGCGGCAGTATGAAAATGTTTTAAAAGGAGAAGCCGGCCAGAAGCAGATCGAAGTTGATTATTTAGGCAAGACCAGAAAATTGCTGGCGATAAAACAGCCCCGGCCCGGGAACGGATTGGTTCTTTCCATTGACAAGGATTTACAGGAAATCGCCGGGCAGGCGCTGGAGAAGATGATTAAGTCCATTAAAGGGGCAAGCAAAGGAGCGGTTATTGCCGTTAATCCGAAAGACGGAGGGATAATGGCCATGGTCAGTTTGCCGAGTTTTGACAATAATGTTTTTGCCCAAGGGATTTCCGAAGAGGAATTATCAAATCTGGAAAACGATCCGGCTCATCCGTTTTTGAACCGCGCCATTGCCGGCCAGTATCCTTCCGGCTCAATCGTCAAGCCGCTGATTGCGGCGGCGGCTCTCCAGGAAAATATTATCAACCCCCGCCGCCGGATTAACTGCCCGGGAATAATCAGCGTCGTGAGCAAATATTATCCGGAAATCGTCTATAATTTTCCCGACTGGAAGGCGCACGGTCCGACCGATATGATTGACGCGATTGCCCAGTCGTGCAATGTCTATTTCTATACCATCGGCGGCGGGTATCAGGACATTCAGGGCTTGGGCGGCGAGAGAATAAAGAAATATCTGGAGTATTTCGGACTGGGCCAGCCGACCGGGATTGATTTGCCTCACGAAGAGAACGGGCTGATTCCCGATGAAAATTGGAGAGAATCAACCGGTCGGAGCCAATGGACGCTTGGCGACACTTACCATCTTTCCATCGGACAGGGGGACCTTTTGGTTACGCCCTTGCAGATGGCGATGGCGATGGCGGCGGCGGCCAACGGGGGGATATTATACCAGCCGCAGTTAGTGGATAAGATTATTGACCCGAATAAAAAACTGATTGAGGATATTTCGCCGAGCGTTGTCCGGGAAGGATTTATCAGGAACGATTATTTAGAGATTGTTCAAGAAGGCATGCGCCAGGCGGTAGTTGACGGTTCTTCGGTTGCCCTGTCCGTTCTGCCGGTTAGGGCGGCCGGGAAAACCGGCACGGCGCAATTCGGCAACGAAGGGAAGACGCACGCTTGGTTTGCCGGTTACGCGCCCGACGACGAGCCGGAAATCGTTTTGATTGTTTTGTTGGAAGGCGGCGGCGAAGGGCATGCGGCGGCGGTGCCGGTTGCCAAAGAAATCTTAGAATGGTATTTTAGTAAATAATCAGGTTAGGACGGTGTTTTTCTCTGCTAAAAAACATCTTCTTGGCCGAAAAAATTAAATATGAAATACATCAGCCCCGAGGGATTGAAGAAACTTAAAAAAGAATTAGAGGAAAGACGGACAAAAATCCGACAGGAGATCGCCAATCGGCTGGAAGAAGCCAAGGGTTTGGGCGACCTGTCCGAGAATACCGAATACCACACCGCCAAAGAGGAGCAGATTTTTAACGAAAACCGGATTATAAAACTGGACGAGATTATCAAAAATTCGGTTGTTTTTGATTCAAACAAAAACCAGGCGAAGGACGGCAAAGTTGACATCGGTTCGGTGGTGGAAGTTGAGATGATTAAAAAAAGAGACGGCTCGGACGGCAAAAGAACCTTTGTTATCGTCGGTTCGCAGGAAGCCAATCCGGCCGAAGGCAAGATTTCCAATGAATCGCCCTTAGGTCGGGCCTTTTTCGGCCGGGGAATAGGTGATATAATTGAAGCGGAGACGCCCAAGGGAAAAGTCGGTTATAAAATCAAGAGCATTCGTTAGTTTTTTTATGCCGTCAATTAATGAAATCAGGCAAAATAGAATAAAAAAACTGGGCCGGATAGAAAAGAAAGGGGTTGCCCCTTACCCAGCCAAGACCAAACGGACGCATACCTGCCGGGAAGCGCTGGAAAGGTTTGAAGAGATTTCTTCAAAAAGAGAAAAGATTTTTCTGGCCGGACGGCTGATGACCGTCAGGGAGCACGGCGGTTCCACTTTTTGCCATGTTCAGGACGGCGCCGGTCGGATTCAGGCCTATTTTAAAAAAGACGAACTGGGCGAAAAAGCGTACAAGTTCTTTTTGGACAGTTTTGACAGCGGCGATTTTATTGAGGTCGGCGGGACGCTTTTTCTGACCAAAAAAGGAGAAAAAACGCTTTTGGTCGGAGAGTGCCGGATGCTGGCCAAAAGTTTATTGCCCTTGCCCGAAAAGTGGCATGGTTTGAAAGACGCCGAGGAAAAATTCCGGAAAAGGTATTTGGATTTGTTGATCAACAAAGATACCCGGGAAATTTTTGAGAAAAGAAGCGAAGTCATCGGGAAAATAAGGGAGTTTTTGGGCCGGCATCAATTTATTGAAGTTGAGACGCCGATTTTACAGCTGCTTTACGGCGGCGCCAACGCCCGGCCGTTCAAAACCCATCTTAACGCCCTGGATATGGATTTATATTTGAGAATCGCTCCGGAACTGTACTTGAAAAGATTATTAGTCGGCGGCTTTGAAAGAGTTTTTGAAATCGGCCGCTGTTTTCGGAATGAAGGCATAGACCGGGAGCACAACCCCGACTTTACCATGCTGGAATGTTATGCCGCTTATTGGGATTGGGAAAAATTGATGGAATTTATGGAAGAACTGGCGCATTATCTTGACCCGGAAATTTTTCCCGAAAAATGGGACCGGGTTGAATATAAAGATATTGTCACCAACGGCGATGAAAGGGGAAGTTTCGCCCAGATAAAAAAGCCGACTTTTGTTTTACGCCTGCCCGATATCCCTTTATGTAAAAACAACGAAGCGCTTCAGGGAATTGTCCAGGGGATAGAATTGATTAAGGCCTTTAGCGAGCAAAATAATCCAATAGAGCAAAGAGCGGCCTTTGAAAAACAGGAGAAGCTGCGCCAGAAAGGGGACGAACAAGCCCAACGGCTGGACAACGATTTTTTGGAAGCGCTGGAATACGGCGCGCCGCCGGCCGCCGGCTTCGGACTGGGCATTGACCGCTTGACGCTAATTTTGACCAAAGCGCGCAGTTTGCGGGAAACGATTTTGTTTCCCTTAATGAAGCCGAAGGAATAATATGCTTGACATCAAATATATCCGGGAGAATCCCGACAAAATTAAACAGGCCTGCGAGAAGAAAAAAGTCAAATGCGATATTGGCCGGATTTTGGAGTTGGATGAAAAAAGAAGGGAATTGCTGTCTGAAATTGAAGAACTGAAAGCCGGGCAGAATAAAATCAGCAGCCAGGGCCAGGGTGATAAAAAGGAAATTGAAAAGGCGAAAGAATTGAAGGGGAAAATAAAAAACAGAGAGCCGGAGCTGGCCGAGGTTGAGGAAGAATTGAATCAATTGGCGCTTCAGGTCCCGAACCCGCCCCTGGACGATGTTCCGGTCGGGGAAAGCGAGAAAGATAACCAAGTTTTAAGAGAAGAAGGCGAGAAGCCAAAATTTGATTTTACTCCCAGAGATTATTTAGACCTCGCTGAGGACTTGGACATCATTGATGTTAAGAGAGCGGCAAAAGTTTCTGGAACCCGCTTTGGCTATCTGAAGGGCGCCGCCGCTTTTTTTGAGTTTGCTTTAGTTCAGTTGGCTTTTGAAACATTAGCCCAAGAAGGATTTATTCCGGTTATCCCGCCAGTGATGCTAAAGCGCAAAGCCATGAAAGGAATGGGATATTTAGACCGGGGAGAAGACGAGGTTTATCATTTGGAAAAAGACGATTTGTTTCTTATCGGGACCTCGGAGCAATCAGTCGGCGCCATGCACCTGGACGAGATTTTCGAAGAAAAAGAGCTGCCCAAAAGATATGTCGGTTTTTCTACCTGTTTCCGGAGAGAAGCCGGAGCTTATGGCAAAGACACTAAAGGAATTTTGAGAGTCCATCAGTTTGACAAGGTTGAGATGTTCAGTTTTTGCCAGCCTGATAAATCAGAAGAAGAGCATCAATTCCTTTTAGACCAAGAAGAAAAATTAATGAAACTTTTGAAGCTTCCCTATCGGGTGATTAATATTTGTACTGGCGACTTAGGCGACCCAGCAGCCAAGAAATGGGATATAGAAGCCTGGATGCCGGGGCAAAACCAATACCGGGAGACCCATTCAACCAGCAATTGCACCGATTGGCAGGCTAGGCGGCTGAATATCAGATATAAAGAGAAAGGTGGAGTTAGTTTTGTTCATACTTTAAACGGAACCGCTTTTGCCATCGGCCGGATTTTAATCGCTATTTTAGAAAACTGCCAGCAAGCAGACGGCAGTGTTGTTGTTCCCGAGGTCTTAAAGAAATACCTGCCGGGCGGAATGGAAAGGATTGACCGCCGCCGCCGATAGAAACCAATAGATAAAATGGGGAAGATTTACCCTAAAAAAAGGAGCCGAAAGAAAAAATCCCTCAAAGCAATGATATTCGGAGGGCTGTTTTTTTGCTCTTTGGCCGGGCTGGCGTATTTTTTAGTTTGGTCGCCG
>Ga0210049_1001075_pt1 | contig 25001 bp, 25 predicted proteins | sample CryGeyCG2014_300_2_FD_183964 | JGI IMG/M metagenome (GOLD analysis project Ga0210049, IMG submission 183964) | Groundwater microbial communities from aquifer - Crystal Geyser CG06_land_8/20/14_3.00 (SPAdes) (version 2) | ecosystem: Environmental > Aquatic > Deep subsurface > Groundwater | place... | reverse complement strand
TTCGCATCTTGGCAGAGAAATTCCAGAACTGGGAACAAAATATACGGCTTTAGCTCTCGAAAGACTGCTTGGGAAAAACGCTGAAAACACTATAAAAGTGACGAAGAAGTGGGCGGTTCACACGGGCAGCGAAAAAATCCTAAACCGAATAGCTGAACGCCACAGAATTCCATATAAAAAAATTAGGGAATCGCATGAAGTGCTTAGGGAATATGGCAACTTAGCCGGAGCAAGTTTACCATTTATCCTTGAAAAAATAGTCTCAGGCGGCGAACTCTCAAGAGGCGACATTGTTTTGATGGTTGGTTATGGATGGGGATTTTCAGCCTCCGCCGCCTTGCTAGAGTTCAAGAGATAGCATGACCAAAAGTCTTCTACTTCGTAGAAAGTTTAGTATCAAGAACCGCATTCATTAATTTGACACATTGACTTTCCTTTTCACAAGCTCGACATAGTACGGCTTCTCGGATTATAATTGGCACATGCTTGGGCAAGCGCTTAGCGCCATTTGATGCTAATATTTACGTTTGACACGGCTTTTCTTGATTTGTTTTCTCTTGCGTTTGCCCATTTCATTCAGCTTTTTCATCCATGTACCTCTGACATACAAGGCACCAACGCCTGGCTCAACGACTGCGTCTATTCCAACGGTCTTATGCTTTCTTTTCTTCTGTGACTTTTTACGAGACATATTGTTTCATTTGTTAGAATTCCAATATAAAAACCCTTTATAATACGTACTATGGTCTTAGCTTTAACATTAATTTTTATGGTTTTGAACCGATAAGAAAATATCTTTTTAGGTTTGATACCGATATGTGAATTAAACACTAAACAGTTCAATAATGGAGGCAAAACAAGACAATGTTTGATGACGAGAAGATTAACGAAATAAAGCGAGAGAGGGAACGCTGGGAAAAAACAACACTTCCAAAATGGATAAGGCAATGCCCAGAATGTAAAAGCGAATTTCGGAATCATTCAGGCATGCTGATAAAACGCGTTTACACTCCAGAAGACATTAAGGCGTTGGATTACCTACGAGATTTGGGCTTTCCGGGCGAGTATCCCTTCCTCCGCGGCGTACATGCAACCATGTACCGTGGCCGCTTATGGACAATGCGAATGTTTGCAGGATATGGCACGGCAGAGCAAACAAACAAACGCTTCAAATACCTGCTGAAGGAAGGCGAAACAGGATTGAGCACAGCCTTCGATTACCCAACAATAATGGGTTACGATTCAGATCACTCCATGGCAAAGGGGGAAGTGGGCATATGCGGAGTAGCCATCTCGTCATTGAAGGACATGGAAATCCTATTTGACGGGATACCGCTAGACCAAGTTACAACTTCTATGACCATAAATGGTCCAGCACCCATGCTGCTTGCCATGTACGTAGCCGTAGGAGACAGGCAATGTGTGCCGAGAGAAAAGATTGGAGGAACAACACAAAACGACAATCTGAAGGAGTTTTTCGCCCAGAAGTTATGCATATTTCCGCCAAAGTCCTCAGTAAAACTCACAACAGACATAATTGAATATTGTGCTAGGCATTTGCCCAGGTGGAACCCCGTAAGCATAAGCGGCTACCACATCCGCGAGGCTGGCGCAACTGCCCTTCAAGAATTAGCCTTCACTATTTATGACGGAATAGCTTACGTGGAATCCACCATAGAAAGAGGATTAAAAGTGGACGATTTCGCCCATCGCTTGTCATTCTTCTTTGCATCACACAACGATTTCTTCGAAGAAATAGCCAAATTCAGAGCAGCCCGCAGACTATGGGCAAAAATAATGAAGGAACGCTTCCATACCAAAAATCCTAGGTCTATGTGGATGCGCATGCACGTCCAAACCTCAGGATGCACCCTCACAGCGCCGCAGCCACTAAACAACATCACACGCACCACCATACAAGCGCTAGCAGCAGTTTTAGGCGGAACGCAATCGCTACACACGAACTCCTTCGACGAGGCTCTATGCTTGCCAACGGAAGAAGCCGTTAGGGTAGCATTGAGAACGCAGCAGGTAATAGCCCACGAAAGTGGAGTAACAAACACCGTAGACCCATTGGCAGGCTCCTATTACGTAGAAGCCTTAACAAATGAGATGGAAGAAAAAGCAATGGAGTACATCCAAAAAATAGACGACATGGGCGGAGCAATAGCCGCCATAGAAAAAGGATTCTTCCAGAAAGAAATCGCCGACAGCGCCTACCGATACCAGAGGGAAATAGACGAGAAAAAACGAATAATTGTTGGTCTGAATGAATACACCATCGAAAAGGAAGAATGCCCAATAAAGCTTTTAAGGATAGACCCAAAAGCCGAAAAAGAACAGATTATCCGACTGCAAAAGGTAAAAAGGGAACGCGACAACAGAAAGGTGAAGGAAGCCCTTGAGAAACTTCACTACGCAACAGAAAAGGATGAAAATCTCATGCCAACAGTAATTGAAGCGGTGAAAGTCTACGTAACCTTAGGCGAAATAACCGAAGTGCTACGGGAAGTTTACGGAGAGTATAAAGAACTAATCGTTATCTAAAAGGAGGGAACAAAATGCAAAGCACAAGAAAAATAAGAGTTTTAATCGCCAAACCAGGCCTCGACAGCCACGACAGAGGAGCCAAAGTAGTAGCCAGAGCATTAAGAGACGCCGGAATGGAAGTAATCTACACGGGTTTGAGACAGACGCCTGAACAAATAGTTGAAACAGCCCTTCAAGAAGATGTGGACGTAATAGGCTTAAGCATCCTTTCAGGCGCCCACAAGGCTCTTTTCCCAAGAATAATGGAGCTTCTAAAGCAAAAAGGCTTAACAGACGTTATGGTTTTCGCAGGCGGAATAATTCCAGAAGAAGACATACCTGAATTGAAGAAGTTGGATATAAAAGAAATATTTGGGCCTGGGACACCTACAGAAACAATAATACAATTTGTTTTGGAAAACATCCCAAAAAGAACTTAAACTCTAAGATGGACAGAGCCATTGACAAAAATTGAAGAAATAGCAAAAGGCGTTCTAGCCGGAGACCGCAGAAGCATAGCAAGGGCAATAACAATTATCGAAAACAACACCGCAGAGGCCCAAAAACTAATCTCCTTAATCTACCCCCATACAGGAAAAGCCCACATAATAGGTTTAACAGGACCAGGTGGCTCTGGAAAAAGCACTCTTATCGAAAAAATTGTGCGCGAGTATAGGCGTAGAGGTAAAACCGTAGGCGTCGTAGCTGTGGACCCCACAAGCCCTTTCACGGGTGGAGCATTCTTAGGTGACAGAATTCGAATGCAAGAGCTAAGCACGGATGAAGGCGTTTTTATACGCAGTATGGCAACTCGAAATTATCTGGGAGGAATTGCCAAGGCAACAAAAGACGCTGTCAAAATATTGGATGCTGCAGGTAAAGACATAGTAATCGTGGAAACTGTTGGCGCTGGACAATCCGAAGTGGAAATAATCAAAGTGGCACAAACAATAGTTGTTATTCACGCACCTGGGTTAGGAGACGAAATACAAGCAATAAAAGCCGGGTTAATGGAGATAGCCGACATCTTTGTCATAAACAAGGCTGACCGCGAAAACGCAGACAAAGCTGTAATGGACATCCAATCAATACTGCAACTAAACAACAAAGAAAAAACATGGAAAACACCCATTCTAAAAACAATAGCCCTCACAGGCGAAGGCGTCCCCCAACTCATTGAAAAACTGGAAGAGCATAGACAATTTCTGAAAAAGGAAATAGAGCACAAAAAAAGCCTATTGAGAGCCGAAGCCGAACTCATCGAAGCCATAAAAGAAAAAGCGGCAACCTCGATAATAGAAGAATTAAGAAAGGAAGGAAAGTTCGAAGAACTTTTGCACCAGATTCTGGAAAAGGAAATAGATCCAGCCTCTGCAGCTGAGAAGCTATTACGTGGAAAATTTAAGAAGGCAGTGAGTAATGCCTAAACTTGAAAAAGGACTTGTACAGGTTTACACTGGAAACGGGAAAGGAAAGAGCTCGGCGGCTTTTGGACTCGCACTTAGGGCGATAGGGAGAGGATTAAAAGTTTACATAATCCAGTTCATTAAGGGCGGATTCGACTACGGCGAACTATACATTGTAGACAAGCTTCCAAACCTTACATTGAAAGCCTTCGGCAGAGGCAAATTCGTAACAGAAAAGCCTCCTGGAAAAGCGGATGTTGAACTTGCAGAAGAAGCCTTCGCTTTGGCTGAAGAAGTTGTCAAAAGCGGCGAATACGACATAGTCATCCTAGACGAGATTAACGTGGCTTTAAACCTAAAGCTGATACAAATTGAAAAAGTTCTGGAACTGATAAAGAACAAGCCAAAACACGTTGAGCTCGTGTTAACTGGACGTTACGCACCCAACGAAATCATTGAGGCCGCTGACTTGGTTACAGAGATGAAAGAAGTTAAACATCCATTCAACAAGGGTTTTCAAGCCAGAAAAGGAATCGAATATTAGCTTTTGGATGTGGAAGCGTTTAGAGGAGTAATTTAATGAACGAATTATTTGTTCAAACAACAGACGAAGTCGCTTATGATTTCATAGAGTTTGCGAAGACAAACCATTACGGAATTGAAATCACTTGCTTTGCTTTTTCATGGACACTTGACAGAGATTGGAACACTCTCATAGAGTATCTCAAGGAAATGAGGTTCTATCCCTTTTGAGTTTTTTACTACGAGTTTTTCTTCAAGAAACTCTTGAGGGCTTTTCTAATTTCTTTTAAATGGATTACTGGGTGAAATTCGGGTTTGAAGGGATGCATCTCGCTTTCTAAAAGCTCTATTAGTCGAGCATAATAAGCTTCAAACTTTGTCATATCGTTGCTTTTAAACTTAAAAATTGGAATGCCGCCTCTTGGTTCTTCCCAACGTTTGTCCCATGCGAAAACCGCGCTTGCATCACCAGACTTTTCAATATTCCTTTTAATTAGAACCTCTCTGTCAACGTTTAACACAACAAGCAAGCGGTTAACATGTCTAACCTTTGTTACTGTTAAAAACTCGCGGGTAACATTGTCTGGTGCCGTTGAATCTACTACAACGCTGTAGCCTTTTTCTAGTAAAGTATCCCGCATCTCGGCAATCATCAAATATATCAAGAACTCGTCGCGGCATGGAGGAAACTCGGTAAAAATCATCTGCCTCAACTCATCTACGCCTATTCTTGCAAAAAATTGATTTTCAGCAATCAACCTGTTGGCAAGCATGGTTTTACCAGACTTTGGATAACCACTCAAAACGATATTCCACAGTCCTTTGACAGCAACACTCATTCTCAATCAACCTGCATGAACCAGATTTGACATTGCACCATTTTAAGAATAAGTGTTAGTACAACAAATTAGTGGATATATTTTTTGTTTGCCTATTCTGCATTTTTTCCTCTCCTCTTTGAACTTTTCAGCAAAGTTTTTCTTATGCTAAATTCAATATCTTCATGATAATGAACATGAGTAAGTACAGTGTTGGCAACGCTTTCTCGGCAGGGATAGGTTTAGCCATGGGGCTCACAATGGCACAGTACATGTTCCAAACTATGAAACCGCCAGAGAAAATGATTAAACAAGTTATTATTTGTCTAAGATGCGGCAGCAAAAATCCTGGTGAAAATAAGTTTTGTGGACAATGCGGTCAAGCCCTGTATCCTCCACCGCCAATCCAATGTCACAAATGTAGCGCCATAATGCCTTCAAATATGAAGTTTTGTGGAAGATGCGGCTCACTACTAAGAAAAACAGATAGAACTAGAAAAAAGAGAAGCTAAAAGGCTTAGCCTAGTTTTTCTCCGCAGTTACCGCAGAACTTTGTTCCCGCAGGGTTCTTTGTGTTGCATTTTGGACAGGTAATTTCTGCCCCGGTTGCTTCAGCTTGTTGAGCAAGTGGAGCACCGCAACTTCCGCAGAATTTCATGCCAGCGGGATTCTCAGCCTTACATTTGGGACAGACAACTTTTGCCGGCGGCGCCAAACCTGCGCCACAGTTTCCACAGAATTTCGTTCCAACAGGATTTTTAGCGCCACAGCTTTGACATATTATCAATTGTTGAGCTTGACCGGCTTGAGCTTGCTGCATTTGCTGCGCCATCATGTATGGCATCGTTAAACCCATTCCAGCTCCTAAGCCTGCAGCGGCTGCTCCACCACCTTCAGATCCCTTAAGTTCAGTTGCCGTTTCCTTCATGTACTGCATCACCATAGCTTGAGCGCCCATTCCAGAAGCAAACCTTCTCGCTTCTTCAGGAATCTTGACACCTTCGAAGACACAGTCTATAACTTTTAAGCCCACCCGTGCAGCCTCGTCACCTATCTTTAATGTCACCTTGTCTGTGGTGGCGTCTACGTTTTTTACAACCGTGAAGATGTCATGGTTGCCAAATTCGTTTATGATGCGTTCGTTTATGAATCCTCTGATGTAGTTTTCAACGTCTCTTGAAGTGCTAGCGTCACGATTTCCGAAGAATTCGACAACAAAAAGCTTAGGATCTTCAACCTTGTACAACATATAACCAAAAAATCCTAGCTCAGCTTGATATTTTATGTCGCCGCTTGGGGCTGAGTATGCTGTGCCTCCGAAGTTTGCTCTAAACTGGCTGTTGCTAACGAAAACAACTTCACACTCAAAAATGTCACCTATTATGCGTAATGCTTTTAAAGCGCCAGTTAAAAGTGGAATGTTATTACTTGTTATTGTATGTCTTCCAGGACCGAAAACGTCATATGCTTTGCCGTCTCGGAAGAAGACTCCCCACTGATTTTCTTTAACTATTACTTGGCTTCCATATTTAAGCGAAAGTTTTGGAAATCTGTAAGCTATATCTTCTGCTCCAGCATAATCCCATGCAACTTTTTCAATAACAGGCATCTAATTTACACCTCCAAAGGTCTGAATTGTTTTTCTCTTTCATCCCATTTAGACTCAAAACCCAGTATTAAGGATTTAATGTTTCTAGCTTTGACGGGTGCATCTGCCCACTTTTCAGCTTGGCTGTCATTGTAAAGCTCGTCAATTGCCCTAATTATGGCTTGAACGTCTTCGTTCAGACCCTTGTCATAATCAAATACCCGTCCTAGCTCGCTTTCTCTTATTTGACCTTTTCGATCCATTAATCCAGCATAACCATAATCAGCGCGGTTGACTTTTTCGCCAACTCGGTCCATGATCTGTATGACCTTTTTAAAGTCGTCTGTTGCAGTTCCGGCATTTAATGCTGCTAGATAGAGTTCTTCCCATTTGTGGCGTAGACTTTTGAAGTCAGCATAATAAAGGTCTCGAAGTTTCTTGTCTAACTCTCGCAAGTCTTCTTTGGTTGCGTATCCTAAGCCGAATACGTTCTGGATTTTGGCAAGTATTCCCTGCTTGTCTTTCACCTTTTCTATCGTTTCTTTCTCAGACATTTTTCAGCTTCCTATTTGATTTTAAATAGTGGTCTTCCTCCGCCTAAAACTTTGCCCTCGCAACCGTCTACGGCAATCACGTAGTTTTCTCCTTTCAATGCGTAATGGACAAACCAGACTGGCGCATGCACAAGCTCAGCCTCTCCAAGAACCACATTTACATTGCAAGTTTCAAGAGTGTCCACTTTGCCACTTGCAATCAGCCTTTCTTTGGCTTCAACCTCTGACTTGACTTTCGTTTTAGCCTCTTCTTCGTTTAATTCTATGTTGAGGAATTCTGCGTCTGGTGATATTTTGCCTACGTCGAAGGGGATTTTTCTAGTTGCAGGCACATCGTAATAGTTTATTTCGCTTATCATCGTTTGTCGAGCTAATGCAGGCCAAACGTAATTGTTTGAGAACGAGTAGGAGACATTTTGGGGTCTTCTATCCTTTTGCTGTGTCTCGGCGTAAGCTTTAGCTCCCGCAAGAACCAGTTTCCCAAACTTTTTCAATCCGCCTGCTCTTTTATCAGTCACCGCCTCTTGTGCCTGATGGATCTCTCCCATAATTCCTGAACCTGTTGTGCCTCTGAAGAACGTGTTTGCATTAGCTGAGCAAACCCAGAAAGGAACATAACGTAGTTTCACGTTCGTAATTGAGGCATCTTTTGAAACCCCCATTCTAAAGACTCCTTTATCCATGTATTTTTGAGCCGCTTCAACCGCTTGCTGAGCGAAGAGACGGTTCTCCAGCATGCTGTGTCTTTTTATTTCTTCCCTAGTAGCCACAGTCATTGTGAAACCACAATATCTGCAGGTTATTACTAGGTCTTCTTGTGTGACATTGAATGGGGCGCCGCAATTGCTGCAGTTTGTAGGCGGTGGTTGTGCAGGTTTCTGAACAGGAATAGGGGGCTGCGGAGCTGTTTGAGGAGGGACCGTTGGCGCTGCGGGTGCTGTTGGTACTGGTGGTGTTGGGGCGGCCATTGGTACTTGTTCTGTGTGACTTTTGAAAGCTTGAGGATTCTTGGCCGAAGCTAGAATATTGTCTTCAACGATAAACCATGCTTCTTCGTTATCTTCTCTAATTCCAGAAACCATAAAGTCGTCAGGAACACCTTTTACGCTTATGGTTTCTTTTGCCCCAAACATTCCCGATTTCTTGTATTCTATTAGAAAGCTGGTTTCGCCAGTTAGTACACGCTCTATTTTGTAGCCTCGCTTTTCCATGGAATATTTCAGTTTTTCTAAGAGAGCTTTAATGTCAACTCCAATTCCTTGATAACGCGCCATAACCATCAGCCCGAGTTTAGAATCTTTGCCCTCCGCGGGATCGTTCTTGCGATTCTCTCAATTCATCACTGTATTTGCGGTTCCAAACTTCCTCTAGGTTGTTGCCGCATTTGAGACAAGCCTTAACAGGCTCCGATAATGGTTGCGTTATGAAACCACAGCCACCGTACTGCCTAAGACATTCGATCACGAAGGGGAAGTTAATTACAGGCTTTACTTCATGCGTCAAGTCGGGCCTACCTTGAACTGCCGCAACACCTTTCACTTTCACCTCATTTTCGGTGAAGGGATCTGGCTTTGAATAAAGTGGAATGTCTATTTGAAAAGGTTGCTCGTAGTGTTGCCCTTTTTGTAGTTTAACCGGACCACCTATGGGAATCTTCCTTGTGTCAAGCGACGAACTAGAGCTCAAACTGCTGAAGCCCTTTTTCCATTTTATCTTTTTGTTTCCGCCGAATTCTAGTCGAAACTCATTTACTGAAATTTCTTCTTGTGGGTCTAAGACTATTCGTCCAGTGAGCTTGTCTTTATAATCGTATGCAACTTCGTCGAGTTTCAGCTCTATCTTCACTTTTGGTGCCGAAAACTTCTTAAAAAATCCCATGCTTACAACTCCTTTAAGCATTAATTGTAATTGTTTCTCTAAGCTTTAAAATTTGTGGAGGAGTGTTCGTTACACCATTAATTTAACAATCTATAAAAGGATTAGGAGTCATACGTCTGAACTCTAAAACACTTGGCCCTCACTTTATTGTCAGCGGATAAATCTCCTTTGCCACGTATTCAAGATACCTTTCCTTTTCTGTTAAATTAAAAATTGTCACTGAAACATCTCTCGTTATGCCCACAACATAGCCATATTCTTTAGACCTTGCCACCACATACCACAAATCGCCGTGTTTACAATAGTCTTCGAAAAGCGAAGTGCTTATCAAATCAGGTCCATAAAGCGAAAGCTTGTTCACGTTTGGAATGTCAACGTTATCGAAGAAGGTTATTTTAGTATCCTCACGGTTTTTAAAGTGGAACTCCCTTAGGACTTCTGGCGGTATTCTGGCTTCCACTATACCGCCCATTTTTTCGAAGAGGATTTCGCTCAGCTTGTTGGCTATGAAATTGGCTAGGCGTTTCTTCTCAACAACCGCCAAGAAGGTGATGCCTTCACGTTGGGCGAAGCTGAAAAGAGCTTCAACAGTTCTGGGTAATGGGGCAACTTTGCCTCTGTGAAAGACGTGAAGCATATAATCATGTGAATAAACGCCTCTAAGCATATTTTCTTTTGGCAAGAGCCCAACAACCTCAGTTACAAGCATAAATTTGTAGTCGCCTTCCTCGTAAGACTCTTCAGTGTGATAATCTTCAAGTCTTGACGCGATTTCAGCTATGGAAAGCGGTTCCGAAAGCCTAAAGATTTTACCAGCAACAACCACACTTTATCACCTAAGCAATTGCTTATGTTTATTCTGTTAATAACTAAAGTTTTGTGCTTAAGAAGCGATATTAATAATTTACTGGATACGTTTGCAGTCCTAAAAACTCGGCGAATTGCTTTGGTGTCCTATATTCTTCTATTGACTCAAAGTGCTTATCATATGACACCAAATATTTTATGCCAAATTCCCTTACCGCGACAACTTGTTCTAAATCTTTTTCATTAACCAAGCGAGCGTATTTTGTGAAATGTTCTCCAAGTTGTTGAGAAAATACTATTTTGCACACGGCAAATAGATAAATTCTGAATGCGTCTGCTAATCTTTTTGAATAATGTTTTCTGAAATAGCGGTATACTTTGAAAGTTAATTCAGTAATTATTGCCTCAAACAAGCTACGATTTAAGGCTTTGATGATGATATTAGAATTTGAGTCAGGAATTTCATAGGCGTATATGAAGACATTTGTGTCCAGTAAAGCTCTGATTTTAATGCTTCTCAAAGCTTTGCAAGTCCTTCTCCAGTTCATCAGGACTTACTTTTCTCCGCTTGTGGGCTTTCACGCGCTTCCACAGATCCTCTCTGCTTAACAATCCGGAGTCCACAGCATATTTCATGATCGCAGCTCTGATTGCTTCAGATTTTGAGTTGAAAAGCCCGAGTTTGACCATTTCCTCTAGGAGTTCGGCCTCCAAACCTCTAAACTTCAATGTCAAGGTTGTGTCTGCCATTTCAGAACCCAAAATTTATAGTGATTTAATATTTATTAAATGTTGTCATGATCATAACGTGCTAGCTTCTTTTTCTTCTCTTCGCAGTCTTCCGATCCATCTCTTCAATTTCTCTAATCAATTTCCACAACAAAGGATCATTTTCCCATAGGACAAATCCGTCTTGTATAGCCTTTTCATGGGCTTCGTTTCTGCTGATCCCTTTAGCTCTGTAATATATCTCTCTTAACTCATGAAAAAATATGTGTTTTTCATAAGGTTTCCACAATTCAGAAATCCATATCTCATTCAGCGGAATGTCTAACTCTTTTGCTGCATTAGTTGTAATGTGCTTATTTCGCAGACGACATTATACGTTGCATTATAGTCTTCTATAACTTCATGCGGAACATAGCGGATTTCGTAGGCATGTTTAGTCAGTAGTTTCATCGTTTCTGTGAACAGATTCTTTTTTACAGACTTCATGTCACAACCATCCTTAAACATAAATGGAAAACAACGATTTTTAAGCATAAACTTTGCCTAATTGTTTTAATAAGAGAATTTTCACCTCTATTACTACTGCGAGAGAGGCAAAAGGCTACAATGTTGGTTCAAGAAGTAATCCTAGAAAATTTCATGAGTTACGAGTATGCTAGGGTACCGTTTAAACATGGTGTAAACGTTATTTGTGGACCCAATGGTTCGGGGAAATCTTCGCTTTTGCTGGCTATTTCTGTGGCTTTGGGACAATCTTACACGGAACGTTCTAGAAAGTTGAGCGACTTAATACGTTGGGGGAAAGACCAAGCCCGTGTGACATTAATTTTGGATAACACTAAAAGGGGCGGCAAAAGACCTGTCCCAAAATTTAACAAGGACCAGATTTTTCTCACACGTGTTTTACGAAGAGATGGACAGTACTGGTTTGAACTTAACAACACGGCAGTCACCAAAAACGATGTTGAGAGGCTCTTGTCCAAGCTGGGCGTTGACCCAAATAACATGCTAATTATTATGCATCAAAACATGGTTGAACAATTTACAGTACTTTCCCAACATGAAAAGCTGCGTATGGTTGAAGCGGCTGTGGGGCTTGAACCATACCGCGCAAACGTTTTGGAAGCTCAGAAAAAGTTAACCCGCATACTGAGCCAGGAAGAATCCGTAGGCAAACTTTTGGAGTCGGCTGAGCAGACGCTCAATTACTGGAGAGAGCAATACGATAGATATCAAGAGAAAAAGCAACTACAAACTAAGAGGAGATTTTTGGAAAGAGAGCTTGCATGGGCAGAAGTTGTTCGAAGAGAGGAGATAATTAAGGAGCTGGAAGTCGAAAGGAAAAAGGAGCAGGATGTTTTAAATCAAATGGATGAAGAGACCAAAACCGTGAAAGAATACCTGCAGACCAAGCAAGATGAAGTTGAAAAGCTGAAGAATGAATGGAAAACCCTCTTTGATGAACGTCTAAGCCTTGAACGTGAAAAAGCTGGAAGCGAGGCAACAATTTCACTATGCGAACAGTTCCTAAAGGAAATGGCAATGCTGGAGAATCCACATCTTCAACTAAGTCAACTACTGAAAGAAACTTCGCCAACCCAATTTAAGCTTTTGAAAAGTGATAACCTAAAAGAGTTAATCCAAAATTCTAACCAGCAACTTTCAAAATTAAACATCGAAATAAGTGAAAATCAAAAAAAGACTAAAAACTCAGATGAGGAAATCGATAAAGTTGGTAGCCAAGTTTTAGAAAGCCGAATCAAGTTGGCGCTACTGCAATATCGCAACGAAAACGTAACATCTAGTCTAGAAAGGCTGGAAAACGAGCTAAAGAATGCAAAAACACATTTGAATGAATCTGTGGGAAAGGCAGAGCAGATCGGACCTAGAATTGCAGTCATTAAAAGTGTCGGCGAAATCCTCGATGAAATGCGAGTTACGGATGGCCATTTGGCGGCACTTTCCGACGTTTCAGAAGACATAGAACGCATGTACGAATCCTATTCAAAGCTCTATTTAGAGTTGAAGGAAAAGGCGCAACAAGTTGCTGAAAACAGAGAAAAGGTGTTAGAAGAAGTCAAAACGAGGATGCAGAATTGGCGAACAGTAATCCAAAGCCTCCTAAACCGCGTTAACTTGGAATACCAGAAAACTTTGGCTCAAGCTCAAGCCATTGGAGAAGTTAACCTTGTTAATGGACATGATATAGAGGCGGCTGGGCTAGAGATTATTGTGGGCTTTAAGGGCGGCAAATCAGTTCCGCTGGACGCCTACACGCAAAGCGGTGGAGAAAGAACCACAGCCACCATAAGCTTTCTATTGGCTTTACAGCAGCATGTCCGTTCTCCATTTAGAGCAGTTGACGAATACGACATTCACATGGATCCGAAAAACCGCGAAGTTACTGCCAAAATGCTAATTTCAACAGTTAAGGACGCAAACGCCCAATATATTGTGATTACGCCGAGTCAAATAACCTTTGCAAAGGAAGAGACAAACATAATAACAGTCCAAAACATTGAAGGAAAATCCATAATTAGAGAGGTCGCCTAATGCAGTCGAAAAGAGAACGATCAAAAACGGGCAGAGAAAAACTTCAACGAATAATTGAAATGTGCAAGTCCGTTGAGGATCGTTCACTTGACCCGTTTTTGATAGATGTTGACGAGGTTATCAGCACTGTTAAGGAGTATTTTCCAGAATGGGAAATTCCGGAGGACTTATGCTTAGACGCTGAAACAATATACCGCTTAGCCTCAGTTATAAAGCTTCAAAGCGAATGGGTTAAGCATCGCTCAACCTCCCTCTACACAGACCCTTTTCTCTTAGAGGAAAAGCTCACCCGTATAGGGAAAGAGGAAATTGTTGAAACTTTTGTTAAGGCTTGGCACCCAATAGTGGAATTTGAACAGATTTCGCTTCACAGCCTCGCAGAAGCCCTCAGATACTGGGAAAGCTTGTTGCCGTTAAAAGAGAGATGGAAGGAATTTCCTCCAGCAGAACTTGAAAGAAGCCTTGCAACACGAGAAGAGCTTATTAGACAAAGAATTTTGCGGGACAAAGCCTTTTCCGAAGAGCTGGAAAATTTTTGGCAGGAACTAAAGAACCATGTTGGGACGAAGGGCGAAAATGGGAAAATTCGGTACTGGGATTTTGTTGGGGCAGAAACATACGATGAAACCGTGCATAAAGCCTTCATGACAAGTTTTCTGGTCACCTACGGTTACGCAACATTGGAAATCCACCCGTTAGAAGAAGAAATCTTCATCAAACCATACGAAAAGCAGACAGCCAAAATTGGTAAAGAACAGCTGGTTTCCATACCCATAGCTGTTTCAGCTGAGGACTGGATGAAATGGAAAAGAGGCGAATTAAAGTGAGCAAAAGGAAAGCATATTACGCGAGCAAAATCAAAAGGGCAGTCCACATGCTCTTTTATCGACGACATAAAAAACCCGGAGTGAAGGGATGGGAACTTCGAAAAGCCTTAGGTTCAGACTATCCAAAAGTGCTCACAATTTTAGACGACTACTTAAAAGCGCTTGATTTGCAGGTTAAAACTGCTTTTGAAGAGGAAAAACCAGTTGAAAAGCCAACTTTAGAAGAGTTGGACAAAGCCAGATTCTACGTAACCTTAAGAGGCGAATTGACGCCAAAAGAGACTAAGATGATAGGGTGGAGAATAGATGACCTTGCGGGACTAGCAATAGCAATAACGCATGTAATATCTAAAAAGGGAAAAGCACCGCGAAAAGAAGTTGAAGAACTGCTACGCGACAAACTTCCAGGATGGAAAGTCGGTTTCAACATTGACCGTTACATTCGCTATGGATATTTAACAGAAGACGAAAACGAACAATTATATTTAGATTGGAGAACACGAGCAGAAGTAGACCAGAAAGCCCTTATAGACATGCTTTTGTCAAAATAAAAACTTTGGAACGATGCTTCTCTTTAGAATAAGCTAAATTTTTGCGTATAGGCTTATTTCCTTATTTTGCGATAAATGAAGGCTATAATGTCAATGAGGATTATGGCTGTTAGAATCAGCAGCGGACTGCCCAAAAACTGATTTATAAAGTCCATGTTTCAGCACCTTGAAATTACGTTATGCTGACGTTTTGTATCTGGAAATATCTTTTAGCTAAAAAGCGTAGGCGCTCAGCATTTTTCCCATTCTTTCCAATGGCTACGCCTTTATCCTTTGGATTAACCGCTACAACCGCTATTGATTTTCCATCAGGTCTTTCGGTTATGCGAATCTCTGTAACCATCGCTGGCTTTAGTGCGTTTTTAATAAATTGAGTTGGGTTTTCTGAGTATTCAATTATTTCATGTTTCTTCCCAGTCATTCTTTCCAAAGTGTGTATGTTTCTCCCACCTCTGCCGATTGCTACGCCCACTTGGCCTGCGTTAACAACGAAGATTACACGTCCCTGCTCCTCGTCAACTATGCAGTCTTTAACGCTTGCACCAGTTATGCTTTCAAACAATGCTATGTATCGCATTTCTGTGCTCGTAAATTTTATGCCGCTGGTCATTCATTTCCTCCGCTCGATTCCTCTGACTCCTTGTTCTCCGTTAAGCTAAGAATTTCTGAATCGCCGGGCTCTCTTATACTTAACGCTGAAACAGTGAAGGGTTTGCCACATATTGCGGCTAAATCTAGCGATGAACCCTTATGGGTTATTAATGGAACTTTTGACAAGTTACAATAGTATTCTATATCTTCGCGTGCGTTTTTGGGACAGTTTGCAGCTAAAATTATCAGTTTAGCTTTTCCTGTTTTAGCATTTTGTATGGCAGAGTTTGCTCCAAAAGACACTTTGCCGGTTTTTACAGCTGTTGCAATGGCTTTATCTATGTCTATCATTTGTTCTTTCCTCTCGATTCAAACGATGACATGAATAATTCCACTAATCCCGTGCCGATTGGTATTGACTGCCCAACTATTACGTTTTCGGTTACGCCCGCCAACGGGTCGCTTTCACCCTTCACAGCCGCATCAACAATGTTTGGCAGAGTTATTTCGAAGGCGGCTCTAGCCAAAACGCTTGACTTCTTACCACTTATGCCATGTCTACCTATTTGCTGCACTTCGCCTGTAGACGTCATCATGTCCGCAACAAGCATAACATGACGGATGTCAACATCTAATCCTTGATCCTCCAAAACACCCTTCGCCTCATTTATTAAGGCATTTTTGGCAGCTTCTATCCCTAAGGTTTTAGCTATTTCATGGACATTATTTGTTGTTGTTCGTGAGGTATCTACTCCGCAAACCTCTAAGACTTTAGACAGGTTTGAACCATCTGTTCTTATAACCCACTCTCCATGTTCTTCTGTAACTAGTACACGTTTTATGCCAGAAACACCTTTAATGTAGAATGACGAAACTTTGTCAAGCAGTTTTTTGAGGGTTTCAGCCTTTTTAGGCTTTATGTGGATGCTGTTGCCCCTTATCTTTATGGTGCAATTCTGTATCTGCAACTTATCCTTCAGCTCTTGTGGCGATACCTCTCTATCTTCCATCATTGTTTTGTTTAGTTCTACAACTATTTCCTCATGTATTGGGTCTACATAGATTGTTTCTGCCAAATCCTCTAATGTTGTGTAAAGTATGTTACGGGCAATTTTTACTGCAGATTTGCTTTTTCTGTGTTCTTCAGTTAGATAAATAGTCATTATAGGCGTGGATGGAATTCTCCTAGCGTCAACAATTTCTATTAGTCTCGGCAAACCTAAGGTTACGTTTTGTTCTCTGACTCCAGCATAGTGGAATGTTCTAAGAGTCATCTGCGTGCCCGGCTCGCCTATTGACTGAGCTGCGACTATACCTACGGCTTCACCAGGCTCCATTAAGGCACGCTTGTACTGTTCCACTGTTGATTCGATTGCCTTTTCCACTCCTGCCGTGCTTAGTTTTGCTTTGGCTAAATTTTGCCTAAGTTCGTCCATAAGCATGGGTGTAAGCTGATCTTCAACTTCCGTCAATTCCTTTTTAATATATTCGCCTGCCGCTGGTCTACCTTTTTCTCTTGCAATTTTTATCTGATCAATTAGTCGGCTCACGTTAACGGCTTTCCCATGATCACTTTTAGCAGGGTCGACGCCATCCTCACCATACTTGAATTGAATTATATCTCCAGCCGAATTTCTAACTGTTCCATCATATTCTAAGCGTATATGTTCAAGCGCGTTGATGAGTCTCCTTTGCATATAGCCACTTTGTTGTGTTCTAACAGCAGTGTCAACAAGTCCTTCTCTGCCACCCATTGCATGGAAGAAGAATTCAATCGCGTCAAGTCCCTTCTGATACGATGAATATACAAATCCCCTTGCCTTTGGACTTGGATCACCGGGCTTGAAATGGGGCAAAGCACGATCTAGATATCCACGCAGTATTCTTTTTCCACGCACTGACTGCTGTCCTATGCATGCGCTCATCTGTCCAATGTTTAGGCTTGAACCCCTGGCGCCTGTCCGCGTCATAATTATGCCAGCATTTTCGAGAGTGAAGTCCTCGTCAGCTATTTTTCCCGCCTCATCTCTAGCCTTTGCCAGTTCGTTCATTACATAAATTTCGAACGAGTCTTCAAGAGTTTGGCCTGGAAGTCTGGGCAAGGTGCCTTTGCGATAACTTTCTATAAGGTCCTCTATCTTCTTCTGAACTCTTTCCATTGTTTTCGTTATTTTATTTTCAGCCGTTGGAGATAGGACGAGCTCATCATACGAGTACGTGAAACCTCGCATAGTTATGAAAAGCTTCAATAACCTTGTTATTTTGTTTAGGAATTCTCGTCCCGCTTGCGTTCCATAATCCTTTATTATTCTATGGAGGAGACTTTCAGACTGTTCAGCCCCTATTGAACGCCTGTCTATAACACCGCTCACAAGTTCGCCATTTTTAACAATCACGTAGGCATCGAATGGACAGTTTTCCTCTAGGCATTTGACGCATCCCTGACAAATGCTTGCTTTCAAAACATAGTTCATATTTCTTGGCAAAAATAGGCTGAAAATTTGCTTACCCGTCCAAAGTGGTTGCGGCGCTTTAATTATAGGTTCTGGTAATGGCCCCTCATATCCGGCTGCCATTAGCAACCTATCTACATCTTCTTTTGTCAAGCGGTTTGTTTTTCTAGTAAACAAGTATGCGGATGTTATGAAGTCTCGAATTGCACCTATTATCGGACCTCCGAATCTAGGTGAGAGTATTTGATCTTGAACTTGCATTAGTAGAAGCGCTTCTGTGCGGGCCTCTTCGCTTTGCGGTATATGTAAGTTCATTTCATCTCCGTCGAAGTCCGCGTTGTAAGGTGGGCACACACATAGGTGTAAGCGGAATGTTTTGTAAGGTAAAACACGCACGTGATGCGCCATTATTGACATGCGGTGAAGTGAAGGTTGGCGGTTAAAAATGGCTATATCACCGTTTTTAAGATGTCTTTCCACTATAAAGCCAAGCTCCACTGCCTCGGCAATTTTCTCCCTATCAGTAACGAATTCGAGTCTAATGCGCTTACCGTCAGGCCTAATGATGTAAAGTGCACCAGGATATTTTTCAGGCCCATTTATGACGAGTTTCCGCATTTCTTCAATGTTCCACTCTGTCACCTTTTCGGGCACAGACAAGCGCATGGCAATTTCAAGCGGAACACCAACCTCGTTTATGTCAAGGTTTGGATCAGGAGAGACGACAGTGCGTGCTGAAAAGTCAACTCTTTTTCCAGAAAGGTTGCTTCTGAATCTTCCTTCCTTTCCCTTTAATCTTTGTGAAAGTGTTTTTAATGCTCTTCCAGAACGGTGTCTTGCTGGAGGTATTCCTGAGGCTTCATTGTTAAAGTATGTTGTCACATGATATTGTAGAAGTTCAGATAGATCTTGAATTATGAGTGTAGGGGCTCCAGCATCCATGTTTTCCTTTAGCCTTTGGTTAATGCGGATAATATCCACGAGTTTATGAGTTAGGTCATCTTCTGAGCGGATGCCCGATTCTAAAGTGATTGATGGACGGACATAAACAGGCGGTACTGGCAAAACTTGTAAAATCATCCATTCTGGGCGTGCAGCCTTCGGATTAAACCCTAAGAGTTCAAGGTCCTCGTCTGGTATGCGTTCCATTCTTTCTCGAACCATGCTTGGCGTCAACTGTTCTGAGCCACTTTCCGGAATTTGCTCGCTGAATTTCGTTGGTTTTTCAAAGACTATTTTATATTGGATTGTCCCGCAATGAGGACACTGTTTCGTTCTTGTTTCTTGCATAATCAATTTATAAACTTCATCCGGAACTAAGCCCAAAAGTTGACGGTTTTTATCGATTCTAGCTTGAGTCTTTTTTACTGTCTCATCTGGAAGTAGGATGCGCCCACAGTTTCGGCAAGTCGATCTTAAAAGGTCATACAATAGTTTTGTAAATTCAATGTGTACTATTGGAACTGCAAGTTCGATGTGACCGAAGTGACCTGGACATCGAATGGCTGTGTTGCCGCATGTTTTGCATCTCTGCCTCGGCTCAAGGGTTCCAAGTCTACCGTCCATTAATCCAGTTGTGATGGGGGCACCGTCTTCATCGTAAGTGTCTGGTGTTTGAATCTCCACAACTGAGAGTCTACGCACATCCTGCGGTGAAAATAAACCGAAGCGAATTTCGTCAATAACTTTATGAATTATCTCTTCAACGCTCATGTTATGCCTTCTCCTTAAGCTTTAATTTAGGCGCTATACAGAGGCTCATTAATTCTTGGAGAAGAAGTTTAAATGCATAAGAGATTATTACTGGAGAGATTTTGGCTTTATCTTCGCAAATCCTACACACATATTTTCTCTGTTTCATGTCATAGTAAGCTATGTAACCGCAATTTTCACAAATGTATAGTGTGTATTTGTCTGATTCTTCCAGCAGTCTATCTCGAAGAAGCATCGCAGCCCCATGCCCGATTAGGCAGTCGCGTTCCATTTCACCAAATCTTAGACCTCCGCCTCTGGCCCTTCCTTCAGTGGGTTGTCTCGTCAACATCTGCACTTGTCCTCTGGCTCTAGCGTGTATTTTATCAGCAACCATGTGGTGAAGTTTCTGATAATATACAACTCCAACGAATACATCTGCAACGAATTTTTCGCCTGTCACACCATTGTAAAAGACTTCGCTGCCAGTGTGGCTAAATCCAAATTTAACTAGGGCTTTTCTGAGTTCCTCGGATTTTTCATTTGCAAAGGGCGTTCCGTCGACAGGTTTCCCTCTTAAGGCTGCAACTTTTCCAGCGAATGACTCGATAAAATGCCCGATGGTCATTCTAGAGGGAATAGCGTGAGGATTGACTATTATATCTGGAACAATGCCGTCTTCTGTGAAGGGCATATCCTCTTGTGGAACAATTAATCCAATAACTCCTTTTTGTCCATGGCGAGAGGCAAACTTGTCGCCTAGTTCTGGAACACGTTGGTCGCGGACCCTAACTTTAACCAGTTTGCTTCCCTCTCCTGACTCTGTTATAAAAATTGCGTCAACCGTTCCTGTTTCTGAGGGACGCATATCTACCGATGTGTCTCGCATGGATGGCCCTTTTACTTCAAATTCCTTGTATTCTTCCAGAAATCTCGGCGGGCTGATTCTGCCGATGAGGACATCTCCGCCCGAAACTGTCGATTCTAAGCCTATTATCCCATCAGGTTCAAGCAGCCTATAATATTGTTCTCCTCTGTAGCCGCGTGTTCCAGATTCGGGCAAAGTGAACTTGTCTTTCAGTCCTCCCAAATACTGACGGCATTCCGCCTCGTATATCCTATAGAAGGTTGAGCGGCCTAAGCCTCTTTCTATTGAGGCTTTGTTGAAGATTAGGGCGTCTTCCATGTTATAGCCTTCAAAGGAGAGCACGGCTACCACATAGTTTTGTCCTGAGGGACGGAGGTTATAACCCATCATCTCCATTAATGCTGTTTCGACTAATGATACTTGTGGGTAATGTAAAATGTGTGACCGTGAGTCTACACGTTGGTGAAAGTTTGTCGCATAAACTCCTAAAGCTTGTTTTGCCATTGCAGCTTGATAGGAGTTGCGTGGTGACTGGTTATGTTCTGCGTAGGGTATTGTTGATGCGCAGATTCCAAGAATTGTGTAGGTTGCAATTTCCATGTGTGTATGTTCTGGGGTTATTTCTTCAAGAGCTATGGCGACATAGGCATTTTCCTCTTCTTCAGCGTCTAAATATTCGGTTATGGCGTTTTTGACAAGATCTTCCCATGACCATTCTCCGGAAGATATTTTTTCAATGTGTTCTGGTTGGAGTTTTGGAACGCCCTTTTCAACGATTATGAGGGGTCTTCTAACTCTTCCCTCATCACAGTTGACGTATACTTCGTCTCTTTCACCGTGGATTTTTGAGAAGTAAGCTATGTTGACTTCGGTTGAAATTTCCCCTCTTCTTCGTCTTTCCCTAGATTCCCATGTCAATTCCTCTGGAGTGTTGCAGTATCCGATGATGTTTCCGTCAACAAAGACTTTGGCTCCAGAACGCTTCAGGGTCTCATTTGCCTCGTATACGGGTATTACACCCATGCTAAAGAGCATCTGCTTTATTTTCTCAGCGTTTACACCTACCGAAATGCATGCGGATAAGGCTAAGTTTTTGACTAGTCCGCAGTTTGATCCTTCTGGTGTTTCATTCGGGCATAGACGACCCCAATGGGTTGGGTGCAGGTCTCTTGCTTCAAAGTTTGGTTGGCTCCTGCTTAATGGCGACTGTAGCCTGCGTAGGTGACTCAGCGTAGAGATATGGTTTGTTCTATCTAGAAGCTGGGTTACACCAACCCTTCCCCTTCCCCAGTTCCCGGTTGCAAGTGCATGTTGAAGCCTTTCTGTTATAATTCCTGGGCGGACAGCAACTGAAACAGTTATTAATGGGCCTTTTACACCTATGCGTTCAAGCTGGTATTTTATGTCTCTAATGAGGTTTCTGAAGGCTACTCTGAATAGGTCTGCAAGGAGGGGACCTGCAAGTCTTAACCGTTTATTTTTGAAATGGTCTTTGTCGTCGGGTATTCTTCTCCCAAGTTTTAGTTCAACAACCCTGCATGTCATTTCGCCTAGGAACAGTGCCTTGTCTCTTCTGCTCTGGCTTGTTCTTCCTATATGTGGTAGGAAGTTCTTGTCCAGTATGGTTTCGGCTTTTTGGATGCGGTATTCTTCAACTTGACCGTGGGCGACACGGTTTCCAATAAATATGATGGCATCCTTCACTGTGTCTACACCTATGGCCTTTTCAAAGGAGGAGTCCAGCTCGGTTTGCGTTTTCTTTTCCATGGAAACTGCTTCAGCTGTTTCTTTGTCTGATTCTAAGCCTAAAGCCCTCATAACTATGACGAAGGGAATTTCCGAGGGCACGCCGGGCATTGAAACGTATATGGCTCCGTCCGCCTTCATTTTTAATTCTATTCTTGCCCTGAAGCCTACAGTTGTGGAGAACATTTTAGCTTGATATACGGGTGTTGCTCCTTTCTCGTCTATGTCCAATATTATGCGGTTGGGGGCTAAGTCTTCCATGGCTACTATTACACGTTCTGAACCGTTCACTATGAAGTAGCCGCCTGGATCGTCTGGGTCTTCTCCACATGCTATTAGTTCTTCTTTTGAAAGCTGTGAGAGGAAGCATAATTTTGATTTCAGCATTACTGGAATATTTCCAATATAGACGAGTTCCGTGTCTTGTTCTCTACCATCTATTACTGGTGTCATTTCAAGGGCTACTGGCGCCGCATAGGCTAGGTTTCGGAGCCTTGCTTCCATAGGGTAGATTTCATGCTTTGTGCCGTCTACCTCTGTTGTGTATGGACCAGTGATTCTTGTCTGGGGGTCTATTACCCAAACTTGCCCGAGCTTCACTTTGTATGGGCTTTCAGGAACTTCTATTGGGATTTCTCCTAGTTCGTCTATCACTTCTTGTAGGCCATCGTCTATAAACTCGTTGTAAGAGTCCAAATGCTGGCGGACTAAGCCTTTATCTTTAAAAAATGCTTTTAACAGAAGATTTGTATCCTCTTTCGAAATTTCAGCCAATTCTAACCAGCCCCCGCAATTTTACATTTAAACATCCGTGAACGAGATTATTTGATGCGGGTTTCTTCAAACTTTTAATTTCCTCCGACTGTTGGATCATCCAACTCGGAAAAATGGTCTCCAATATTTTAAAGAGCTAAAACACGTAACCACATAGGTCTCTAATAAACTTTTTTGTAGCTTGCTTCACGTTTTCGCGTATTAAACACGCTCCGCTCCAGTTTCTTAGGGTATTGCACAACAAAATATTTTTGAGCTGCATATTCTGTCATAAAGTTAAGAAAAGAGGACAAATCTTGGAGCAGAATTTTAAGGCGCTAATTGTCTATCTTATTTTGAATGGAGAAACAGAGAAAGCTTTGGAGATGCTCGCCAAACATTATAGTGTTGATGTGCCTAAAATAAAAGTGGGTTTGCCTAAAAGACATAAAAAGAAGACTCTCGGATGCTACAACGCAAAAAATAAGACGATTTCAGTTTTGAACAGCGACGCACTAAAAGAACCATTCATTATAACACATGAATTTTATCATCACCTGCGTACAGCCGTAGATAAAAAGCATAAAGGAACAGAAAAGAAGGCCAACGAGTTTGCTAGAGAATTTATCGACGCATACAAGTCAACGATAGCCAAGGTTTCGGGAAAATAATTAATAAGAAGCTTCGGAAGTGTGTTTATTCTGTGTGCAGCGGTAGCGAAGCTAGGTCTAACGCGGAGGACTCAAGATCGGAGCTATTGGCTTCAAAAAGCCCTATGAGCCATCCTCTCCCGTAGGGGTTCGCCGGTTCAAATCCGGCCCGCTGCACCACATTACTTTTGATAAATTGAATCTCTGATTCAATCTATATATAAGGGCGGGGTCTAGGCGCTTCGAGCAAGCTCCTCACAAACCACTTATCAATATATCTTTTGATATGATTAGAGATAAATGTGACGAATTTGCTACTGTTTACTGCAGTAATAACTTTAGATTAAGGGTTTGAATATGAGAGGCGAAAGGTTGCCGCCTGGACAAAGAGAGGCAAAGGGAACGCCATTACGTCAGATAGGTGCAATTCCAAAAACTGATCTAAACACGTGGCGCCTAGAAGTTTATGGCGAAGTGGAAAAACCGATGACATTCAGCTTTGAGGATTTAAAAGCAGAACCAAGTGTTTTCGGCATTTTCGACTTTCATTGTGTTGAGGGATGGAGCATCCTAGATAACAAGTGGGAAGGCGTCCCCTTCAAAGCAATCACTGATATCGTTAAACCTAAAGAAAATGCAATATATGTGATGTTTGAATGCGATGACGGTTACACAACCTCCCTGCCCTTACCCGAGTTGTTGGGCGATAACGTTCTCTTAGCATACAAGCTGAATGATAAGCCGCTAGCACAAGAGAGAGGCGGACCATTGCGTCTCATAATTCCCAGCAAATACGCCTACAAAAGCCCAAAATGGATTCGAAAAATAAAGTTCACTTCAAAACATGAGCTTGGCTACTGGGAGTCCAGAGGATACAGCAGCACTGCTGACGCATGGAAAGAGGAAAGATATACAAAATAAACATGTCCATATACTTGTTCCAAATTGTTGGTGTATTAATTTTGGTGTAGCTTAGTTGAACGTTTAAGAGGAAATGTTTATTAAGACTTGAGATATAATAGGCTGAGCTTAAGGTGGATGAAAGCATGAGAAAGAAACAAGACACAAAAGTAGGTAAAAGTGTAGAAGACTTGAAATTTGAACTGATTGTTGATGACCTTTTAATATACGATATTCTACTCCGCAAAAGACCGACCTAAGAACCAAATCATTAAAACTGAAAAATCATGCTAAAAAATGTAAAAACAACCAAAATTACCATTAAACTTTTAAGACACATTCCAACATGGTTTGCCTGTCAAAATGAAGGAAAGCTTAAACATTGGTTAATAGAAACATTGTTGGTAGATGTGGGCTATATTGCGGTGCCTGCGGAATCTACAGAGCCTATAAAGACGATGGGGAATACCTAGAAAGACTGGCAAAGCACTTCAAATGCCCATCAGAAAAAGTGCGATGCGAAGGCTGCATGGCTTTAACGCCAGAATGCTGGGGATACGACTGCAAAATCGTTCAATGCTTAAGA
>Ga0210049_1001072_pt1 | contig 25013 bp, 21 predicted proteins | sample CryGeyCG2014_300_2_FD_183964 | JGI IMG/M metagenome (GOLD analysis project Ga0210049, IMG submission 183964) | Groundwater microbial communities from aquifer - Crystal Geyser CG06_land_8/20/14_3.00 (SPAdes) (version 2) | ecosystem: Environmental > Aquatic > Deep subsurface > Groundwater | place... | reverse complement strand
TTTAAAGTGACTATACTTTACATTTTAGCGGAAATTGATAAAATAACAAATTTATACATTGATCCAATACATCGAGGACACTTTTTATCTTAATAATGTTTTCTCATAATACTCTATAGGTGTCAAATAATTAAGCACTGATGTAAGATATTTTGTATTTACTCCTTATCACTTCACTAATTATTAAATAGTATTTTATAATTGAAATAAATTTCTTCTTTAACTTTTTCTAGCTCAATATTTTTTATCTCTGCAATCTTTTGATAAACAAATTTAACATCGCTTGGCTGACTATATTTTCTTTTATTTTTTTTATCCACCAATTCCCCTAAAACCGTCTGTACACCCACGCTGTGAACAGACGGTTTTATCTCACTTGGATGAATGCCGACTGATGCAAAAATATTTGAGTATTTTTTAGCTAGTTTAATATTCTGTTGAGAATTGTCTAAATTTGTTCCAACTGAAATCATCAGCAGGTCTTTTTGTTCAGCAATTTCTTCTACCATTTTATTCAATGGATTGTATGTAAGATGACAATGTGAATCTATCAATGTGACATAAATTATTTTTTTGGAAATAATGGAATCGGGTTTTGGGTCGTGAGTTGAGCCAGTATTATTTTTGAAGTATCGGGCATAAAGGAGGCTAGATCAATCGCAATTTTTTCAACTTTTTGCAATAAAGTATTCAATATTGAGTTTAATTCTTTTTGATATATTTCTTTTTGTTTTTTATCTCTGCTTTTTGATATTTTATCTTGAAACTCCCACGGTTTAGTTTTATTTACAAATTGATTGGCTTTAATGATTCTATTCCTAATTATTTGTAATGCGCCGGAAAAATCAATATTTTTCAATTTTATCTGTATTTTTTTGCAATAGTCAGGATTTTTGGGATTAAATTTAACTTCAAGTTTTTTAGCTAAAACCACCGTTCTCTGAACCAAATTCCCCAGTTCATTAGCTAACTCGCTTTCATAACGGCGGTCTAATTCTTCAAATGAAAAATTGCCATCTTTGCCAAATGGAAAACTAGAAATTAATAAATAACGAGTTGCATCTAAACCATATTTAGTAATTAATTCTTGAATGGTTATGACATTGCCCAAACTTTTTGACATTTTTTGTTTATTGATAGTAAAAAATCCATGCACATAAAGCTGTTTTGGCAATTTTAATTTAGCTGATAATAATAATCCAAGCCAAATAACGGCGTGAAAGCGTAAAATATCTTTACCAATTAGCTGCAAATCCGGACTCCAAAATTCCTTTAATTTCGGTTTTTGAGTTTCGAATTTCGGATTTTCAACTACTGATAAGTAGTTGAGTAGTGCATCCACCCAAACATAAATCGTTTGTTTTTCGTCCCACGGGACTGGAATTCCCCATTCGACTTTACTCCTGGTAATTGCCGTATCTTCCAGTTTGTGTTGTAAAAATCCAAGCACTTCGTTCTTGCGTTCAAACGGTCTAATTTTTACTTGATCAGATTCAATCAACTGAATAATTTTGCTTTGATACTGTGAAAGTTTAAAAAAATAGACTTCTTCCTTGATAGTTTCAACCGGTTTTTTGTGAATAGGACATTCGCCATTTTCTAAATCTTCAGCTTTTTTGTATTCCTCGCAACCGACACAATATAAACCTTCGTAAATTCCTTTATAAATATCGCCTTTTTTATATAATTGAGTTAAAAATTCCTGAACAAATTTTTCATGATTTTCGTCTGTCGTTCTGACAAAATAATCGTACTCAATATTTAACAATTTCCAAGTATTCTTAAATTCTTGAGATATATTGTCTGTATAGTCTTTAATGTCTTTTAATTTTGAATTGTATTTTTTATCTTTTATTTTTAATCTTTTTTCCCCAAAATCTAGCACCGAGCGCAGAATTTTGACGCCGTGTTCGTCCGTTCCAGTTAAAAAGAAAACTTTTTCTCCCCAACTTTTATGTGCCCGAGCTAAAATATCAGATGCTATAGTTGTGTACGCATGACCGATATGCGGATTAGCATTTACATAGTAAATTGGAGTTGTAATATAAAATTTGTTCATAATTTATAGCTATTCTAATCAATACATAACCGCAACATACACGCTCCGCCTCAAGCGGGGCTTTTCATTTATAAATAAATAAACATTGCTACAACCGCAACTAGCATAATCGCAAATGTCAGCCAACCAAATAAATTTGACCAAATTTTATTTTTCTGATTTCCCATAATCTGAGATGAATTGGATATCTTCATTATGATTGCAATTAATGGCACAGCCACTATTCCATTCAAAACAGCTGAGTAAAACAATCCTCTGATTGGACTGATGCCGATGAAATTGATTCCTAAACCACACAAAATTGAAAATATTATTATGCCGTAAAATCCACTCGCTTCTTTAAATTTATGGAATAAACCCTCTTTCCAACCAAATGCTTCGCTCAATGCGTAAGCTGCCGATCCGGCAAGAACCGGAATTCCTAACAACCCAGCTCCGACAATCCCAATGGCAAAAAATAATCCTGCCATATCGCCAACCAAAGGTTTTAGAGCTGAAGCGGCGTCTTGAGCAGAAGCAATATTGGTAATTCCATTTTTGTTCAACACAGTCGCACAGGTTATCACAATTGATAACGCAATAATTTGTGAAAACATCATGCCCAGAACAGTGTCCCAACGCATCCTCGAAATTCTTTTTGGATTAATAAATTTTTCAGATATTGTTTTGTCCTTGATATTTTCTTCAACTTCTTCACTAGTTTGCCAAAAGAAAAGATAGGGAGAAATGGTTGTCCCTAGAATTGCAACAATTGTTGCAATATAATCACTCGTAAACCGCCAATTAAAAGTAAAAAGTGAGCGTCCAATCTCTAACCAATTTTGAGGCAGGTAAAAAACAGTTAAAAGATATGTAAGCAGGAAAATCGTTAACCACTTCAAAAAATTCGCATATACACGGTATGAAATAAAAACTTCTAACAAAATAATTACCAATGTTATAAGGATCGCCCAAAATACTAAATTGCCACCTATCACTAGTTTTAATGAAGCCGACATTGCTGAAATATCTACGCCAATATTGAAAATATTAGTAAGCACTAGAAGAGCAACAACAGGAATTAATATTTTTTTTGAATAAAACTTTTTTATATTTCCTGCTAAACCATGACCAGTCGATATTCCAATTCGAGCACATATTTCCTGAATCGCAATCATTAAAGGAATTTGAAGTGGCACTAGCCAGTTCAAACCCAAGCCATACTTAGCACCAGTCACTGAGTAGGTGCCAATTCCACTCGGATCGTCATCAGAAAAACCGGTTATTACTCCCGGTCCAACAATTTTTGTCGCCTTTTTCACATCGTCCGAAATTTTTTTCTGATTTTTTTTAACTCCATTAAAAATGTCCTCCAATTGAGAACTCGAAGCTTTTTCAAACTCCTTAACCAGCCGATTAGCTTTTTCAATTATATTTTTTTTCAATGGATAAATTTATCTTTAAAATTAGTGTACAAATTTTGCCAATCTAAAACCGTTAGATCTTCAGCTCGACACCCCTCTTTGATCTGACTTTTCTCCATTATATCAGACAAATCCGTTTTATTTAAATTTAAAATTGGGGAGAGAGAATTAATCAGTTTTCGTCTTTTTTGAGAAAAACCGGCTTTGATTAAGTGCATCATACCTATTTCTAGCGGGACAGTTATTTTTATTTTGTTTAATTTAATAACCGCTGAATCAACCTGGGGGACTGGTTGAAAATTTTCTTTTGTAACTTCAAATAAAATTTCTATTTTGTAATAATATTGTAAAAAAACTGATAAAATCCCCCGATTTTTTTCACCGGCTTTTGAGGCTAATCTTTCAGCGACTTCTTTTTGAACCATTAAAATTGCCATTTTTGGTTTCTCAATTTCACCAGTTACAAAATATTTATTAATAATTGGTGAAGTGACTGCGTAAGGTAAATTAGAAACTAATTTATAGTCAAACTTTGAAAATTTTGCTAAATCGACAGAGTTAAATATTAATGCATCTCGATTGACCACTTTAATATTTTTACGGTTTTTATAAACTTTTTTGAGATTTTCCACAATTCCAAAATCTTTTTCTAACGCTATAATATCGATCGGTTTCTCAATCAATAAATCAGTCAAAGCTCCTTTGCCTGGACCAATTTCAATTATTTTATCACCTGTTTGCGGTTCAACCGCTTCAACAATTTTTTCTGCAATTATTCGATTGACCAAAAAATTCTGGCTCAGTTTTGTTTTCATATATTTATTCTATAATCTAGATTCTAAATTCTGACATTTTGTTAAAATTTTTCTACGGTTTAGTTAGTCTTACTGTTATTGCCCCTGCCCTCAAGGAAGCTAATTGAGCAAAAGCGTCTGGCGAAAGATCGATGATTGCATTCGACTGAATTCCGGGACCGACTATTTTAACTGTAACTTGTTTACCATTGGAAATATTAGTCACTAAAACCATCGTCCCACTAGGTAAGGTATTATGGGTAGCACTTAATGGGGGAGCGTTATACCAAGTTGCTTTTCCAACTCCATAAACCACCTCCTTTGTCCCAAAATAAATTATTTCCTCGACTGGCTCTTTGCTCGTATCGGTTTTAATTAATTTACGAGTTTTCTCTTCCCCGTTTTCCCGAATTATCTCGTAAGTCAATTTTTTCTCACCATTTTGCCCTTTTTGAGCAATCCTCTCTTCACCTTTCCACATCTCTGGATCCTCTTTTCTGATTGTCTTATAAGTAATTTTTTCTTTCTCATCAATATTTGTTTTTTCAACTCTGGTTATCTCTATCTTAAGACCAGCATCAATTCCATGCGTCAAAGCCGGGTCAATTTTATCTAACTCACCAAGTTCAATCGATTTTTCTTTTAAAAATTCATCAATATTTTGTGCAAAAGTTCGATACTCTCTCGATTCTTTTGCATCCAAAACTGTAAGATTAAGCGATCTTTTAATTGAAATTTTTGCACCCAATCCAAGTTCTAAATCAGGAAAAATCGTTATTTTATCCTGCGGATAAATTATTAATTGATTGTCATTAACAAAATCTTTAAAATTACTAGTTGATGATTCGACAAAATAATTATCGATTTTAATTCGTGAATCTTCTTTATCTTGCTCAGCCTTAGCCACTCTAACACCCAAAACTTGCCCTTCAACATTGTTTTCTTCAGGAATAATGTTGATGACAGATATAAACAAAATTGGTAATAAAACCAATGCCAATATTTTTGACCACATAGAATCTATTATTCACTACCTAGACAATAAATTCAACTGCTTCACCGTCAAGGTGAGCAATTTCATCAATAAACCGAGACCGGCTTTGATATTGAAACGATCCAAAAATAAAACGATTTCTGGAATAGATTAAATAGAGACGGTTTTTGGCTCTCGTCATCCCAACATAACACAATCGCCGTTCTTCTTCTAATTCACTTTCGTCCTGAAAACTTCGTCTATGAGGCAGTAACCCTTCTTCGAGCCCAACCACAAAAACCGTCTCAAATTCTAAACCTTTGGCTGAATGCAAAGTCATCAAAGTCACCGCTTGATCGTCACTATTAATTTTATCCGTGTCTTGGACTAGTGCCACTTTTTCTAAAAATTCTTCGAAAGTTTGATACTGACTAGCAACTGTTTTTAACTCCAAAATATTTTCTAAACGGCTTTCGTTTTCAATTGTGCCGTCATCGAGCCATTTTTTGTAGCCAGTTTTATACATAATTAAATCAATCATTTCAGCCGGTGTTTTGAACTCAATTTTTTCTCGCATATTATCAATCATTTTTAAAAAATCAATAACTTTCGACGGAATCTTTTCTATCTTTGAAATTTTGTCATTTGATATTGATTGTAAATTGAAAATTGTAAATTGAAAATTTTGCAATGTTTTTCGTCCTATTCCTCTTGGCGGAACATTAATTATTCTCTCCATTGATACTCTATCGCTTGGATTAAACAAATATCTCAGATAGGCAATAATATCTTTAACTTCTTTCCGTTCGTAAAATCTAATCCCACCAATCAAGCGATACAAAATATTGGCTTTAATTAGCCCTTCTTCTAAACTTCGAGATTGAGCGTTGGTTCGATATAAAACTACAATTTCGTTCAGTTTTTGTCGTAAGGCTTTTATTTCACGAATAATAAAATCGATCTCTTCATTTTCATCTTCAACCTCAAGCACTGTGACTGGCAAGTTTGATTTAATCTTAGTCCACAATTTTTTTTCACTTCGGACACGGTTGTTTTTTATCAATGCCTGAGCACCAGCCAAAATATTTTCCGTCGAACGATAATTTTGCTCGAGTTTAAATGTTTTAGCGTTCGGAAAGTCCCGTTCAAAATTTAAAATATTGCGAAAATTCGCCCCTCTCCATGAGTAAATACTTTGAAAATCGTCACCCACAACACAGATATTTTTAGTCTTTTGACTCAATAATTTAATTAACTGATATTGCGGTTCGTTGGTATCTTGATACTCATCAACCATAATATATTGAAATTGGTTTTGATAACGCTCCAACATCTCCGGCGTAGTTTTAAAAAGTTTAACAACATTAATCAATAAATCATCAAAATCCATCGCATTATTTTCAACCAATCGTTTTTCATAAACTGTATAAATTTCTGAAATAATTCGAGTAAAATAATCATAGGCAATTTTTTTATATCCAGTGCTGTCAACCAGCTCCGATTTAGCTGACGAAATTAAAGTCAAAACCAAACCGGGATTAAATTTTTTTGGATCATATTTGAGATCTTTAACGATTCTTTTAATCAATTGTTTTTGGTCGTCGCTGTCATAAATTGTAAAATTATTAGTATATTTTAACAACGAATGATCAATTTCTCGACGCAAAATCTTAGCACAAATCGAGTGAAAAGTACCCATATAGGGAAGCTTCGCTTCCCCAATTTTCAATTTACAATTTTCAATTTTCAATAAATTGTCGATCCTTTTAATCATCTCTTGCGCTGCTTTATTCGTAAAAGTAACCGCCAAAATTCGAAATGGACTGACTTTTTTTCCAGTAATTAAATAGGCGAGACGATGAATTAAAGTTTTTGTTTTTCCGCTCCCGGCGCCAGCAAAAATCAAAACCGGTCCTTCTGTCTGAAGCACCGCATTTTTCTGCGCACTATTTAGCCCGTTTAAGATATCTAGCATATTAATTCAATATAACATAATACATAATACATAATACTTGCCACTTAATACTTTTTAATAACCCTCAACTTTGCACTTCTGGCTCGTAGGTTTTGAGCGATTTCTTCTGCACTCGGCACAATTAATTTGTTTTTTAAATATTTAAACTCGCCACTTTCAACTAATTGATAAAAATAATTTTTGACTAATCGATCCTCGAGCGAGTGGAAAGAAATAATTGCCACAATCCCACCAGTATTTAGAATATTATTTATCGATTTAAGAAAATTTTCTAAATTTTTCAGTTCACTATTAACCTCGATTCGTAACGCTTGGAAAACCAATGTCGCTGGATTAATCTTGCCTTTCCGAGTTTGATAATTTTGTTCCAATAATCTTTTTAGTTCAAACGTTGTTTTAATCGGTCTGTCTTCAACTATTTTTTTGGCAATCCCATAAGCTCCTTTAACTTCGCCAAATTTTGCTAAAATATTACCCAGTTCTTTTTCACTATAAAAATTGACAATAGTATGAGCAGTCAATTTTTTAGATTCATCAAATCGCATATCCAGTTTTTCCGCATTAAACGAAAAACCTCTAGTCAAATCATCAAATTGAGCTGAATTCACTCCTAGATCAAGTAATACACCGTCAACGCCTATCAATTGATAATTTTTCAAAACTAAATATAGCTCAGCGTAATTTTCTTTTTTGAGATAAATTTCGCAATTAGTTTTATTTTTTCTCACATTTTCTAAAGCTAGAGCCAACATTTTAACATCTTGATCTACCCCAATAATTGTGGCTTTCTTTTTTTGTCTATCAAAATAATTTGCCAATTCAATTGTATGTCCCGCCAATCCCACCGTACCATCAATAAAAACCGATCCGTTGGATAAATTCTTAGAAAATATTTCAGCTATTTCTTTGACCAATACTGGTGTATGTTGCATATCAATAGTTTAGCTTTTTTTAGATTGGGTGTAAAATGAAATTAAATTAAAGATAAAATTACTGATTGAGCTGGAATCTATCACCAACTTTAGTAACAAAACATAATTGATCAAAGGAGTTTTAATATTGATAGTTTTTACCAAAGTTTAAATACGGTGACGGATGGTAGCGCTACGGGGAATTGAACCCCGGTTTTAAGAATGAGAATCTTATGTCCTAGTCCACTAGACGATAGCGCCATAAACTAATCATCAAATCCTAAATTCAAATATCTAAATTCGAAACAAATTGTAAATTACAAATTACAATATCTAAACTGTTTGGAAATTATAATTTAATATTTATTTCGGATTTAGCGCTTCGGATTTCGGATTTAGAAATTATTGATCTACTGATCGATAATTTCTCTCAGCACTGCCTCGGCAAGGTTTTTTTGTCGCTGAGTTTTCATCTTTTCGCTCATTAATTCAAAATATAATTTATCTCCAGCTTGAATATTTTTTGGCAATAATTTTTTCGCCACCAATATTTTTTGTCCCGACATTGTTCCTTGTCGTCCGTTACCAACTTCAATAATCGCCAGACCGCTTTTGTCAAAACCAGAAAACTTTGCATCGATTAAGTTGGAGATTATCATATTATTTTTAAATCCTAAATCCTAATATCTAAACTCTAAACAATATCTAATATCAAAATACAAAATAATAAACAGTTTGGAATTTAGAATTTAATATTTTGATATTGTTTAGAAATTAGAAATTAGGATTTAGGATTTATTTAATGATAAGTTTCACTATCAACAATGCCACGATATTTAAAATTTTTATCATCGGGTTAATGGCTGGACCGGCAGTATCTTTGTAAGGATCGCCAACTGTATCTCCCGTAACTGCCGCTTTGTGCGCTTCAGATCCTTTTCCGCCATACTTGCCATCTTCAATTAATTTTTTAGCGTTATCCCAAGCCGCTCCGCCAGTTGTCATCGAAATAGCGATAAAAATTCCGGTAACTATTGAACCAACCAACATTCCGCCCAAAGCTTCAGCACCCAGTAAAAAACCAACTAAAATCGGCGCAATAACCGGAATTAAAGCCGGCACAATCATCTGTTTTAGCGCCGATTTTGTTACAATATCAACTGCTTTCTGATAGTCTGGCTTAGCTTTGCCGGTCATAATTCCTGGAATTACTTTAAATTGCCTTCTTACTTCTTCGACTACCGCCGAGGCGGTTTTTCCAACTGCTTCCATCGCTTTAGCGCCAAAAAGATAAGGCAACATTCCACCAATAAATAAACCAATGATAACTAAATGGTTCGATAAATCAAAGCTCAATTTTTTACCCAAGAGATCAATTTCAGCCGTATAAGACACAAATAGCACTAAAGCCGCCAAACCGGCTGAAGCAATCGCAAAACCTTTAGTTATCGCTTTAGTAGTATTGCCAACCGCATCTAACGCATCGGTTACGGTTCTGGTTTTTTGTGGCAACCCTGCCATCTCCGCTAAACCACCGGCATTATCAGTAATTGGACCAAAAGCGTCAATTGCTACCACAATTCCGGTCAAAGATAACATAGCAAATGCCGCCAAAGCAACACCGTATAAATCTGCCCAATAGTAGGCTAGAAAAATACCAATCGCAATCAGTATAACTGGTAGAACGGTTGATTTCATTGAGAGCGCTAAGCCAGAAATAATATTCGTTCCATGCCCCGTCGTTGACGCTAACGCAATTGATTTTACCGGACCAAATTCTTTTGAAGTGTAATAATCGGTTAAAGCAAAAATTCCAGCTGTCACCAAAATTCCGACTATCATCGGATAAAATATTTCTAATCTACCATACTCAACGATTATTTGTTGATTACTTAAATAACTAGCAAAAAACCAAAAACCAAGTGCCGAAATTAAACCAGCGATCATTAAACCACGATACATACCGCTCATAATTTTAGCTTTGCTTTTGACTGATACAAACCAAGTGCCGATGATCGAACCAATAATCGCAATCGAACCTAAAAATAATGGAATCACAATCACTTCTTCATTGCCTCCAAAAATTAGTCCGCCTAATAACATTGTTGCCACTGCTGTGACACCATAAGTTTCAAATAGATCAGCCGCCATGCCAGCGCAGTCGCCAACATTGTCGCCAACATTATCGGCAATTGTGGCTGGATTTCTGGGATCGTCTTCCGGAATATTGGCTTCGACTTTACCCACTAAATCGGCGCCCACATCCGCCGCTTTGGTATAAATTCCTCCGCCCAAGCGTGCAAAAATCGAAATTAACGACCCCCCCAATGCAAACCCAATCATTGATGTTAAATCCCGTGTAAAATAGTAAAATATCGAAATTCCAAAAAGTGCTAAACCAACCACCAACAAACCAGTGACCGAACCACCCTTGAAAGCTAAAGCAAATGCTTGAGGTAAACCTTTAGAAGCAATATGAGCGACTCGCAAATTAGTTCGAACTGAAATAAACATACCGGCTATTCCCGCTAGAGCTGATAAAACTGCACCCAGTAAAAAACCAATTCCACTAATCAAACTAATCTGCCACCAAATGAGAGCAAAAACAATCACCGCCACGATTGCCAAGGTTTGAGTTTGTCGTTTCATATAAGCGTTAGCGCCGACTTGTATGGCTTGAGCAATTTCCTGAAGTTTTTGGCTACCACAATCTTTTCTTAAAATTTGTAATGCCAAACCAACTCCATAAAGAATTGAGACTGTACCGGTAATTATTCCAGCATAAATTGAAAAATCTATAAAACTCATAAATGAATCCTCTAAAAAGTTAATATTTTTCTACTCTTAATTTAGTACAAAACGAGAGAAAAGTAAAGAGAACCTATGATAATTTCTAAATCCTAATTTCTAATTTCTAAATAATATCAAAATACAAAATCATAAATAGTTTAGAATTTAGGATTTAATTTTTTTTATGCCCTGTACACCCAAAATTTATTCATAATAAAGTTCCAAATAGTTGAGAAGAAAGTGGCAATAATCAAAGCCAGAAATTCGTGATAACCAATTATATCAAAAAATAGATACAATCCGCTCGCATTGATGGTTGCACCAACACATTGGACAATATACGATTTAATCAGTAATTTTGTGCTCCGTAATTCTTTTCGCCGAAACGACCAACGAGAATTCATTTCGTAGCTATAATATGATGCGACAAAAAATGACATCACTTTGGCAACAATATGATGAATTAAAAAATACCGAGTAAATAGGACATAGCCAAGCATATCTATAACAAATGCCGTAGCACCAACAATCGCAAATTTGACAAATTGGCGAACAACTTTGTGTTGCCGAATTTTGTTAATTTTTTCTGAGGATAATAACTTTTTCATTGTGTGTAATTATTTTATAATTATCACCGCCATTAAGATAGCCTTGACTAATTGTTTCATACTCTTCATCGGTCAATGGATAACGGCTTAATTGCGTCGCCAATACAATATATTCAGCTCCATCAACTCTCGGAAAAAGATAAATTGTTTCTCGACTACTCAATAATGGAGCAAGAGTATTTTGAGCTGAGACTGAAGCTTGAAGTGGAATTATTTTAAGTGATTCTGCAATTTCTTGATCTAAAATTAATTGAGATAATCTAAAATCTTTTAACCCAATTAATGGACTTCGCAAAAATAGCGAGGTTAATAGCGAAGCCGAAAGTAAATAGACTACGCCGAAGGTAATAATTTTGGTTTTTGGGTACCGTTTAAATAAATAATAGATTGATAAAACTGCTGTTAAGGCTAATATAGCCGAAAATTGAGCTTGATAATGAAAATTCCAATTGTACTGCACAAAACGGCTAGATAAAAAATTTTCTCCGAACATCGGCAAAGCCACAATTGAAATTGGGACTAAAATTAGTCCGCCAAAAGAGATTAATATTTTAAGCAGAGTGTACAATTTTGGATCAGGATGAAAAAAGACATAAAATGCATGTAGGGGATTGGTTAAAATTGATTTAGCAATTTGCGGAAATGAACTACCAAAATCTTGATAATTATTGGCATAAATATATGTACTAGTTGAGGTTTTCGCCCATGGATAAAAATCTTGTGCATGAGCCGGTATAATTATTTTGGTCGCTAGCAAAAACCAAACGACTGAAACAATAATGGTTGCAATAGCAATTAGTTTATGGCACTGAATATTGGCATTAAGCTTTGAAGTTTCCCCCCAAAAAAAACTGAATATTCCCAACATAAAAGCGTGGAGCGGAATGCTCTCTTTCAAGCCGATCCACAATATTAAAAATAGAAAATATTGCCAAATTTTTTGATTGATTAAAAACCAAAACGCCCAAAGAAATAGTGCTGGTGCCATATTTTCGGGGTAAAATCCAAAGCTTAATGCCATCTGTAAACCCGGGTAGAGAACATAAATCAACATCGCTGTTAATGACAACCAATAATTTTTTGTCAATTTTTTTACACTTAAATAGAGTGGAATAATGCCTGAAACCGCCACTAATGCTTGTAAAATTAATAAAATAATCGGGCTTTTCAATAGCCAATAGAATGGTACGAATAGCAGGATTGTTGGATGAAAATGGTCCGCCCAAATATGGGTCACACCTCGGATTGTGCTGTACGGTGCAACAAAACGGCTATAATTATAAAATACTTGGTTGAAAAGACCGACATCCGAAGCCGGCGCATTAAAAGTTGTTAATGGCAAACAAGAAATCAGTAAAAATATTAACGCACTCAAAATTACTACTATCCACCAAATAATTTTTTTAATCTTTGATGAAATTATGATACCAGCAAAATTAATCATACTGGTTAAATACAGAGAACTAGAAAAAGCTAAAATTAAAACAACAATTTCTTCACTGCCAGTTATTTGCGAAAAAGAAAAGTATAAAGTGTCAAGTAAATAAAATAGTTTTGATCCTCTGAGAATAAAGAAAATGGGAATAATAATTGTTGATAATAATATTTTTTTCCAATTTGTACAACAAGTAATTAAATCTTTATTATTGATGAAATAAGCAACAATATTTAAGCCGATTATCATCATTAAAACTATTAAGAAAATGGGAAATTGAGAAGTATAATCAAGACGAGGGTCATTAATAATCCAATCCATAAATTCTACTCTTCTTAAGAGCACTAAGATTCCTAAACTAAAAAAGTAACCAAAAAATAAATTAGCTAATAAATATTTTGAGCCTAATATTTTCCCCTTATTAAACATTATAAATTTTTAAACCTTTCCAACGCTAATTTTAAAACTACTATAGCTGACTTTTTAAGTTCGCCACTAATTTTAGATTCACCAGCCCGGCGGTCAACAAACACAATTGGAAATTCGGCAATTTGATAATTATTTCTTTTGGCAAAATAGACGGTTTCGACCATCAAAGCATAACCACTTGATTGGATCCCGTAATCAACAATTTTATTTAATAATTTTCGGTTATAACGTTTGAAACCAGAAGTAACATCGTGAGTTTTAATGCCCAGCATAACTCGAGTCGCAAAATTTGCACCTCTCGAATTTAGCAGTCTTTTCCAATCCCAACCAATCACTCCACCACCCTTGATATAGCGAGATCCAACTAATAAATCAATTTTTTTATCCCCGTCCAGCATATTTTGCAAATATTTTGGTTGGTGCGATAGATCGGCGTCCATTGAGATAATAAAGTCGTATTTTTTCTCAAGTGCCCACCTAAAACCAGCTTCGTACGCCTTACCCAAACCCTCTTTTTTCATCCGGTGAAGAAGATTGACTCTATTATCTTTTATTGAAAAAAATTTTACTACATCATAAGTTTTATCCGGACTATTGTCATCCACCACCAAAATATCGAGGTCACTATTATTACTGTCAGAGACAGTCAAAACCTGTGGAATTATTTCGGCAATATTTTTCCGTTCATTATAAGTCGGAATAATAACTAAATATTTCATTCTGTTTTGTTTGATTGTTTTTAAATAAATATGTTGAATAATTTTCCTGCTCGTCTTTAGAAATTATTGTTGAGCCGATCGCCATTTTTCCAAATTAACTGTTTGCCAAAAAAGACATTAATTATATTAACCTTTACCGCAATTATTATCAATATAATCGATAATAATGAAACACATAAATTTGAAAAACATTTTATTTTTTGTAGATTTTAAACCGCATAAATTGTGGCAAGTGATAAAATGAAAAATAATCAAAATTAGCCACTGTATAAATACGATTCATAATCCAACTAATTAAGACAAAAAACCAAACCGAAAAACCTAGAATGATAACCCAGACAAGATTCTATTTTATTAATTTTAACATTGAAAACTTAATAAAAATTGTTAAATTGTAAATTGAAAATTAAGAATAAGATAGTCATCATTTAATCCTCTCATATTTATCCATCCCAACACTAATTATATCTTGGCTTGAAACCAATTTTAAATTGGGATCGTTTGGCTGACAATTACCAACATCTTTTGGATTGCGGATAAAATAAATTATATCAGCTGAATCTCGCCAGTCCAATTTTTTATTCCACTTAAATAAAAAATCGTAAGCTGGCTGATAGGAAAAACAACCTGGATAAAAATATTTATAGCAGACATTAATTTGGACTGGTTGACCTTGTGCATCCTCCACAATATAATTAGCCAAGTTTCTTAAATCAATATAAAGCAGATCTGAGGGTTGAACCGGATCGTGAGTCGCTCGAATCTCTCCTTGATGAATTTCATTAAAAATAGGTTGGCTATTTGAATAAATATAATAACCGCCAACGATAATTAACACGACTGTCCCCCAAATTTTTGTCTTTGAAATTAAATATCCCAAAATATCAGCTAATGTAATAAAAAGCATTGGATAAATAGCGATAAAATAATAATCCCATAATGGAAATCTAAATAGCCCGGATGAAACCAAAAAAAGAAGCACCCAAAGTGTGGAGAACAGATACCAATCTTTGAGTTTTTTTCGACCAAAAAATGTAAAAATAATGGTTGTGATTAAAGCTATAACCCACCCAATCGTAATACTCAATTTTCTCTCTCCGTTTCCCCACCGAATAAAACTTTGCATTGAAACATCTAAACTGGTCGTTACTCGCTCAACCGAAGCCATTAAACCAAGATTTTCAACGGTGCTCGGATCCTCTGCTTTAACTAAGGCGCCATAATATTGACGAATATCAGCCAGATCGTGAGTCGCTTGGTAAAAAATATATGGAGAATAGAGTGCCAAAAATATCGCCAACGCAATTAACCAATTTTTGATCCCTTGATAATACGATTTTTTCCAAAAAAGATAAATAAAAATTGGCAAAATTAGTAAAAAAGAAGAAGAGTGAATTTGTAATGTTGCCGACAAACTAAAGCCAAAAAACGCCCACCAACCCCAATGCACTTTTTTATTCTGGCTGATTGTCCAAACACTGTCCATCAACATCAATAAAAATGGCAATAAATAAAACGGATTAGTAAATCCTCTTCCCATAGCGGTAAATTTATAAGTAAAAGCCAAAATAAAAGCCACGATTATTCCCTTGGCTGAAGAATCAAAAATTTTTTTAACTAAGTAATAACTATAAACTACTGAAATTAGAGCTAAAATTCCTGAAAAATAACTGGCTGACAAAGCGTTCAAATCAGTTAATAATAATGGAATCGCTAATAAATAGTAATAGAACGGACCTAAATAGGCTTTATAGCCACCTTTTTCTAAAGCCGCCGGTCCTTGAAACAAAATATTTTTGTTCCGAATTGAATCGGCAACTGGATTTAGATGATTGCCCTGATCAAATCCAACAATGGCTGTCATATCGACTTTATAGAACATCAGAAAAGCCGAACCAAGCACAATTACGGTTATTACAATATTCTGCCAGTGCAAAAGTTGTTTTTTCTGAAATTTTTTCATAATTTACATCTCAATTATTGGCAATAAATTGTTTTAAAATATTATATGCCGGTCTTGGTTCGCCTAACTCAAATTGACCAGTGCTATTTTTCTTTAGACTTAGAATCCCATTGTACTGATTTGGTCCACCGAGCAAAAATGCTTGATCGTAAAGGTTAAGATTGATGATGCCTTTAACTTTACCGCTTTTTATTATTTCATCTAGCCGAACTTGATAATATTCAACTTGTGCTTTCTCATCATCACCCCTTTCGCCAAACTCCATTATCCAAACATCTTTTCCAAGCGATGCAATTCTGTCCAGAACTTTTACCTCCCCTTTATCCGTTTCAACACTTAAAATATTGCTCTTTTCAGCAAACCAATCCCAACCAATAATATCAAATTGAATTCCGTCATTGATTAACATATCTATAAAAGCAATATGGAGCCAATGTCCGGTAATAATTTTTTTAGCTTGACTATTGCCTATTTTTACTCCCTCGCTAGCTCCCTTTAGCCAAGTCGAAACTTTTTGATAACGTTCCGGCTCATAAGCGTTGCCAACAATACCAGACCAGCCCAACTTAATCGCATCTGTTGCTGGCTCATTTCCTAACTGAAAATAATTAATATAATGATAGTATTTAGAAATTTTTTGGGCAATATCAAAACCGTCTTGATAGGGATCGCCGATTTCATTATAGGCTTTTTGGGGCTGAATCAATAAAACTACTTCAAAACCAGCGTCAAAAACTTTTTTGATTGTTGGCTCGTGAGTTGCCGGTTCTTGACCATCGTTTGGATATTCGAGCCGAACATATTTAACTCCTAAATCTTTTAGCGACGCAATTATTCCGTCAAGCTCTTTTTGATCAATTTTACCAGTCGGAAAAGGATTAAGACTGGTTCCCCAAATAAAATCACTTTTCTTTTGTTCTTTCGAAATATCTTTTTTGCTAATTTGAACATAATAATCAGCAATTTTAACACGATTGATAATCATTAAATAAGAAAATCCAAAAGTAATGATAAAAAATAGAATGAATTTCATAAAATATTAGTTGGTTTTATGGTTTACTAACGATTCCCAATGTTAAAAATATCCAAAAAATGATTACCAAATCATTTTTCCAATACGGCGTATCGACTAAGCCAATAATAATTATCGTTAATAAACCGGCTAAGATCTGATATTTTCGGTTTTTATAACTTTTAATTATTGCTAAAATGATTAGATAAATAAATGTGAAAAGCATTAACAGACCACCTTGTACCCAAAAAGATAAGAAAAGATTGTGTGGCATTAAGGCTCTGGGAGAAATAAATTCAGGATAATTACCTTGATCAGCCGTAAAATTGGTAAAATAGTTTTGATAATTTCCTAGCCCAACTCCTAAGAAAAAGTTTTTAACATTTTCAGTTTCAATTTTAAAAGTGGTTTTCCAAATTTCATACCGAATATTATTGGAATTTGAAATTCTGCCACTGCCTTCTTGAGCCGATAGATTAACCCGGGCTAAGTAGGTAGTAATTAATAATAATACTGCCAAACCAATACCCATTCCGATTTTATAAACTTTAGAAATTTTATTTTTATCAGCTAAATATTGCCACAAAACTACCAAGACGGCTATCAAATCGGCTAAAATTGCCCCTCGAGAACCGGTTAGATAAACACCAATCATTATCAAAATAGAAGCGATCAAATAATAAATTTTATATCTTTTAGAACGGACAAAACTGAAAATTGAAACTGCAAAAGCCGGTGCTAAATACATCGCTAAATAGTTAGCGCTGGAGTTAGGCTCAAAAGAAAATATGCCAACAATTCTACCATCATTAGTGGTAATATCAAGACTTTTTTGACAAATCGCTAAAATCGCCATTAGCGTTGATGAAATAATTAGACTATCACAAATAATTGTTGGGCGAATTTTAGATATTCTCGGTTGAGTTCGCCAAACAAGCCAAGCAAAAATAATTGGATCAATAATAAATGCCTTTAACTGCCCGAGTGCAATATTTTTATCCGGCACAATTAAACTTGAAATAATTCCAGCTAAAACAATTACTCCCAAACTAAGATAAATTTTTTTATTTTTAGGTAAATTTAATTTTTTATCCAGAACAATTTGAATTAGAAAAGCTAACCAAATCAAAACTTCCAATAAAGTTGTTGGAATATTTAATACTTCAAAACGGACCATATAGATTGGAAGAAAGATTGCAATTAAAGAAAGTAAATAAAGCATATAATTAAAATTTTAAATTTCTAATTTTTAATTTTAATTCAATTTTTAATAATCAAATGATTTAATTTGAAATAACACATTAAGACATTTATTTTATATTGATTTTAAATTTTAAATTGGTAATTGGTAATTAAGTTGTATAGTGACACCAACAGACTAACATACACCCATATCCCAATAATCGCCAGAGTTGAGAAAAAATTGTACTGCACCAATACTGCCACAAAACCGATAGTTAAAATAGCTAAGTAGGTACCCATTTCACTCTCTTTAGCCAGTTTTACGCCCCGGAATCCAGCGTAAATAATTAATATAATTATACCGATAAAAAGAACTAACCCAAACATTCCAATTTCAGCCAATATTTCCAGATATTCATTATTAACAATTTGTTGGACAAAAGGATTTTCTAAATCGTAACCAGTCGCATAGGGTCCATAATTAAACAGTCCGATACCAGTTAATGGCTTTTCTTTAAATGCCTGCCAAGCAACTTCATAAGTATTTAGCCGACCCATTACTGACTCGGTGATTTGATAATCTTTTAAGGTTAATTGATTGTAAAAACTGGCTCTTTTCTCAGCTCCTAAAATCGAAAGAATTACTACAATCAAAATAATTGCTAATGATAAATTCGAGCTCAAAAAAGTTAAATTTTTTACCGTTAAAGTTTTTTTGGGGTAGAAAAAGAAAAGCAATAAAACAAAAACCAAATAGGCTAAAATTGCTCCCCGTGACAAAGTCATAAAAATCACTATCGAAGTTAATATAAATCCAGTTAAATTGACCCAATTTTTTTTACCTTGAAAAATCTCAGCCACAAATATCGAGAGTGGCAAAAATAGATAATTACCTAAATAGAGTGGTTCTAAAGAAAAAGCGTGCACTCTTGGAAAACCGAAAACTTTTTGCGTGTAGAGCTCTCTTAACCCAGTTATCCAAATTGGCAAATTAAGCATATCGCCAACGAACTGCCAACCAGCGAAAAGTATCACGATAAAAGCTGAGATTTTAATTATCTGAACAATTTTTTCAAATTTTTTGATTGTGTCAATTTGACTGGCAATAATTTGGAAAAGTATAAAAGTAAAAACTATTTGGAAAAAAGTTACTAAACTTAATAATGGTCGAGCTGATTGAAATAATGATAACGAGATAAAAAATAACAGCCCAAGCAAAGGGATGGTTATGTAATTAATTTTAAATTTTTCTCGTTTTTTTAGCAGACGTATTGTGTAGAACAAGATTAATAAAATTCCCAAAATATGATTGATTTTCAGTGTAAAGCCGGCAATTGGCAATGATGGAATTCGCTCTAACGGCAAAGCAAAAATAATCGCTAAAACCAACCAAAAATAATCTCGGCAAGTCGCTTTAACGACCCAAAAAAGAGTCGCTAATCCTGCAACACAGCCAACGAAAAAACCTAACATTTGGATAGTTTCATTCATTAAACTTCTCTTATGATAGCACAATTATCTTCTTTTAGCTAAACTATTACTCAACCACCCGTCTAAAAAGTGCTACTGTTTCAGCTACTGTTTTGTCCCAACTAAATTTTCTGGCTTGTTTAAGTGAAGCGTCAGATAATTCTTTCCGTAAATTATCATCAGTTAATATTTTTGTCATTTTCCTAGCTAATTCTTCTTTGTCTCGAGGGTTTTTCAAATAGAGAGCACCACCGCCACCAGCTTCGGGTAGAGATGAATTAGCGGAAGTAATCACCGGAGCGCCACAACTCATGGCTTCTAAAACCGGCAATCCAAAACCTTCAAAAAGACTTGGGTAAACAAAAAGTGCTGTTTGATTGTATAGTTCAATCAATTTTTTATCCTCAACCCGACCAAGTAAATCTACTTGGTGGCACAAATTTGCTTTCTTTAACTCCTCTTCAAATTCGTGATTATTCCAGCCTAAATTGCCGGCAATTTTTAATCGGTATTGGTTGGTCAAATTTTTAGGTAAAATTTGATAGGCTCTGAGCAAAGTAATAAAATTTTTTCTCGGTTCTAAAGTTGAAACTGAAAAAATAAATTTTTCTCGTTTCAATTTCTGGTTAATAAATTCGTTGCCCATTGCGCTGAGAATCAAATTAATTTTTTGAACCAAGTATTGACCAAAGCGACGCAAAATATCATTTTTAGTTGATTTTGACGGTACAATAATGGCGGTACTTTTTTTAACTGTCCAGGGTAGTAGCATTTTTTCAATTAATTTTGTTTTTAGTTTCGGTTGAGTATCTTCTCGATAAACAGCTAAATCGTGGATTACTACGACTGTTTTGATCGGCGAAAATAGGACTGGTAGATAACCAGTCGGCGCAAAAAAGAGATCGTATTTTTCTCGTTTCAATTTTTTTCTCAACCAAATATTGGTCGAAAAAGGATATTTTGTTTTAGGTAATTGGCAGAACTCTATTTTGGAGTTAATCTCAAAATTAAGGGCTGTCTTAGCTAAAACAGTCACTTGAAAATTATCTGGATAATTTCGACTCAGACCTTTGATAATTTCTCGAATATAGCGAGCTTTTCCATCACCCCCATTGGCTTCCCGTCCATCAATCGCTATTTTCATTAATCCCCCTTACTCAATTTTTTAATTTTAAGGGCAGTTTTAAATCGATAATAACTCGCCATTAAAGCAAATCTTAAACCGTGGTAACCATCTCGATAACCTTTTAATTGAATAAAACGCATATAAAATTCTTTTAATGGTTTGCCAATAAGGTAGATTAAAGAGAACCGTCTGCCCTTTTTGATTAAATGCTTAGCCTCAAGATTGGTGTAAAGAGAAATTTTCTTTAACCATTGATTCAAATAAGTAACCGAATAGTGATTGATATGACCATCAATTTCTCCAATTTTTCCATCTACATACAATAATTCGTGAATAGTATGACGATATTTTGCTTTCCGTTTATCAAAAAGTCGAATGTGCAAATCGGGATAGACGCCGCCATATCTAAGCCAATGGTTGAAAAAATAAGTTTTAAATTTGATATTGTAGCCAGAATTCACAATTCTATCACTCCGGCAAAATTTTTTTAGAGAACCAGCAAGTTGGTCATCAATAATTTCATCAGCATCTAACAATAATACCCAATTATTTTTAGTCTGCGCTATTCCAAAATTTTTATGATCCCGAAAATTACGCAGTTTTTTGACAACAATTTCAGCGTGAAATTGTTGCGCTAATTGTTTAATTTCAGGCAGAAATCCTTCGTCTAAAATCACTAACAATTGATCGCAAAATTTCTGATTAGACGCCTTTTCCAAAACCCGCTTAAATGTAAGTGTTTCATTTTTAGCAAAAATTAAAACGGTAATTTTGTTCATTATACCTGACTCCAATCAATTAGCGGAGCTAAAAAATTCGGTTCAGCGTGAGTGCTTAAAGAAGGAATGGGTGTAATTAATTTTCTACCTCGGCGACGCAAATCCTGAAACGCTTTAAAATCGTACGGATAAGTGTCAATTAAGCATTTCTTCCAAATTTTATAATCAGCTTTTAGTGTTTTGACCCGAGAAGAAAAAGTCATTGTGCTTGAATTGGTAAACTTCCAGTGAGACGACCGAGTTAAAATCACTTTAGTTTTCTCTCCACCATCTTTAACATAGGGGTTGAGTCCATCTTGATATTTGTCTGGATGATCATAAAGACTGACATAATCTGCTTTTTCTAAGCCCTCTTTTAGTGTCTGGTCAGAACCTAGCAAATAGAGATAATCATCCTCGGCAAAATAAATCGTTTCATCTAGGTTTTCAAGTTGACAAGCTTTGTCTAGAACATATTTAAAAGACCGAGTATTACCAAAAGTTGTTTCTTCAATTGAAAGATTTTTTTTCTGCTGAGCATAAATAAAATCTTTCAATTTTTTTTCTGAAACATTGTCAGCAATTACGATGATGTCATTGTCATTTCGATCAAACTCATATAAGAAATTTTCTAAACAGTGCTCTTTAGTAGCGTTAGATAATCTTTCTTTTTTTTCAGAATTATTGCTAATCCGATAATATATTTTCATACTTTTTATATTTTAGATGGGATTATTTCTTTGATAGTATCACGAGAGTAGACTTTTAACCAAAATGCCATCAAAAAATAAAGAATGCCTCCAGTTGTAATCAAAAATAGTAAATTTTTGTCTTTAAAAATAAACAGAAATAAGGCTAGTGGCAATGTAGCTAATATTATTTTTCCGACAATTGCAAACGAAATTTTCATACCGGTTGTTTTTATAAAAATCGAATAGACGATAATAAAAATTAATAATTCAGTTAGTGAAGTTGAAGCGCTTGTCGCAATATAACTGAAATGGGGGATAAAAATCAGATTAAAACCGATATTAAAAATAGCGTAAATAATAGTCGGTAAAACCAGTCTTCTTTGGGCACCAGCAATGATTACGGTCGTCGAAATAATTGCGTTTCCATAACTGACAATCAATCCCATAAATAAAAGTTGCAAGGCTGTAATGCCAGAAAACGCCCATGTCTGATAAAAAACATTTTCAGCAATAAACTCTCCCCCGCCAGAGAGAAAAACCAAAATTGGCTTGGCTAAAATAATACCCGAAATTCCCAATGGAATTGAGATTGAGAGTAAGATTGAAAATATTTTTTGAATGACTCTCTGGCACCGGTCTTTGTCAGTTTTATACAACCAGCCAATCACAGGAAAAGCGGCACCAACTAAAAATGATGGTACAGTAATTAATATTTCAAATATTTTATAGGTCGGACCATAAATTCCCACATCATAGCTATCTTTCATGAACGATAATAATAGAACATCCGATTTGAAGTAAAAATAACCAAAAACTCCCATCAAACCAATCGGCACAGACTCAGACAATATTTTTTTCCAAACCCGAAAATCAAAAGCTAAATGAACTTTTACAAGCGCATTAGCGTATAAATAACTCAAATAGATATTAAATAAATTTCCAATGACATAAGCTGTAATAAGTATATAAAAACTGGCTTTTAAATTGACAGTTAATATTATTAGCCCTAGAATTATCGCTTTGCCAATCGCATCCGTAATTACCCCTTTATACATTTGAAAACTATTCTGGAAAACGGATACAAAAGTCATATTTAAAGTTTGCAGTAAAAATGCCAAACTCATAATCGCAATCCCATTTTTTGTTTCAATATCATAACCAAGAAATCGTGAGATGACGACTGAAAGCAAAATAACTAAAATAGATAAAATGATTCGAAGAGTCCAGACATTATCAAGAATTTTTTCCTTTTCCTGTTGATTTTGGGCTAATTCACGATTTAAAATGGTTAAAATTCCAAAATCGGTCAAAATTGTCCAAAATCCGACATAGGCAAAAATGATTGTATAACGACCATAACCCTCAACTCCCAGATAACGAGTTAAAAGATTGACCGCAATAATTGAAAAAATCGTTGCAATAATTCTACCGATAACTTGAATAAAGGTATTATAAGCGACTTTTTTTGTATATGACATATATAAAAATTTAATTTAAATTTTTGTCAATTTCAAATTTTAAATTTCAAATTATTTAATTTAATAAATAGATTTATGTTTGCACTGACCAAATTTTCCTAAAATAAAATCGCTTAACCCAAACCAAGCACCCACTACCCTTTTCCATTTACCTCGTTTAGGCTTTATCAAAACCCCGACTATATTCCAAATAAAATCCTTATAGAGTGTAAAAAGAATAACGGTTGGAAAATGGTACCACTTACCATTTTTAGAGAGAAAAAGTAATTTATTTCTGACATGATAATAAATCTGTAATGGACTTCGAGAACCTAAGGTCGCATTAACTTTATGATAGACAACTGCCTCCGGCTCAAAATAGAGCAATTTACCAGCTTTTTTTAACCTTTCAGAGAAATCGCTATCTTCATTGTAGGCAAAAAACCGTTTATCAAAACCACCTAATTTTTTGTACAAAGAATTTTCAATCAACATACAACCGCCAGAACAAAATTGAGTCGGTTGCAAGTGCAAATTTTTTGGTAATTTTTCTTGGCTAAAACTGGTCCCTGACATAAACCAGTCCGTTTGTCCACCAGCATACCAAATTTTCTTTTTGTCCATATAGTAAATTAAAGGCGAAACTGCTCCAAAATTAGCGTTTTTTTCAGTAGCTTTCATCAATTTATCCACCATATTCGGTTCAATCGTCATATCGTTATTGATTAATAATAGATAATCGCAATCTTCTTGATCGGCGATTGTAGCTAAATAATTATTCCCTCCGGCAAAGCCCAAATTCTCTTTTGAATGAAAAACCATTTCGTTTTGTTTGACAATTTTTTGTAATTTTTCGAAACTAGCATCGCCCGAACCATTATCTAAAATATAAATTTTAAAAATTGAACTAGATTTTCTGAGGCTTTTTAAGCAAGTAACGGTGTTATTATACCCATTATAATTTAAAATAATGATTGAAAGTTTTTTATTCATTGACTACTTTTTGATAAACTTCAATGGTTTGTCTTGCCGTTTTCCCCCATGTAAATAGCTTGGCTCGTTCTTTGCTTAAAGCTGATAATTTACGCCGTAGATATGTTAGACGAGTAAATTCTAACATTGTTTTGCTCCAACTCTCTTCATCGTGAGGATCAAGCAAAACGCCCGCTTCACCCACCACTTCCGGCATAGAAGAAACGCATGAAGAAATTACTGGCACTCCCGCTGACATCGCTTCGAGCGGTGGCAAGCCAAAAC
>Ga0210049_1001071_pt1 | contig 25025 bp, 23 predicted proteins | sample CryGeyCG2014_300_2_FD_183964 | JGI IMG/M metagenome (GOLD analysis project Ga0210049, IMG submission 183964) | Groundwater microbial communities from aquifer - Crystal Geyser CG06_land_8/20/14_3.00 (SPAdes) (version 2) | ecosystem: Environmental > Aquatic > Deep subsurface > Groundwater | place... | reverse complement strand
AAAGGATAAAGAGATAATTAAGGCAGCCAACGAATACAATATTGCCATGGTCTTTACCATGATGAGGCATTTTAGGCATTAGCAACTGGTAATGTTAACATTTAGCAGGACAGTGTTCTGGTTATTCAGCCAGAGTTGGGATAGACGAAACAGGTTCGTCTATAACCCCAATTTTGAGGGGATAAACGAACTTATTACACTTATGAACAAGTTAGCCGTTCATTGCAGGCAAAGGGGGAGGGGGGATAAAATGTTAAAAAATAGATCGTCCCATTTTTATAAATGAAAATAAACTCTACGTGGAGATGGGAGAAAATAAGTGCGGAATAACCACTTTGATGTAATTGTCATAGGTGGTGGCCCAGCTGGTTCAGCAGCAGCTCGCACCTTGGCAGCTGGCGGAATTAATGTATGTGTAGTGGATAAGTGTATCTTTCCACGAGATAAACTTTGCGGCGGCTTACTAACACTTCGGAGCAAGAAAATCTTCGATAAGGTCTTCGGGGTTTCATGGGATCCTATAATCGATGTGATTTCAAGGGGCGTGGTTTTTTATTATAAAGACCGTTTCTTGAACTCGATCGGAAATTATAGAGATCTTCATTTTACTCGTCGGTATAACTTTGATAATTACCTGCTTAGGGAGGCAGAAAAAGCTGGTGCAAATTTGGTTCTTGGGAATGCTGTTAAAAACATAAATATCAGAGATAAATTACTAATCTTAGGGGATGGCGCTTTATTAACCTATAAATATCTTATCGGCGCAGATGGTGTAAATAGCATCATTGCAAAGACATTGTTCGGAAATTCCTTTAATAAGTCGACTATAGCGTTTGGCTTAGAAATGGAAATTCCTATTAATGACCAACATAAAAGTATTGTTGACCCCGAAATATATTTTGGTGTCGTAAGGTGGGGTTATGGATGGGTATTTCCTAAGAAAAATACATTAACGGTTGGTATTGCCGGATTGTATAGTAAGAATCAAGATCTGAAAAAGGAATTTATTAGCTTCTTAAAGATAAGATTTGGAGATATTCCAGAAGCTGGAATAAAGGGTCATTATATCCCATTCGGGGACTATAGGGATCAGCCTGGAATTAATAATATCCTGTTGTGCGGCGATGCAGCAGGGTTAGTTGAACCCATAACTGGAGAAGGCATTGCATTTGCTATGCAAAGCGGATATTACGCAGCTCTTTCAATAATAGAAGTCTTGAAAAAAAATATATCAACGGTGGCTCTTGATTTGTACAAAAAAAGATACAAAGAGATCACTGGAGCATTGAAGCATGCGAATATGCTCCGTTATCTTATATTTCCAGAAATCACTCAACATATATTCATATCAGCTCTTCCAAAAACGAGAAGTATTCCCCAAAAACACATGGATCTAATGGCAGATGAAATGGAATATGGACAATATGTGCGCTTTCTCATGGGTAAAATAGGCAAAGGTATACTTAAACAAATTTTTCCTTTAAAGCTTTAATCGTATGAAATATTTGATAGGAGCAATAGGTTCTTTTTTTAGGAGAGCCCAAAATCTTTTCAGTCGCCATACGCCCGTTACTGCTTCAATAAAATTACTAATAGGACATAAAAGAAACACTTGGATTTTGGCATCATTGGCGTATGGACTCCCCGCATTCTTGGTTTTGACGGGATTTTTTCTTTCCAGAAGGGATGTAATTACACATGACGGTTTGACTATTTTATTAGTCTATATAGCTGCCATATGGGCATGGATTGGGCCAGTATTTATATGGAGATACGAACATATAACAACCACTAAATACTTGGCTATGTGTAGAAAAGTACTGAAAAATAGGCATCAATTATTTATTTTAAGAGAACCTATAAAACATACGGTGTTAGCCAAAAAATATGGAGTACTAATAATCGCATTATGGTGCTTAGTTATTGTTGGCACATTTATCAATTCATATGAATTCATGAAAGGGTTTGGGATATACGGGAAAAAGGATATATGGTGGCACATACAAGTTTTGGGTGTGGCAATATATGCATTTATTACAGGAATAGGTTTTCTATTAGTGATTAGAACTTTTCTTATGATTAGAAACTTTTTACCCTGTGATACTAATATTAATCCATATCACCCAGATCAAAAAGGAGGATTAGGTTTTTTTGGAAATTTATTGTCTGAGACAAGTTTCATGTTTGCTTCCGGTGCACTTTTTATTCCTGCTTTATTGAAATTGCACATGGAATTGTACGCAGATAGGTCAATGGTCGTGCTTATAATAATTGGATTTTATGTCCTGGTGACAGGCTTATCTTTTGTTGTTCCAATATGGTTTATTCATAAAAAGTTAGTAAAGGAAAAATGCAAGAGATTACTTTCATTGAGTATTTCGTTAACGCAAATGCAAGAGTTATTCGAAAATGGAGGATTAGAAAAGTATTTAAAATATAAAATCTATAGAGACCAATATCTTGACGTGACTAGAATTATTACGTGGCCATTTGATATACAAAATATAATGATGGTTATTGCGTCAGTAGCCCTGCCGATATTGCTAACTGTTTTACAAATTTATTTTTCAGGTAATAGGTAAAAAGAATAAAGAAAAAATGAAAGGAAAAAATGGGACGGTCTATTTTAAGAATGCCTGCAACTGACAGCTAACACGCTGCAAAAGACTAAATTGCAAACCTTTCAGGCTTCTTTTGCAACGAGAACGTTAACCGCAATTCATGGTCAAAAGATGGTATAATTTCTTTATATTCATAAAACGAGGAGGAAAAGAAGATGGGGACAGTAAAAGAAAAAGTTGGCAACCTTCTTACCCGCTTACCGGACGATTGTTCGCTGGAGGATGTCCAGTATCATCTTTATGTCCTTCAAAAGATTGAACGTGGGCTGAAGGATGCCCAAGAGGGTAGAGTTTACACGCAAGAAGAGGTTGAGAAGCGGATGGCAGTTTTATAACCAGCCTGCCCCCGTGCAGGCACGGCAGACAGGGAGGGCAAACGTCTCGCTTTTTAAAGGGGTATTTTCAGGCAAAAGAGAGAAAAGTAATGAATGTGCTGGTAGTTGGATCAGGAGGAAGGGAACACGCTCTAGTCTGGAAAATCAACCAGAGCCCCAGAGTATCAAAGATATACTGTGCTCCCGGCAATGGAGGGATAAGCAGGCTTGCAGGGTGTGTTGACATTCAAGCTGCAGATATTCACTCCCTTTTGAAATTTGCAAAACAAGAAAGGGTGGGGCTTACTGTCGTTGGCCCAGAGTTGCCCTTAACCATGGGCATAGTTGATGAATTTGAGAAAGAAGGACTCCGGATATTTGGTGCCGGTAAAAAATCGGCAGAGATTGAAGGGAGCAAGGCATTTGCCAAGGATCTTATGAAGAAATACGGGATACCCACAGCGGAATACCGCACATTCACCTCCAGAGATGAGGCAGCAGGGTATATAAGAGAAAAGGGTGCTCCTCTGGTAATCAAGGCCGATGGACTGGCAGCGGGAAAGGGGGTTATCCCTGCCAAGAATATTGAAGAGGCATTAGATGCTGTGGATCTTATTATGGTTAAAAAGGCATTCGGTGAAGCGGGCAAAAAGATAGTGGTTGAGGAGTTTTTAACTGGTGAAGAGGCATCCTTTTTGGTCTTTACCGATGGTGAATCTGTGATTCCCCTGCCACCTTCCCAGGATCATAAACCAATATTTGATGGAGATAGGGGACCAAATACAGGTGGAATGGGGGCTTACTCCCCTGCTCCTGTTGTAACAGAGGATTTGCATGCGCAGATAATGAAAGAAATCATTCGGCCTGCCATCAGTGGTATGGCTGCAGAAGGAAGGAAATATAAAGGGGTATTATATGCAGGACTGATAATTGCGGATGGCAAGGCAAAGGTGTTGGAGTTTAATGCCAGATTTGGTGACCCAGAGACACAACCCTTGCTTATGAGGATGAAGAGCGACATAATCCCTGTACTTCAGGCCACCATAGATGGAAATCTTTTTCAGATAAAGGTTGAATGGGATGAGAGGGCTGCTGTTTGCGTGGTCATGGCATCTGAGGGTTACCCGGGAAGTTATCAAAAAGGCTTTGAGATCTACGGGTTAGAAGAAACCTTAAAGATACCAAATGTTGAAGTATTTCATGGCGGAACGGTTATAAAAGATGGAAAGATAATTTCAAGTGGCGGAAGGGTTCTGGGGGTCACTGCTCTAGAATATGGGATTAAAGACGCCATTGGTTTAGCCTACAGGGCGGTTAAGGATATCCACTGGGAAGGTGTGTATTATCGGCAGGATATTGGCAGAAAGGCTTTAAATTGTAAATAACTCAGCAAAAAGGAGGAAAAAATTTCTGGTGCAATGAACCCATCATAAGCCTTTGGCTCATAAAGGATGATGAAAATGTCATTCCTGCAGAAGCAGGAATCCAGCGTAATTAAAACCCTAGATTCCGTGTCAAGCACGGAATGACGGTAAGGAGTATTTTCGAGTGAAAGAAGATATAAAGGGGAAAAACCCGTTGGTTTCCATTGTTATGGGCAGTGACTCTGATCTGCCTATTATGGATGAAGCCAGAAAGATATTGGAATACATGGGTATAGAGTATGAGATCGCCATTTCTTCTGCCCATCGTTCTCCTGAGAGGACGACAAAATATGCCCAATCTGCTATCAAAAAAGGGATTGAAGTAATTATAGCCGGTGCTGGTAGCGCTGCACATCTAGCAGGAATCATTGCCGCAGAGACTGTCTTGCCGGTAATTGGTGTTCCTATTGACTCATCCTCTTTAAAGGGCATAGACGCACTGCTTTCGACAGTCCAGATGCCTGGAGGTGTGCCTGTTGCTACTATGGCTATTGGAAAAACAGGGGCAAAGAATGCAGCAATCCTCGCTGCTCAGATATTGGGAGTGAAGTACACTAAAATTAGAGCCGACCTGAAGAGGTATAAAAGAGAGCTGGCGTTTGAAGTGGAAAAGAAGGCACAAAAGCTAGAAAACGAGGTAAGATAAGGTTCTTCTTTCCCTATTCGGGCAGAGGCCAAAGACCTTTTTCTTCTAATACTGACTTTAGTGTCTTCAGCGCGGCATTGGTCGCCGGCATTCCTCCGTAGACAAAGGTTTGAAAGATCACCTCCGCTATTTCCTTGGGGTCGCATCCAACATTCAGGGCAATTTGAATGTGCAGTCTCAGCTCATCGAGGCGGGATAGCACAGTTAGGGCTGCTACCGTTATTAACTGCCTGATCTTGTGAGGAATTTTCTCTCTGGCGTATACCTGGCCAGTTATAAATAAGGAAAGGTCTTTTGCCAGGTTTTTATCAAATGCCTTCCAAAGATCATGCGGCTTTTCATCTGTTATGTCTTTCATGTACAATCCTGCTGTTTTTTTGGTTTTCTCTAATACTTCCTTGCTCAAAGTAAAATCTCCTCTCTGGAAACGGTTTTTTCAGTGTGAACTATTTAATCTTCTCATTGGGCAGAGTTATAGACGCTACTTGCCCTGAATTTCCGAGCTTACCCAGGGCTTTTCCGTTATAGAAAAGGTCAATTCCACCAGCGTTCCCGATGGATAATTTAAGCGTGTGAAGGGCGTTCCATGTTAAATTTTCTCCTGGTTTTAGTAGAACTTCAAAGGGTGGTTTGTCATCGATTTGAACCTTTATCCAGGTAGTTTCAGAGGCTTTTACCAGCAGGGTTTTTTCTCCCTCCTTTTGAGATTCAGCCTTTTTCTTTTCTGGTGTTAATGGTTGTGTCCCATCAGCCAATGAGACAGTTGCTCCAGGTTCTTTTGGTGGTTTATCCCCTGTTACGGTACTCCCCGCCATCTCTTCGGGCAAAGGGGGCTGAACTATGGTTTCTCCAGTTGGCATAGAGGGTACCGATGATGGTTCAGAAATAACATCTGTGCGGGTTTTAATCTCTTCTTCTTTGCCAGGGTAAAGATAGAAAAATAGAAAAACAATTAAGATTATTGCCAATGGGGAAACTATAAGTAAGCGTCTGGACAAAAGAGGTTTCTTAGGGGGGGGCGCGATTTCCTCGACGTTTTTCAGACCATCTAAATGCCTCTTGTATTGCAGAAGGACCTCATCCTTGTCCAATCCCACACAACTTGCGTAGGCCTTTAAGAATCCCATGAGAAAGACTTCCGCAGGCAACTTGTCTGTGTCATCGTCCTCTATTGCCTCTAGGAAGACCTTTCTTATCCTTGTAGCCGCCGAAATCTCTTCAAGGGAAACGGACCTTGATTCTCTCTCTTTCCTGAGATATTCTCCAAAAGAGTCCATATTGCTCCAAATAATATGTATTTATAAACCGCCCAAAGGCAATTTTTGTTTGACCAACTGTTTTTTAACACATATTAAAAACTCTTGCAATAAAAAGATTTGGATCCAAATAGACAAAATCCTGATTTTTCGCTTAAAACAAGAAATTTGAACTTCACCCCCACCCCGCCCTCCCCCTCAAGGGGGGAGGGGAAGGGTGGGGGTGAAAAATGGAAATTCCTATACAACAAATTAATTTATCACTTGATATAAGACATATTCTCTGATATATTCCCACTTCATAATACATACCTTAAATTCGATTTAATTCTTTCTCTTCCTATGAGAAGAATGGTTGAATTTCCTAAAATTAGAAGGGAGAATTCGATGCTTTTCGACTCTATTTTGGGCTTATTTTCCAATGATTTGGCTATTGATCTGGGCACAGCAAATACCCTTGTGTACGTCAAGGGCAAAGGTATTGTCTTGAGCGAGCCATCGGTGGTTGCTGTCCGAAGCAACTATCCAGAAGGTGTTAAAAAGGTTTTAGCAGTAGGGATGGAGGCAAAAAAAATGTTGGGGAGAACCCCCGCTAGCATCGTTGCCATTCGTCCTATGAAAGACGGTGTTATCGCTGACTTTGAGATTACAGAGGCAATGCTTAGATACTTTATAACAAAGATTCATAACCGCCGTGCATTGGTAAGGCCTAGAATCATTATCTGTGTTCCTTCCGGTATCACACAGGTTGAAAAACGCGCTGTCAGGGAAACCGCCGAGTCTGCTGGTGCCAGAGAGGTCTACCTGATAGAGGAACCAATGGCTGCCGCTATCGGAGCAGGGCTGCCTGTTGGCGAAGCCGCAGGGAACATGATTGTTGACATAGGGGGGGGGACTACTGAAGTAGCTGTTATTTCTCTGTCTGGCATCGTATATAGTCAGTCTGTCCGTGTTGCTGGTGACAAGATGGATGATGCCATAGTTCAATATGTTAAAAGGAAGTACAATCTTTTAATAGGGGAAAGGACTGCCGAGTTAGTGAAGGTTACCATAGGTACAGCTTATCCTGACAAAGACATAAAGACCATGGAAATAAAGGGCAGAGATCTAATAGACGGTCTCCCCAAAATTTTGCAGATCGATTCAGAAGAGATTAGAAGTTCACTGGCGGAGACTATCAATGCCATAATCGAGGCTGTTAGAATGGCCCTTGAGAGAACCCCTCCAGAATTAGCTGCCGATATTGTAGACAGGGGGATTGTTTTGGTCGGGGGGGGGGCTTTATTAAAAAACCTGGACATTCTTTTAAAAGAAGAAACCGGGCTTCCAATAATACGTGCAGACAATCCTCTTTCTGCTGTTGTTCTCGGCGCCGGAAAGGCTTTGGACGAGCTGCCTCTTTTAAAGGAGATAACTATCCGTTCTTAGCATAAAAAATTTAATAAGGGGACCGATGTTCTATCTCTTCAGGAGATATAGAGTAATAGTAATCACTGCCTCTCTTTGTATAGTTGCCATACTCCTTATCTCCCTAAATATTAAAGAAAGGAAGAAACCCCATTTTTTTGAAAAGATTATTTTCGAGGTCTCTTCGCCTTTTCAAAAGACAATTCATTTAACTGTAAAAGGTGTAAAAACCCTGTGGGGCAATTATATCTTTCTTGTAAACCTTAAAAAAGAAAATACCGTTTTAAACAAAACCATTAATGCCTTGAAAGAAGAGAACCTTCGTTTAAGGGAAGCGGCTATTGCCAATATGCGTTTAAGAAAACTCCTTCTGTTCAAAGAGGAGTTCAGGGGTTCTATGGTCTCTGCAGAGGTAATTAGCGAGGACCCTTCCAGTTGGTTTAAAACCGTCATTCTCGATAAAGGCAGCAAGGATGGTATCGAAAAAAAGATGGCAGTAGTAACATCGGAGGGAATGATTGGACGCGTCATAGAGGTTTCTAGGTCTGTCTCCAAGGTTCTGTTGTCAACAGATCACAGAAGCGCCATTGATGTTATGGTACAAAGGACCAGGGCTAAGGGAATCCTGGAAGGAAGGGTAAATCAGACATGTCAGTTAAAATATGTATCGCGTGCCGATGATGTTAGAATGGGAGATGATATTATATCCTCTGGTTTAGGGGGAATGTTCCCAAAGGGGTTGCTTCTGGGAAGGGTAAGCAAAATAAAAAGAGAGGGCTCTGGGTTGTTTCAGTATGTTGAGGTAACCCCCAGTGTTGATTTTGCTAAACTTGAAGAGGTCTTCATAGTGGTCGGTGATAAATCCGCATCAGAGAAATAAGTTCGGGTAGCTTGAATAATCATATCTCCTGGTTTCCTTAAAAGGTTAGGTATGGGAGGTTTTTTTGTTTTTTTATTGTTAGGAATAGTCTTTTTAAGCTTACAAACTACAATTTTAAGCTTTTCCTCCCATATTCCCGTTAAGCCTGACTTTATTATAATAATGGTAGCCTATCTAGGGATATTTCAAGGGCCGGTGAGAGGCATATTTCTAGCCGCCGCCTTGGGTTGTCTTGTAGATACCCTTTCTGGTGGAATAATAGGGTTGTTCATCTTTCTAAGGATTGTGACTTTCTTTCTGACAAAACTGGCCTGTGAAAATATCTATCTTAAAAACGCTCTCTCTCAAACAATCCTAATAATAACGCTGAGTATTGCTGATGGAATCCTCTTGCTTTCGACCTTGTATGTATTCAGCTCTGTTGAGAACCTATGGATTTTTGTCGTAAGATTTCTTCCCATCCAGGCTATCTTAACCGGTATGTTCAGCCCGCTAATATTCTTAATATTGAACAAAACAGAATTGTTGCTTGAGCCTCGATGAATAGCAGATTCTTTGAAGGTAATTGCTCGGGTAGATAGACTGAAGGTGGAAGACCGTTAGGACACTTTGGCCTAAACGCCTGAACTGATTGAACAAAGGTCGTAGAAACCGAGAAGGTTTTGAATGGTTTGGTTCGTGCCTTGGAAATGCTTTATAGCCTTCAGCTTTCAGCCTAAATACCTGAGAAGCGCATTCCCCGGCCGCGGCCGAGATCAAACTTAAAAGTAACATTTCTTGTTTCCGGCAGAATTATGTAATTTGACAAATAGTTCTAAAATATCAAGTGGTTATAATCTGTTTCAGGATTTAAGTTACTTAGAATTTAAAAATCAGCAATGTTACTGTATGATAAAGACAATAAAAGAGAATTTAAAAAAAAGCTGTTTTTTTCTATTGTATTCGCAATAGTTGCCTTTACCATCATCCTCTCTAGACTATGGTACCTACAAATACTCCAAGGAAAGAAATTTAAAAGCCTTTCTGAAAATAACCGAATAAGAATAGTTAAAATACCCGCCCCAAGAGGTATTATATTCGATCGAAAGGGTAAGGCTCTGGTAGATAACTATCCTTCTTTTGATCTCTCCATAATACCCGAGGATGTTAATGACCTGGAAAGTACAATAAAAAAACTAAGCGACTTATTAAACGTAACGGCTGACTTATTTAAGGCGAAGTTAAAAGAGTCCCGGGGCAACCCCCCATTTAAGCCTATAAAGGTAAAAACAAACCTGGATTATAGAGAGGTGGCTATTCTTGAAACAAACAAACTGGATCTCCCCGGAGTAACAATTGAAATAGCGCCCAAGCGGCTTTACATATTTGACAAATTAGCAGCTCATCTTATTGGATACACGGGGAAAATCAGTGAGTCTCAATTGAAAACAAGGGTTTCAGATGGATACAGCATGGTGGACTTAATAGGAAAATACGGCATAGAGCATGATTATGAAACCGTTTTAAGGGGAAGTAACGGAGGGGCACAGGTTGAGGTTGATGCTGTCGGGAGAAAAGTAAGGGTTTTGCGTGAACTTGAGCCAACTCCTGGTGAAAACATATTCTTAACTATTGAATTAGACATTCAAAAACTTGCAGAAAAGGCTCTCGCTGATATGATAGGCACCGTTATAGTAATGGACCCAAATACCGGGGATATTCTTGCATTGGCTAGCAGTCCTTCCTTCAACCCAAATATGTTCTCTCTGGGAATCTCTTCGAAAGAGTGGGAATGCCTCGTAAGCAACCCTAATAATCCGTTAGCAAATAAGGCGATTCAAGGACAATATCCGCCAGGTTCCGTATACAAGATAATTACCGCCATAGCAGGTCTTGAGGAAAAAGTCATCACGCCAGAAACCGTCTTTTACTGTGACGGCTCCTACAGATTCGGCAGGCGAGCATACAGATGCTGGCAAAGGAAAGGGCACGGAAGGGTTAATCTTCACCGGGCATTGGTGGAGTCTTGTGATGTTTACTTTTATCAGGTGGGGCAGAGATTAGGAGTGGATAGGATAGCATATTATTCCTCTTTATTTGGTCTTGGCAAACCAACTGGTATTTCCCGCACAAACGAAAAACATGGCCTGATTCCAACAAGCTTATGGAAGTTAGAAGCACTGAAATCTCCCTGGCAAGAAAGCGAAACCCTGTCTATGGCAATTGGACAGGGTTTCGTTCTGGTTACACCCCTTCAAATCTTAAATTTAATATCATCTATGGCCAACGGGGGTATACTGTATCGACCGCAAATAGTAAAAAAAATTACGTCTCCGGGAGGAGACATTATCAAGGAATTCTTTCCCGAAAAGATGAAAAAAATTCCCGTATCTGACAACAGCATTAATTTAATAAAAGATGCTCTTTGGGGTGTGGTCAATGAACGCCTTGGCACTGGATGGAGGGCCAGGATAGAAGGGGCTGATGTTGCGGGAAAGACAGGAACTGCTCAGGTAGTAGGGTTGCCAAAAGATTCGAGTAATGAATATGTTCCTTTTGAGCATAGAGATCATGCCTGGTTTTCCGCATTTGCCCCGAAAGACAAATCAAAAGTAGCTATTGTGGTGTTGCTGGAACATGGGGGGCATGGGGGCAATAAGGCTGCACAGATTGCCAGGGATATTCTGAAAGGGTCTCTTAAAATTCTAAATGACGACAACTCCTCTTTTTAAGGTAAACCCCGTTAGAAAGTCTTTAACTTTCTAACGGGGTAAAAAATCTTTATGAAATTTGATCGAAGGTTAGTCTCAAATTTTGATTGGTTTCTTCTTTTAATAACGATAATCATTGCTACTATTGGAATATTTAATATCTATAGTGCAACTTTTGCCGGAAAAGAACCAGGCGGAATGCCGATTTATCTAAAACAGGTGTGCTGGATTGTTGTAGGAATCTTTGTAATGTTTCTCTCCTTCTGTGTAGACTATCGTTTGTTAGAGCGCTTCGCCTACCCTTTGTTTACGGTTGCGGTCTTATTGCTAATCCTGGTAATTCCTTTTGGTAAAAGCGTTTCTGGTTCAAGGAGATGGCTTGAACTGGGGGGTTTTTCATTACAACCGTCGGAGTTTTTTAAAATCGCTATAATATTCATATTATCAAAGTACTTTAGTAAATATCCCGGTTATAGTCTGGGAGCAATTCGTGGTCTTTTTATCCCCTTTCTTATGCTGGCATTGCCGGTTGTCCTTGTTCTTCTTCAACCAGATCTGGGTACGGCTCTTATTATTATCTTGATCTTCCTGTCTCTTTTGTTATTCAATGGAATAAAGATGAAAAATATCCTGATAATGTCCTCAGTGTTTTTAGCCGGGCTCCCTCTGTTCTGGCACTATTTAAAAAGTTATCAAAAAATGAGAATCTTAACCTTTGTTAACCCAGACCTCGACCCCCTTGGTTCTGGCTATCATATAATTCAATCAAAGATTGCTATCGGGTCCGGGGCTTTTTGGGGAAAAGGGTTCTTAAAAGGAACCCAGAGTCGGTTGCTCTTCCTTCCCGAGCAACACACCGATTTTGTTTTCTCGGTTTTTGCAGAAGAATGGGGGTTTCTGGGGTCTCTCATGGTTGTGTCTCTATATTTACTTGTTGTGCTTTGGGGCCTTCGAATAGCTTCCCATTCAAGAGAGGGTTTTTGTGCCTTTCTGACCTTTGGGATAGTTTCTATGTTCTTCTGGCAAATATTCATCAATATAGGCATGTCTCTGGGTATCATACCTGTTGTTGGTGTTCCGCTGCCCCTTATGAGTTATGGTGGCTCCTCTACCATATCGTTTCTGCTGGGGATTGGTATCCTCATTAATATTAGTACAAGAAGATTCCTGTTTTAATTTGTTGTTATAAAAAACCTTTAATAAACTTTTAAATAATTCTTGATAAATGAATTTCTTTTGTTTATTATACCAATGCTGACGGCTTCGTAAAAAGCTGGTTTATACCGCAAGCGGTAACCTATGAGTAACGAACTTGAGTCTGTTGGAATGCCCAATCCCATTACTCTGGCTTCCGCCGGAATGTCAAGAACGAGAGTTTCCTGACTTTTTACGACTTCATCAATGCTGTATTTCTAAATCTATTAACAGGTGTTGATAACCCTGTGGAAGAAACAGAGTTTTCTTTTTATGGATATTTGGCGGGGCACATTAGAAAAAATAGAAAAAAATATTGACCCGCGTACTTTTGAAAACTGGTTTTTGCCTATAAAATTAGTCTCTATGGATCAGGAAACCATCGAAATAGAAGTGCCAAACAAATTCTTTAAGGATTGGTTTTATGAAAACTACCTGCCTCTTATAAAAGAGACTATGTCTGCTTTTTCCAATAAAGAATACACCCTTAAGTTTTCTTACTCTAAGCAAAAAAGGGGCTCCCGCCCCCATAATAATAAATCTGTAGCAACAAAGGTATCTCCCCCTTTATGCGGTTCATCAATAGGAGATCCCCTAAACCAAAACTATTCATTTGAAAACTTCGTGGTTGGGAATAGCAATCAATTCGCTCACGCCGCTTCTCTTGCTGTAGCAACCAATCCGGCAAGGGCATATAATCCCCTCTTTATTTATGGAGGTGTTGGTCTTGGGAAGACTCATTTATTAAATGCTATAGGAAACTTTATAACAAATAAATCTATACAGATATGTTATGTAAGTTCAGAAAATTTCATGAATGAGTTGATTAATTCTATACGCTATGATAGAATGGTAACATTTAGGGAAAAATTTAGGGGGATAGAGGCTTTACTTATTGACGACATTCAGTTTATAGCAGGGAAAGAAAGAACCCAAGAAGAGTTTTTTCATACCTTCAATTCTCTATATGAATCTCAAAAGCAAATAGTTGTAACAAGCGATAGGTTTCCAAAAGAAATTCCATCCCTGGAAGAAAGACTTCGTTCCAGATTTGAATGGGGGCTTATTGCTGATATACAACCACCAGAAACAGAAACAAAGATTGCTATTTTAAAGAATAAAGCCTACTCCAACAATATACCGCTTCCCGATGATGTGGCTTTTTTTCTTGCAGAGAACATAAAGACTAACATTAGAGAATTGGAAGGCTCCCTTATAAGAATAGGTGCCTTCGCTTCTCTCACCGAAAGTGAAATAAATTTAAATATCGCAAAGGAAGTCTTAAAAGAAATAATTTCAAACAAGAGTAAGGATATTAGTATTGATGCTATACAAAAAGCTGTAGCTGGCTTTTTTAAGATTAAGGTCTCTGATTTAAACTCTAATAAAAAACTAAAGATATTCACATTGCCAAGACAAGTAGCGATGTACTTATCAAGAAAACTCACCAATCTTTCTTTTCCTGAGATTGGTGTCTCTTTTGGAGGAAAAGATCATTCAACAGTAATTTATGCTGTAAATAAGATAGATAAACAGATCAAATCTGACAGCTTCATAAAAGAAGCTGTTAATTCTATTAAATCTAAATTAGAGTGATTGTTTTTCCACAACCTTAAATAATCCTTTTCTGTCTATCATCAACAGGAAAAGTAGAGGTATTATCGATTCTTAGCCACTTTATTAACAAATTCACAGCTATTACTACTGCTTTTATTATATAATATATAGTGGTAGTAATAAGTATAGGTTGTTAAAAATGGAAATCATAATCAAAAGAGATGACTTGTTAAAGGTTCTTTTAAAAACACAAGGGATTGTTGAAAAAAGAAATGTGATGTCTATATTAGAAAACGTTCTGATAGATGCAAAAACAGACAGAATGGACTATGCTGCAACAAATCTAGAAGTAGGAATATATGGTAATTGTGAGGTTCAGACAATAAAAGAGGGAGGGGTAGTGCTTTTAGCCAAAAAAACCCTCGAAATAGTTAGGGAACTGCCAGAAGAAAAGGTGTCTTTAAAACTGAAAGAATCTGCCCAGGGGGGAGGTAGCATAGAGATTGTTTGTGGAAAAGCTGTGTTTAACCTTATTGGTATGGATCCCAAAGAATTTCCTTCTTTACCGACTCATGAAGATGTTAATTTATTTCCGGTAGACATTGATAAGATTAGGGAGATGATTAAAAAGACCATATTTGCTGCTTCTCTGGATGAAAAGAGGCACAATCTAAATGGAGTGTTCTTTGAAAAGACCGGAAAAACGATCAGGATGGTTGCAACAGATGGACATAGACTTTCTATGATGGAAAAAGAAGATATAGAGATGGAAGATTTTAAATTAGATAAGGGGATTATATTTCCAAGAAAGGGGCTTAATGAGCTCAAGAGGATATTAGAAGAGGATAAGGACAGCAAAAAGGTGTATATTGGAATAAAGGATAACAATTGTGTTTTTAAGATAGAACGGCTATCAATGGTGATGAGACTGCTAGAGGGAGAATTTCCTGATTATAGGAGTTTGATTCCCAAGGACAATGATAAAAGGTTTGTGATCAATAAAAGCAGGTTTATAAATTCCTTAAGAAGGGTTTCTTTGATTTCTGAAGAAAGATTAAAACCTGTTAAATTTTATATTTCTACAGGGAAGATAGGGTTGAGAGCAAGCAATGCAGATTATGGGGAGGCATACGACGAAATGGAGTTAGACTATAGAGGGCCTGATTTAATGATAGCTTTTAATGCGGGTTATTTTGTTGAAGCCCTGAATGTTTTAGATGGAGAGGAAGTGTTAATAGAGTTAAAAGATGCTTTAAGCCCAACCGTATTAAAATCGAGCAATAGTAGTCACATAAGCATAATAATGCCAATGAGAGCGTAAAAAAGATGGGGTTTTTAAGATCTTGGAGCCAAAACTACTAATTATAAATAGGGGTGGGTTATCTTTAAAGGAATTAGCCAGGAAGAACCAAGGAAGAACAACAACAGAAGGATAGCAAGAACAGAAAACAGAAGAAGAAGGATGCTAAGATAGAGAGGAGGTGGTTGAATTGATAAATTTGAATTACACACTATTTATTCAAATTATAGTTTTTCTTACGGCCTTGTGGGTGTTGACTAGATTTCTCTTCAAACCGGTTATTAATACCCTAGATGAAAGGCTGGAAAAGACGGAGGGTTTGAATAAAAAGGGGAAGGAAACAGAAGAAGATGCCAAAAAAAAGGCTGAGGAGTACGAGGCTGGACTTAAAGAAGCGAGATACAGAGCGTTAGAAATAAGAGACCATTTAAAAAAAGATGGTTTAGAAGAAGAAAAAAAGATAATAAGGGCCGTTGTAAAAGAGGCCAAAGACGCCGTAGAAGAGAAGAAGGGGGGGATATATAAGGATATAGAATATGTAAAAAGCGAGTTGGAGAAACGAATAGAGGAAAATTCCCGAGATATAGCAGAGAAGGTTTTGGGGAGGAGAATAGAGTAATGGAGAAGGAGATGTGGAGCTTAGTATGGAAAGCCACGAATTTTACAATTCTGGTTGCACTTCTTTATAAACTTCTAGCAGATCGCATAAAAACCTATTTCAAAAGTAGAAGCTTAAGTATAGAAAATGCCATAAGAGAAGCAGAGACAATAAAGAAGGAAGCAGAAAAGAAGTATGAAGAATTAAATGAAAAACTGCAAAATATAGACAAAGAGGCAGAAAACATTGCAGAGCTTTTTAGAAGAGAAGGTTTAGCCGAAAAAGAGAGGATCATAGAAGGCGCAAAAAAAGAGGCAGAAAAGATAAAGAGACAGGCCGTCCAAACAATAGAGCAGGAAGTAGCAAGAGCAAAAGGGATGATCAGAAAAGAGTTTGCCGAGTTAATATTTAAAATGGCAGCAGACCTAATAAGTAAAAAGCAAAATGATAATGATAACGAGAGGATTATAAAAGAATACATAGAAAAGGTGGCAAAGTTAAATTGATAAGCACTAGTATTACAAGACGATATGCGGAAGCACTAATCAGCATTGGAGCAGAGGAAAACAGTTGTGAAAGGTTCGAGACCGAACTCACAAAAGTAAAAAATACTCTGGATGAAAACATTGAACTAAGAAACGTTCTATATAGCTCTGCATATCCAACAAAGGACAGAAAAGGGATATTTAAGGAAGTTTTTAAACGACTTGACGTTTCAAAAAACGTCGAGAACTTTTTTAATCTTCTGATAGACAAGAAGAGGATAGAGTTCTTTCCCCATATCTTTAAAACGTACGGGGAGATACACGACCAGATTGTTGGCAGGGTAAGAGCCAAAGTCATTGTGGCAAAAGATATGCCCGAAGAGCCGGTTTCCAAACTTAAAGAGTCTCTGGAAAGACACTCTGGGAAAGAAGTTCTGTTAGAAATACAAAAGGACCCAACTATTATCGGTGGTGTAATAACAAAGTTAGGGAATGTTGTCTTTGACGGCAGTATCAGGACACAGCTTGAAAAGATAAAGAAATCAATAGTAAGGGGGGAAGGGGGTTAAATGCAGATTAGAGCGGAGGAGATAAGCGAAATAATCAAAAAGCAGATAAAGGAATACGACAGAGAGATTGACGTTAGCGAAACGGGCACTGTTCTCTCAGTAGGGGATGGGATTGCCAGGGTATATGGTTTGGAAAATGCTATGGCAGGGGAACTAATAGAGTTTCCGGGAGAAATCTACGGTATGGTTTTAAACCTGGAAGAAGACAATGTTGGGATAGCCATCCTGGGGGAAGACATACACATTAAAGAGGGAGATACGGCAAAAAGAACAAGCAGGATAACAGAAGTACCAGTAGGGGAAGCTCTTATAGGAAGAGTTGTAAATGCTGTTGGCCAGCCCTTAGATGGCAAGGGTTCTATCGAAACAAAGGAGTTCCGGCCTATAGAGGCAAAGGCACCCGGCGTTGTTGCCAGAACGCCGGTTAAGGAACCCTTACAAACAGGCCTTAAGGCCATTGATTCTATGATACCCATTGGCAGGGGGCAAAGAGAGCTCATTATTGGTGACAGGCAAACCGGCAAGACAGCCGTGCTAATTGATACTATTATAAACCAGAAAGGTATGGATGTCTTTTGTATCTATGTTGCAATAGGACAAAAAAAGTCAACTATAGCCAGGGTTGTCGACACATTAGACAAGTTTGGCGCCATGGAATATACAACTGTAATCGCTGCAGGAGCGTCTGATCCGGCACCTTTACAGTTTATTGCCCCGTATGCGGGTTGCGCTGTGGGGGAATATTTGAGGGACAACGGCAAACACGCCCTGGTAATATATGACGATCTGTCTAAACACGCAGTTGCCTATAGACAGATGTCGCTTCTTTTAAGACGGCCACCGGGAAGGGAGGCATATCCCGGAGACATATTCTATTTGCACTCAAGATTACTGGAGAGAGCTGCAAAGATGAATGAAAAATTAGGAAGCGGTTCCCTGACGGCCCTGCCTGTTATTGAAACTCAGGCAGGGGACGTTTCTGCTTACATTCCAACAAATGTTATATCTATTACGGATGGTCAGATATACCTTGAGCCCGATCTATTTTATGCTGGAATAAGACCTGCAATTAACGTGGGATTGTCCGTCTCACGAGTTGGTGGTAATGCCCAGAATAAGGCTATGAAGCAGGTTGCAGGGAGTTTAAGGCTAGATTTGGCTCAATATCGTGAACTGGCAGCATTTGCTCAATTTGGAAGCGATTTGGACAAGGCTACACAGGCTCAGCTGGCAAGAGGAAGCAGGTTAACAGAGCTATTGAAGCAGGGGCAGCATAAACCCCTTCCTGTCGAGAAACAGGTCTTGATTATTTTTGCCGGTACAAAAGGGTTTGTTGATGGATATCCCGAGCATGTTCTGGGAAAATATGAAGAGCAGCTTTTCAAATTCTTCGATGAAAAGCATGGAGATATTTTAGCAGACATTAAAGAGAAAAAAGAAATTGACAGCGCGCTTGATGACAGAACAATGAAGGCACTGACCGAATTTAAAGGAATATTTACCCCATTGAGAGGTTGAGATGGCCACATTAAGAGACATAAGAAGAAGGATAGGCAGCGTTAAGAATACACAGACAATAACCAGGGCTATGCAGATGGTTGCTGCCGCCAAATTGAGAAGGGCACAGGATAACGCGTTAAAAGCGCGGCCTTATGCAGAAAAGATGGGAGAGGTATTAAGCAGCTTAGCGCTGAGGACACAAGGAGACGCCCACCCACTTCTTGAAAGAAGAGAGACAAAGAGATCTAGAACTATAGTAATTTCGACAGAACGCGGACTTTGCGGGGCATTTAACAATAATGTGCTCTCTAAGGCAGAAGGTATTATAAAAGAGAAAAAAAAGAGGTCGATAGAAACATCACTGGTAGTGGTTGGCATAAAGGGAAGGGATTACTTTAAAAGGAGAAAATATGATAGACATCAAGAGTACATAGATGTCCTTGGTGATTTAAAATACAGCCTTGCCTCTGACATTGGAAGAGACCTGGTAGCGGCCTACGGGGACAAAGCCGTTGACGAGATCGGCTTGGTCTATACAAAATTTCGCTCCACGATGAGACAAGAGGTAGTCGCGGAGACACTTTTGCCAATTAAGCCTATGGAAACAGAACCAGGGGAATCGGTTATAGATTATATCTACGAGCCTGATGAAGAAAGGATATTGAAAGAGATCCTTCCACGGTACGTTGAGGTTCAGATATTCAAGGCATTGTTGGAGTCAGCAGCAAGTGAATACGCTGCAAGGATGATGGCTATGGAGGCTGCAACCAAAAATGCCGGCGAATTGATTGAGAGCCTTACCTTATCCTACAATAAAGCAAGGCAGGCAACGATTACAAAGGAGATGCTGGATATTGTAGGTGGATCGGAAGCATTAAAATAAGTTAGAGCCATAAGGAGGAGGAAAAGAGGAAAATGGAAACGAAGGGAAACGTTGTACAGATTATTGGTCCGGTAGTTGATATCAGGTTTAGAGAAGGAAGTCTTCCCCCTATATACGGGGCAATAGAGTTAACAAACCCGGCCATAAGCGATAAATTAGGCAACCTTATTGTCGAGGTAGCGCAACACATGGGAGACAACACAGTAAGGTGTATCGCCATGGATACAACCGATGGTTTGTCTAGAGGAATGGAGGCTGTGTATAAGGGTAATCAGATTACTATGCCTGTGGGAAAAGAGACTTTAGGCAGAGTAATAAATGTTATCGGAGAACCCGTGGATGAATTGGGGCCTATAGGCGAAAAGAAGAGATATCCTATCCATCGCCCAGCCCCGGATCTGGTCGATCAAGACACCTCTGTTGTGCCATTTGAGACAGGGATTAAAGTAATCGACCTGTTGGAACCATACCCCCGAGGAGGAAAGGTAGGATTATTTGGAGGTGCAGGGGTTGGAAAAACCGTTATAATCATGGAATTAATTCACAACATTGCCAGAGAACATGGTGGGTTTTCTGTGTTTGGTGGGGTTGGAGAGCGGACCAGAGAGGGTAACGATCTATGGTTAGAGATGAAAGAATCAAAGGTTATAGACAAGACCGCTCTTGTTTATGGTCAAATGACAGAGACCCCTGGAGCCAGAGCGAGGGTAGGACTTTCTGCTCTAACTGCAGCTGAATACTTCAGAGATGAAGAAGGGCTGGACGTCCTGTTGTTCATAGACAATATCTTTAGATTTACACAGGCAGGGGCAGAGGTTTCAGCCTTGCTGGGACGCATGCCATCGGCTGTGGGCTATCAGCCTACTCTGGCAACCGATCTAGGGGAGTTGGAAGAAAGGATTACGTCAACAAAAAATGGCTCAATTACCTCAGTTCAGGCGGTATATGTTCCCGCAGACGACCTGACCGATCCGGCGCCGGCAACTACCTTTGCTCACCTGGATGCGACATCTGTTTTGTCTCGGCAAATCGCAGAGCTGGGGATATATCCAGCTGTTGACCCGCTTGATTCTACATCTAGGATCCTTGATCCCCAGATACTGGGAGAGGAGCATTATAGGGTAGCCAGGGAGGTTCAGACAATTCTTCAACGGTATAAGAACCTTCAGGATATTATTGCCATCCTTGGTATGGAGGAGCTTTCTGAGGAGGATAAGCTCATAGTGTCGAGGGCCAGGAAGATTCAGAGGTTTCTGTCTCAGCCATTCTTTGTAGCCGCGGAATTTACCGGCACAAAAGGCGTGTATGTTAAAACAGAGGATACTATAAAGGGCTTTAGAGAGATAGTAGAAGGGAAGCATGATGATCTTCCAGAGCAGGCATTCTATATGGTAGGGACGATAGAGGATGCACTTCAAAAAGCAGAGCGGTTGATGGCTGCATAACGAATTGAGGGAGAGATGTCTGTGGAAGGGAAAATTCTTTTGGAGATAGTTACACCAGAAAAGTCTGTAATAAAGGAGGAGGTTAGTGAAGTAACCGCTCCTGGAGAAGAGGGTGAATTCGGGGTTCTTCCCGGGCATACCCCTTTTATTACAACGTTGAAAATTGGAGAAATTAAATACCGGAAAAATGGAAGCCCGAGCTATCTTGCAGTGAACTGGGGTTTTGCAGAGGTAACAGCCAGCAGGGTTTATATATTGGTTGAGACCGCTGAAAAAGCTGAGCAGATAGATTTAAAAAGGGCTGAAGCGGCCAGAGCCAGGGCAGAAGATAGAATTAAGAAGGCAGGTAAGGAAGAGATAGACCATGCAAGAGCCCAGGCCGCGTTGAGCAGGGCGCTGGTGAGGCTCCAGGTTGCTTCAAGGGCGAGATAAGCCCGAGGCCATATCCCTTTAAGGAGGGGACGGGTTTAAAAGCCCTGCCCCTTTTTTATTTTGGTAAGTTGGTAAGTGTGGACTCGTAAAAAGTCAAAATTGGGATGGCAAAGTAAGTGTCAGGTGGATAGGCTATAGGCAGTTAGCCTACAGCCTACAGTCTACAGTCTACAGCCTACAGTCTACAGTCTAAACAAAAGGATGCAGTGCAACGCCGCAGATGGACTTTTTACGAAGCCATCGAGGATTAATGTGAGAGAAACAGTCACAGTAATTCTGGCTGCTGGTAAGGGCACAAGGATGAAGTCCAATCTGGTGAAGGTGCTTCATCCATTGATGGGCGAGCCCATGTTGTCCTTCCCCATAGAGGTTGCCAGAAAGATAAATTCTCAGGATATTATACTGGTAACGGGTTATCAGGCAGAGCTTATCAGGGAGAGGTTTAAGGGGGAGGGGCTGACTTTTGTTGAACAGAAAGAGCAGCTTGGTACAGGGCATGCTGTTTTGTGTACAAAAGACACCCTGAAGGATTTTAAAGGAGACATATTAATACTGTGTGGCGATGTGCCTCTGATTAAGGAAGACACCGTCAGGGCATTGATAGAGGTTCACCAGGAAGGAAGCTCCGCGGTTACCGTTTTAACAACAAAACTCCCGAACCCTGAGGGTTATGGAAGAATAATCAGGGGCGATGACGGCGGGATTTTAAGGATTGTGGAAGAGAGAGATGCTACTGATCTGGAGAAAGAAGTGAAAGAAGTCAACACAGGGATATACTGTGCAAAAGCGAGCTATCTGTTTCAAGCCCTACAAATGGTTGGCAGAGAAAATAAGCAGTCAGAGTATTATTTGACCGATATCGTAGCGATAGCCACAGAGCACGATGAGAAGGTGAAGGGCTTTTTAGCAGAGGACCCTTTTGAGGTGATGGGGATAAACAACAGAGAGGAGCTGGCAAAGGCGAACGAGGTTATTAGAAGAGAGATCCTCTATAAACTAATGATGAATGGGGTAGGCATTATAGCTCCCCAGACAACGTTTATAGAAAGGGACGTCAGGATAGGAATAGACACGGTGATTTATCCCAATTGTTATATACAGGGCAACTCGCAAATAGGGAAAGAATGCATAATTGAACCCGGATCCATGATTACCAATTCTATAATTGGTGATAGTGTGATCATAAAGACCTGTTGTGTTATCAGTGATAGTAAGATAGCCAATAGAGTTATAATCGGCCCTTTTGCCCATTTGAGACCCGATACAGAGTTAGAGGATAAGGTTAAGATAGGAAATTTTGTGGAGATTAAGAAGACAAAGATTGGAGAAGGAAGCAAGGCATCTCACCTGAGTTATTTAGGAGACGCCACACTGGGCAGGGGGGTAAATGTTGGGGCAGGAACCATTACCTGTAACTACGATGGATTAAAAAAAAATCAGACAATCATAGAAGACAATGTGTTTATAGGGAGCGATACCCAATTTGTAGCACCTGTTAAGATCGGTGAAGGGGCATACATCGGAGCAGGGTCAACCATCACAGAGGATGTGCCCTCAGGCAGTCTGGCTTTGAGCCGGGCAAAACAGGTGACCAAGAAGAGAAAGAGAGAGCTTTGAAGAAGTACCCCTTTTCACTTCAGCATACATTTTTTGACCCATCTAAGCTCACTCCATTGAAAATTCACAAACTCGCCCTTCGGGCTCAAACATGTGAATTTTCTACATTCCGCTTGCCAAGAAGGGTTCCCCAAAAAATCTATGAATTCGCTCTCAGGGGACTTCTTCAAAGCTCTTGGCAGGTTGTGCAAAGGTATCGAAGAGAGAGTAAAATAAGGGCATAGTTATGTGCGGCATTATAGGCTACATAGGAAAGAGGAAGAGCGTACCTATCCTGTTAGAGGGCCTCAAGAGGCTTGAGTACAGGGGATATGACTCGGCAGGGATCGCTGTTTTTGATAATGGAGGCATTGAAGTACGCCGTTGTAAGGGAAAGATAAAAAATCTGGAGGATTCTATAAGAAACGAGGTTTTTTGTGGAAGCGTTGGCATAGGGCATACACGGTGGGCAACCCATGGCAGACCCTCTGAGAAAAATGCCCACCCCCATAAAGCCGGCGGGGTGGCAGTTGTACACAATGGTATAATAGAGAATTATGTCGAGTTGAAAGATTCCTTGATCTCCGAAGGGTGTAAGTTTCAATCCGAGACAGACACTGAGATTATATCCCATCTCATAGATAGGTTTATTGCTGCAGGGGAAGACATTGAGTCTGCAGTTAGAAATGCCCTCAAAAAACTGAAGGGGTCCTATGCCATAGCGGTTCTCTATGAGAAAGAGCCAAGGAAGCTTATTGCTGCGAAGAAGGAAAGTCCATTGGTGATCGGGTTAGGAGAGGATGAATTCTTTGTAGCGTCTGACATTCCTGCAATCCTGAATCACACAAGAAGGGTAATCTTCCTGGAGGACAATGAGATGGCAGTTCTGTCGGACAGTGGGGCAAGGATAACTTCTCTTGAAGGCAAGAAGATTAACAGGGAGCCCAAAGAGATTCTCTGGGACCCTGTTATGGCGGAGAAAGAAGGCTATAAGCACTTTATGCTAAAGGAGATCTTTGAACAACCCCGGTCTATAACCGACACTATAAGAGGGGGGATTTTCAAAGACAGGGGTGAGGTTTCCCTGGAAGAGATGAATATCTCCCATGGGGAATTGAGCAAGATAAACCGTATACTCCTGGTTGCCTGCGGCACATCTTTCCATGCTGCCCTGGTAGGAGAATTTATGATTGAGGAATTTTGTCGAATTCCTGTTGAAGTAGACTTGGGGTCGGAGTTTCGCTATCGAGATCCAATAATAGATGAGGCTACCCTCTCGATCTTTATTTCCCAATCCGGGGAGACAGCAGATACTCTGGCGGCATTAAAAGAGACAAAGAGAAAAGGGGGAAAAACCCTCTCAATCTGTAATGTGGTGGATAGCAGCATCGTTCGTGAGTCCCATGGGGTAATATATACCCATGCCGGGCCAGAGATAGGTGTGGCATCTACCAAGGCATTTACTGCCCAACTGGCGGCACTTTATCTTCTGACTCTTTATCTGGCCAAAATCAAAAAGAGTATCACAGCGAGAAAAACAAAGAATATTCTAGGAGAGCTAGCCAGGATCCCCCATCATATTGAAGACATTCTGGAACGAGAAGGGGAGATCAAGGAGATGGCCAAGAAATATTTCCGTTGCCAAAATTTTCTATACTTAGGCAGGGGGATAAATTATCCTCTTGCCTTAGAAGGGGCATTGAAGCTAAAGGAGATTTCATATATCCATGCAGAGGGTTACCCGGCGGGCGAAATGAAGCACGGCCCCATTGCACTAATCGACAATGATATGCCAGTGGTGGTCCTGGTATCAAACGATATATCTTATGAAAAGATTGTAAGCAACATTGAAGAGGTAAAGGCGAGGCGAGGGAAGACAATTGCAGTAGCAAGCATATCCCGCAGAGAGATTGCAAAGAAGGTCGATGATGTGTTTTTTATTCCTCAGACAATACCATCCTTAACCCCCATTTTGTTTGCCATTCCCCTCCAGCTTTTGGCATATCATATTGCGGTGCTGAGGGGAACAGATGTTGATCAGCCTAGAAACCTGGCAAAAAGTGTGACGGTGGAGTGAAACCTCTAGAACATCAACCCTCAAGAACTATGCGAAGATTGGTTTAATTAAACAACTTAGGAATAGGGCAACTTATGCGCGACCCGGATTTTAAATCAATAGGAAAGTGGTTTATCTATAGTATCCTTATAGGCATCTTAACCGGACTGGG
>Ga0210049_1001064_pt1 | contig 25089 bp, 22 predicted proteins | sample CryGeyCG2014_300_2_FD_183964 | JGI IMG/M metagenome (GOLD analysis project Ga0210049, IMG submission 183964) | Groundwater microbial communities from aquifer - Crystal Geyser CG06_land_8/20/14_3.00 (SPAdes) (version 2) | ecosystem: Environmental > Aquatic > Deep subsurface > Groundwater | place... | reverse complement strand
GCCTCAGGTCGCAGATGCCGGCAGAAGAAAAGATGAAATATGCTGACGAGATAATTTACAACGATGGTGATATAAGCCATCTTGAATCCAAGGTAACCGAACTCTGGCACAAGTATTCCAGGGAGCCTTAGAATATTTCCTTTGGTTTACTTTGAGCCCTTATACCAAACCTTGACATAACCCTTTCATTTCCTTCAAGGTTTCCTTTGCCCATTATCCCTGTGGAATTTGTAGGGTGCAGGCACCCGATACTACCACATAGTAGTATTTGCCTGGCTCAAGCTGAGTCAGAGTGTTGCCAGCAAAGCCAGGAATATAGTAAAGCCATGTGCCAGTAGTCTCATCCAGGTAATAAATACCCCACAATTGAGCACCAGCAGACACAGTTATCGCGGAGCAAGCAGCAGCCACACTTAAGAAGGGTCTCCCCGCACCAGGGTAAGGAGCAATCAGAGCCTGCCCACCAAGGGGACAATTCCACATGACCGGTTTTGCTGGCAAGGCAGTAGTGAAGTCCCATACCGGTCCCGTAGTTGTTGCTGCATGATTGTCAGTAGCCACTATCTTCCAGTAATATTTGGTGCCATAAGCTAATGTTCCTGGGTCATACGTTGTTGCTGTTCGATGGTTGGAAACTAAAGGTGGGGTTACGCTGGTGCCAAAGTAAACATCGTAGGTTACCGTATCTCCGGCATTGGGGTCGCCACCAGTCCAGCTCAAATGAGGATTAATGGAACCACCAGTGGCATGATTTGTTGGTGAGGGATTCGAGGGCATGTTAGGAGGATTGTTCAGTGCCAAACCAGTAGTGAAATCCCATACCGGTCCCGTAGTTGCTGCCGCATGACTATCAGTAGCTACTATCTTCCAGTAATATTTGGTGTTATAGGCTAAGGTGGCAGGGTCATACGTTGTTGCTGTTTTATGGCTGGAAACTAAAGGTGGGTTTGCGCTGGTGCCAAAGTAAAGATCATAGGTTACCGTATCTCCGGCATCGGGATCACCACCAGTCCAGCTCAAATCAGTATTCACGGAAACTCCGGTGGCATAATTTGTTGGTGAGGGATTCGATGGTATATTCGGCGGGTTGTTGATAGTTAAGCTCACCGGTACTGTCCTCGGGGTATTAGTTGCTCCTGGGGCAGAGATGGTGATGACAGCGGGATAGCTGCCACTAGACATCCCTGCAATGTTCACTGTGGCAGTGACAGAGTCGTGTTCTCCGGTGGAGCTGCCGCTGGGTGGTGATAGGGTAAGCCAGACAGCATTGTCACTGACTGACCAGTTAAGTGTGCCGCCGCCTGAGTTCCAAACCTGCAATGTTTGATTTGGCGGGTTAGACCCACCTACAGGGGCACTGAAACTAAAGCTTGCAGGGCTAAAAGAAATGGTTGGGGTCGGAGTGGTTGTAGCCAGCCGAATGACAGTAACCCCCCAGTGTTGCAGTAGCATCGGACTGTAAGTTCCACCCCAGGTCATCTGATGGTTACTGTGATCCCATGTATCGTGTATATAAACAATGTTGCCGGCTGTGTTGTATCCGTAACCAAGCATTGTATGTCCCACAACCTGAATAAGCACAGTCCGCCCGGCATCAATTTCAGCCATAAAGTCATCAAAAGTAAAGCCCTTGTTCGAGTCAGTGCCTTGGCCTTTGATATATTGGGTGAAGTTTGTTATTACGCTATAGCCGCGCGATTGAGCAAATAGTCTCATGCCATGGCAGCCATCCCGCTGACTAGGTTCCCCCCATGTATAATCATAGAGGGGGTCACCATTCGGGTAGAAAAAGAATCTAGTGCCGCCGTCACTATTGCTAAAGCTAGATTGGCTAGTTCCCATAAAATCACCTGTGCAGTCGTCATTATGTCGTGTCCAATTGCCACTAATATAAGGGTCTGGACCGGCATTGCCATAATCTATCCAGTAGTCATCCACATACCCCTTTAACGTGCGTCCATCTGTGCCCTGATGGGTAGCACTTAGCGGACACTCGTGGCATGTCACACTGGGATACACCGTCTCACCCCATATCGAGTTATCCAGAGGACATACTCCGCCATTGGTGACACCTGTATACATATTGCTGTAGCCAGTCCTGTCATAATAGCCAAATAGCATAGCCGCCGAGGTTGCAGAGCACCCATAGCTCCAGTCAAAGGCGGGCACATTTGGAAGAACGGTTATTCCCATAGCAGTATTAGGTTCAGGAACAGTCGCTACCGCGGCTTTGATTTCCGGTGGCCGCCCAGGAACAATGACCTCGTCTATCTCTCGTCCCTCGTCATCAACGAATGTTCTCACCAGATATGGATGGGACAACCTGTTCCCTGACTTGCCAATATCAGTTTGAGGAATTTCCTTGTCAGCAACGGTTGCTGACATTGTTGCCGTCTCTCGTGGTTGGAGCGTTTCTGCAGCCTGAGCTGATGAATCACTGACGCTGGCAAGAGGCGTTAGAGCGATAGCGAGAAGAATAATGATGATACAAATTCTTCTGAACCATGTCTGCCGATTAGAAATCATGCTTGTCACCACCTTCTTTTATTCGGTTACCAAGATTGCTACGATCAGCTATTTGCAGTATAGATTACGTAGCTAAACTCAGTCAATAGGTAAAAAGTCCTAGTTTCGCAGCCATAAGCCTGCTGGGCAGATTAATGCTTCTCTAGATATACCTGGCTCAGGTCAGGGATGCCCAGGGGACTAAGCCGGTAACCCTTGACATAAGGTTTACTCAGGACATAATTCTCACCAAACCACAAGGGAAGGCAGGGGGCTTCGTCAACTATTTTCTGCTCAGCCTGCTGGTATAGAGCTAAGCGAGTGGCGCTATCTTGTTCTATAGCCGCCTGGTCAAGCAGGGCATCGAGTTCAGGGTTGCTGTAATCAAAAATGTTATTTTCTGCCCCGGTACGAAAGAGGTTATCGAGGAAATTATGTGGGTCGGGATAGTCGGCTACCCAGCCAAGCAGAAACATCTCGTCTTTCTCTTGCTTCAAGTGATACAGGAAAACTTCGGGCTCCAGTTGTCTTACTGATACTTCGACACCAAGATTCTCTTGCCACTCCTGAATAATGGCTCCCAGGTAGTCCGGGATGTAGCTGCCATAGCCTGACACAGTGATGGTAATGGGTGGCAAGCTGGAGGAAAGGAGGCCCTCCCCTCCTCCCACCTTATCTGGCGAGGGACAATTAGAGAGGAGGCCCTCCCCCCTCTCCCCCTTATTTGTCAAGGGACGTGAGGCGGCGATAAGCTCTTTTGCCCTGGCTACATCGTAATCCAGGCCAGGGAGATTTTCATTGTAGCCGGGCATGCCTGGAGGTAAAATGCCCTGAGCTACTTTTACCATGCCTCCTAAGGTCAATTCGGCAATTCGTTCCTTATTTACAGCATAGGAAAAGGCGCGACGAACATTGGCATCATCAAAAGGAGGCCTGGCAGTATTAAATCCAATGTAGTACAGGCTGAGCTCTGGAGTTACGACTAGCTCCTGATGAAAGGGGCTGGTCTTATCTCTCACCTGGTCAATATAATCGCTGGAAACGGAGGTGACATCAATTTCTCCCTGTTCGTACAAAGCCATGGGCATGCCGGCTAAAAGATGGAAGGAGACCTGGCTGAGATTGCCACGCTCCGCTCGCAATGGCTCGTCGTAAAAAACCTCGTTTCGTTCTAAAATCAAAAGCTGGTCTTCTTCCCATTCCTTTAACTTGAAAGGACCTGTGCCATTTGGTTTATGCCACCAGTCCTTGCCAGATTCCACGTTATTTCTATCCACGACGAAAGCTGTGGGATAAGTTAGCTTGCAAAGAAAGTAAGCCTTGGGAGCATCAATGGCAACCTCAAGGGTATAATCATCAATAACTTTGATTCCTGAGATTTCTTTGGCCCTGCCCGCCAGCATGTCATTGGTGCCAACGATATCACCTAAATAAGTAGCTGCTGTCTGTGAGCCAGTTTCAGGACGACAGACACGCTCCCAGGCATACTTAAAATCGGCAGCTTTAACTTCTCTGCCATCGTGGAATTTCACCCCGTGGCGAAGGTAGAAGGTATAAATCTTGCCATCCTGGCTTTTCTCCCACCTTTCGGCAATGTCAGGCACCACTTCCAGTTCATCATTAAGGCGAACCAGGCCGCTAAAAATTTGCGTAACATAGGTATGGGAGGTCATCTCGCTGGAAATGGCCGGGTCAAGCGTTATTGGGCCGACATCCCAGAGGTTGAGGACTTCTCCTGTAGAAGATGGTAGCTCAACCTTAAGCTCACAACTAGTTGCGGGCAGAAGGAGTAGAGCAAAAATAAGCAGCAGAAAAGCTATCTGCCAGATTCTTTTCATTATCCCTTTACCAGATGGCTCGCTTTAGCTTTTACCCCAAACATTGATTCCTACCCTTCACCACGACTAAATTCAGGTTGTCCTTTTCTAAAAGGCAGCGGGCCAGTTCAACATCTTCCATCATGTTAAATCCTAAACTCTAATTTCTAAACTCTAAACAAATTCAAAGTTCCAATGCTCTAAATTCAAAATCCTAATTCCTTGTTTAGGATTTGGTGCTTAGGATTTAGAATTTGACCTTTGCCACGTCCACTCTTCTATAGCCAGTGCACCTGCCAGAGCTAGCGATGTAGCCAGTGCCGATAATACAGCAATTAAGGCAGGATGAGATTGCCACCCCTGAACTTGATTCAGGGTCGCAATGACATCGGAGGTTGTCAGCGTTTCTCGCCAGCGAGCATCAAAACCCTCTATATCAAAACCATAGACCTGGGATAAAGCTTCATCATAGGTGTTGCCCTGCTTGAAAAGAATTAACAAGTTGAGCATTTCCTCCTGACCATAATTATCCAGAAGGTATTTCACCAGGCTATAGCTTTCAGCATAAGAAATATAAGCTTTCTCCGCCTCAGCAGAGAAAGGACTGCACAGACTACGTACCGAAATGAGCTTATCCTCAGTTATAGCTTTTTTTAGCCAGGATTGGAGATAAGGGTCATCCTGAAACAAGTTCAGGACACCCTCATTGTTCATGGCTAGTCCTTCATCAAGCCATGCCGGAAGCTCGCCATAGGGGCTGAAGCTTGCCTGGTGAACAATTAAATGCGTCAATTCGTGCACTAAAGCCCTTTTGCCCCAGTCAATTTGTCCCGGGGAAATGCCAATGGCAATTATGCCAAATTCAGTGAAAGCAGCACCACCAGTCCATTCCATAGGGAAAATCATGGCTCCTTGTAAATCATTACTTGAGGCATAAACATATATTTTGAGAGAATTTTCCGGATAGACACCAATATCTCTAACCAACCTGGCAAGTCCCTGCTCACAAGCCTCTAATAACGCCTGGGCAAGTGAATTATCTCCTTCGTACCAGAAAAGACTTAATTTGCCGCTTTCAGTGGAGCTGCCAGTAGTCAAGGTTTGCCAGTGATAGCGGTTGTCGTCGAATTGCACTGTATTTGGAGAAGTGTCAAACCGGTTGCCAGCCCTATCCTCAATTGTCCACCAGTATATTACCGTAGCTCCGGGGGGCAGGCTTGCCTTTCTCATATCCCAAGTCCAGCTAGTCTTTATTCTGGCTGCCGGAGTGAAAATAGGCCAGCCTTCGCTGGTAATCTTGGCGTAATTCATCTTATCCACCTGATAATGGAGACGGATATCAGTAATATCAGTGGGACTCTGGGATTCAAGACGGAAAACAAGCTCCTGGGGAAAGCGAATTTCTACACTGTTATCCAGGACTAAAATATCGCTCCCTTTGTCATTGCGAACCCCTTCGCTTTCTGTCATTCTGAGGGAGCGAAGAATCTCGTAGTTGCCTGATTTATCAGGCGGGAAAGAATCTGTAGTTGCCTGATTTATCAGGCGGGAAAGCCCAATAAATTGGGCAACTACAGGACTATTGACTAAGTCGGCTGCGGCAAGCGAGGGAACTAGCAGTAGGGCGAGTGTTAGAGCTATTAAGAGGATGCGTTTAGTCATTTCTCTTCGCCTATTCTAGAGCGCAGGCAGGCAGTGATAAATCCATCCAAATCTCCATCCAGAACTGCTTCAGCATTGCTGACTTCATAGCCGGTGCGATGGTCCTTGACCATCTTGTAGGGATGGAGGACGTAACTTCTAATTTGATTACCCCAACTGGCGTCAATGCGCTCTCCTTTAAGATTGGCTCTTTCCTCTTCCTTCTTGCGAAGCTCCAGTTCAAGGAAACGAGTATAGAGGATTTTTAGTGCTGTCTCCTTGTTCTGATGCTGGGAACGTTGACTCTGGCAGGTAGCCACCAATCCTGTGGGCAAGTGGGTCACTCTGACAGCACTGCTTGTCTTTTGCATATGCTGCCCACCGGGACCACTGGACCTGAAAGTTTCTACCTTCAAGTCCTCAGGGCTTATTTGGATATCCGCGGTCTCCTCTGCTTCAGGAAGGACTTCTACCAGGACAAAGGAGGTATGTCGGGCATGGTCAGCATCGAAAGGAGAAAGCCGCACCAGCCGGTGAACCCCGCGCTCACATTTAAGATAGCCATAGGCGTAATCTCCTTTAATCTCTATAGTAGAGCTTTTAATGCCAGCTTCTTCCCCAGGCGAGACATCCAGTATCTCCGCCTGGTAGTTGTTTCGTTCTGCCCACTTCAGATACATACGGAGCAACATACTCGCCCAATCCTGGGATTCCGTCCCACCGGCGCCGGCATGAAGAGCGACTAGAGCATTCCGGGCATCGTAATCGCCAGTGAAAAACAATTGTTTTTCCAGTCGCTCAAGCTGGGAGGTTATCTCCTCCGTTTCTTGCTTTAATTCCTCTTTAAGGGAGTCATCGTTTTGTTCTGTAGCCAGCGTAGCTATCTCGTGAAGTTCAATAACTTTTCTCTCCAGCCCACGCCAGACATTAACCTGGTTTTTCTTGATGCTAAGCTGGCGCATGGTAGCCTTGGCTTTAGCCGGGTCACCCCAGAAATCAGATTCGGCAGATTCTGTTTCTATACGAGCAATTTCTCTCTCTTTGCCCGGGATGTCAAAGATGCACCATTATGTCTGAGATTCGGCGCAATAGGACTTCCAGGTTTTCCTTTTCTTCCGGCATTTGTATTACTCCTTATGCTATAAGATTGCCACCAGCAGCAAGGTGGGCCAAGCGGGTGGGTTCGGGAATTCGATAACCTCGACAACATTTCCCGGTCCAGTATAAAGCCGAGGCAAGGTCAATTTTATGACCAATAGAAATATATATCGGTTTTATACCTATTTTGGTTCTCAAAGCAGCTCCGATGGTCTCACCATCATCAATAAGCTCAGCATATGAGCCAACTTCTTCCCTCACGGATTCGTGTTTGCCACATAGAATAGATTTGGCACAACCTATTGTGGGCGCATCAAGGAAAAGTCCCAGGTGCGAAGCAAGTCCAAAGCGTCGGGGATGAGCAATTCCCTGCCCATCAACTAAGATAAGGTCAGGAACATTAGATAGTTTTTCGCAGGCAGCCAGAAGCAAGGGACATTCGCGGAAGGAGAGCAAGCCCGGAATGTAGGGAAAGTCTAGCTTGACTTCCGCCGTTTTTACTTCAATTATCTCAAGGTCGGGATAGTTAAGAATCACTGCTGCCCCACGCGCTATACCTTGGGAATTGGCGGCGGATATGTCCACGCCGACAATAAGGCGTGGCTTAAGCTCTTTATTCTCAGTTACTATCTTTTTCGCTAGGCGTAGCTGTATCTCTTTAGCTTGGGCAACATCAACTTGCCAGCCATGCAGGTTGTATATTTTCATATTTTACATTATATTGGTAAATTAACGCTGGTAGCAAATTAGGAAAATGCGCACTTATAGAACTTTTAGTTTAGATGCTCTGTGGTTCTTGATAGCTCTAAACATCATTATCTTTATAGTTACTCTGGCCAGGCCGGATGACATATATTCTTTACTTGGCTTAAGCGCGGCAAATTTCATGCATCAGCCCTGGACCATTATAACCAACTTGTTTGTCCACGGAGGTTTTGCACATATCCTTTTCAACATGATAAGCCTTTTCTTTCTGGGGAGGTTCTTGCTTCAACTGGTAGGGGAAAAGAAGTTTCTTCTGGTATATTTCCTTGGCGGAATAGCCGGGAATGTCCTTTTTATTCTGTTGGCGCCTCCTCTGGCACTAGGTGTAGGAGCCTCGGGAGCTATTTTTGCCCTGGGCGGGGCACTTGTGATGATGGCACCTGGGTTGAGGGTGCTTGTAATCCCTATCCCTATTCCCATTCCACTCTGGATAGCTATTATAATTTTTCTCCTCATCTCCTTTGTTCCGGGTATAGCCTGGCAGGCTCACCTGGGAGGTCTACTCTTGGGTCTGGGAGCTGGTTATTACTTTAAGAAGAGAGGTTATTTTTATTTCTAAGCATTCAGTGGGTGTCATTGCGAGGGGCGAAGCCCCGAAGCAATCTCGGAGGGGCCAGGGATGAGATTGCCACGCTTCGTGCAATGACGGTTAGCACTTGAAAAAGCTAGCCCGTCTCAGTATAATTGTTTCTGGTTGTGGTGAGTGTAGCCCAGTGGTTAAGGCGCCAGGTTGTGGCCCTGGTGAGCGTGGGTTCAAATCCCACCACTCACCCCAAATTATTTTGGCGCCTATAGCTCAGCGGACAAGAGCATCGGTCTTCGGAACCGGGGGTCGTGGGTTCAAATCCCTCTAGGCGCGCTATCTGAGTCGCCTTCTTTTGCAAACATTTTGCTAACAAACTGATTGACATGCCCCGACACCAGATACTACCCTAGATACAAAATGAGTTCGGTCCTCAAACCATAAACCATGTCATTGTATCTGAAGACATCTTCTGGCACACCGGGCTTCTATCTTGTATTGGCTGGCAAGCATGATAGAGTCAAAGCATTGAAGCCATCACTAGAGTGGTGCCCTCGTTCTGATGGAAATTAAAGAGGAAGGAGGGAAAATGGAAGCCTTAAAATTTTATGTGAACATTGGTGAAAACGGTAAGATTGATTTACCTGAGCTGGGGAAACAGTTACTTCCAATTTAGAAAAGAAAGATTACACCATTTTAATCACCCAGGCTGATACGGAAGAGGGCACTTTGCCCCAAGATAGTATGGTGAGGGTAGACAAAATATATTCCTTGAGCCAATTGATAGTGATAAAGGGGTTAGGGAGGATTAAGCAAGCAACTTTCGAGAAGATTGTAGTTCTCCTGAACAGGCTGGTGGCTCCGTAAGGGTAAATAGAACTTTCATCTTTCCCATCCTTTACCACGAAGCCGTGGCACAATATAAAAAGTGAGAAAGGTCGGCATCAAGCAATTAAGAGTCTCAAAACCCAAGCCTTTGAGAGCCAGCCATTCCTCCTTTGCTCTGATGGCAAGCCGATAGCCTTAATTGTCCCTACTGGCAACTTAAGCGAGCAGGAAATAGCTACCCCAAAGGCCGCAATGGAAAAGCCCTCTCAGGTGAAAATTCCTAAAGTCAAAGTCCCAGCTCTTCCTTAGCCTGCTTTTTTCAACCTCAACTTACCCCAAGTTTATCCTTCTTAACCTCACAATACCAGGGTAACAAAAAGGTAACTACTCACCCTGCTGTCATTCTGAGCCCTGTAATGTCATTCCGAACTTGTTTCGGAATCTCACAGGGTAAACTCCACGAAGAATCTGGTAATGCTCAGGGCAGGCTCCGGCGAAGAATTTCAGAGACCCTTCGCTCCGCTATAGCATTAGATTTGCTACAATTGCATTATGGAAATATAGTTTTAAGGGAGGTAAGTAAATGAATAGGATAACTGCTTATATTGAAAGGGACCCAGAAACAAATTTATATGTTGGTATTGTTCCCGGAATTCCCGGTGCTCACACCCAAGCAGAGAGCCTTGATGAACTTCAGGCAAACTTAAAAGAGGTGCTTGAACTATGCTTAGAAGAAATGGATCCTGAGGCAAGAAGGCACTTACCTGAGTTTGCCGGCATCCAGCAAATCGAGGTTTTGGTTTGACTAAGCTTCCTCTCATCGATGCTGAGAAGATGGAGAGGTTGCTCTTTCTTTTGGGATTTAACAAGGTGCGACAAAAAGGAAGCCACGCCTTCTACCGACACCCAGATGGAAGAACTACTACCATTCCTCACCACCGCGGAAGAGTTTTAGCGCGCCCCTTGATAAGGGAGATTTTAAGGGAAGTGCAACTCAGCATTGAGGAGTACAATAATTATTTGAAACAACTGTGAAATTTGCCTGGCAAAAACATTCCTTTACATCTATCTCGCGAATTTACATTGACTAAACCAAAGGCTAAGAAGGAGACCAAAGGCAAGTCTCGTAAAAAGGGCTTGCCCTCCCTTTTTTGAGGCAACCTCGCTAACTTAATTGGCATCAGGCTGCTGGAATTGCTACAATTGGCTTAGTGAAAATATAGGCCTTAAAGGAGGTGCTCAATGGGGTCTCGAAATGTGCTGGATGAAATACTGGACAAGGTAGATGAAATACCTCTAGAGGATCAGGACATGCTCGTTGAGCTTATCAGAAACAGATACAAGGAAAAAAGGCGAGAGGAAATCTTGGCAAATGCTCGTCAAACACTCGAGGAATATAACAAAGACCTGACTTCTAAGGGGACTGTCTCAGATCTTCTTCGAGAACTAGAGGCGTGATTAATCTAATCTGGGGTAGCAGCGAGAATTCATAAGCTTAGCGGTAAGTTAAAGGGTCTGTGGGCCTTCGTTGTAGCCTATGATTGCCGGGTAGTGTTCCAATTCCTAGATGACCAAGATGTATTGCTAATTGACATCGGTAAACACGATGAAGTTTATTAAACTTTGTGGGGCTTGGAGCTAAACATTGGGCAAAATCAGAGCTAAGAAGCAGACTAAAGGCAAGTCTCGTAAAAAGGGCTTGCCTTGGTTTGCTTGGTTGGGTATTGCCCTGGGGATTGTTGCTACCATTGCCTTTGTCCGCACTTATCCTATAAATCGACCAACTCTATAGCCTTCAGCCAAACGAGGATTTTATTGGCTAGGTCACCAACGTGCTTGAGGACTACGGTTTCGAGGTTGACCTTTACCAGGGTGATGCCATCACTGACTCTAAGGTCATGCTCACCACAGCCGACGTAGCACAGCTCCTCGGGTTGCACATCCTAACACCGTGAGGCGCTGGAGCGACCAGGGAATACTAAAGGCATACCGCCTTGGCCCCCGGTCCGACAGGAGATTCCGCCGCCAGGATGTGGATGCCTTTCTGAAGGAGCAGTGAACAATGCCAGAAGGAAAGTGTCCCAAGTGCGGTTATCACTGTTACGGCTGGGCATTGCTTAACCCAGAGCATCAGACTTGCCCCAAATGTGGCACTAGGTTAGAAATTGACCCGGGAAAGGGAGAAAGACCAATCCGCCGGACTCCCCAGGATACTAAGCCCTGCTAACATTTTGCTAACAAACTTCTCAGCACCCCCTAGCACTGGATGTTACCCCAGATACAAAATGCACTTAATCCATAAACCATAAAACACCTTTTTGTATCTGAGAACACCTTGGCACATTGAATTTCTATCTTCGGAACCGGGGGTCGTGGGTTCAAATCCCTCTAGGCGCGCTATCTGAGTCGCCTTCTTTTGCAAACATCTTCCGTAATTGAGATTCCGAAACAAGTTCGGAATGACATTGAGGCGTTGGGTCAAAGCCCAGCTATTGCCAGGATATCTGGAACTACTTCTTCCCTGCGAATAGCCATGATGTGAACCCCGTCACAGATGGATTCTTTTTTCAGGGTGGCAACCATCCGACCTGCGATCTCTTTACCCTTATTCAGTGCCTCGCCCCTAGGCGCGCTCGCTAGTTCATCAATCAAGTATTTTGGGACAAAGATACCAGGAACATTCTCCGTCATATACTTTGCCATACTAGCTGATGAAAGTAGGACAATCCCCGCTAATATCTTAACCGAGAATTGCCGGGCATATTGCATAAACTTGGCAAAGTTGTCCAAGTCGTAGACTGCTTGAGTCTGAAAGAATTCAGCTCCGGCTTCTACCTTCTTTTCAAACTTGATTAACTGAGGCTCAATTGGTCTTGCCTCGGGAGTGACTATAGCTCCAGCACAGAACTCGATAGTTCCATCAAGTTCGTTCCCTCCCAAGTCTTTCCCTGCTTCCATTTGCCGGATTGCCCTGAGCAGTTGCACCGAGTCAAGGTCAAAAACCCCTTTAGCTTCTTTGTGGTCGCCAACCGGGATAGCGTCACCAGTTAGACAGAGAACATTTCTTATGCCCCTGGTATATGCCAACAGAAGCTCAGCTTGAAGAGCAAGCCGATTGCGGTCACGGCAGGTCATTTGCAATATAGGTTCGCCACCTTGCTCTTTGATAGCCAGGCAGCCGCCGATAGAGGGAAAGCGCATCACCGAACTTTGGTGGTCGGTAACATTTAACGCATCCACCTTATCTTTGAGAAGGTCAATATGATGAAGCATCTTCTCAATATTTGTTCCTTTTGGCGGACCAATCTCACTGGTCACCACAAACTTCCCAGAGTTAAGCACTTGCCTGAACTTTGATATCATGATTCTCTCTCCTTACCTATACTAACTTAATGACTCTTGGTCTAGGCACTACCTGATAATTCTTTGGGGGATGATACTTATGCATCAAGTCAAGCCTACCTTGTTCCTTCAGACGCTGATATATGAGTGTCCAGGCACAATCCTTTTCTTTGTCCACCTCACACTTGCCATTGTTGGTGCCACCACAGGGACCATTCAGCAAACCTTTATGGCATGCCGTGAGGGGGCAAATGCCGGCTGTTTCACCCAGGACACATTGACCACACTGGGCACAGACTTCGTGAAAGTAGCCCGGACTGTCTTCCACGCCTATGAATAGAGTATCCAGTGCTGGAATGACTGGCTTGTCAATATATAGGTTAACTTTATGCACTCCCAAGGCGCACGCCATAACCAGGATACAGTTAGCATTCTGAATACCCTGAATTAAGTTCAGGGCACCCTCGGTCATTTCATCACAAGCAGTAGGGATAACTGTCCAGCCTGTCACTAGCTTGCCTAGCTCTTGCAAATGCTCCTTCATATTCAAGACTTCCTCTCTTCCCCCAGTTTTAGTCATTGTGGCACACGTGCCACAGCCAACGATACACACTCGGTCAAATCTATCCAATTGCTGCTTTACTTCGTCAAAAGGCTTTTGTTTGGTAATGGATTTCATCTTAAACCTCCCTCATTTCTCTAGGTCGCACCTCAGGCATCGCTTAGCTTCTTGTCTGGCTCTTTCCTCTGAGAATGCCAGTTCTGTCTCCTTAAAGCTCTGTTTTCTTTCCTCAACAGGAAGTCGGGAGATTTCCGGCCTAAATTGGGGCTCCCAAGTCTCCTCTTCTTCTCTACTTATTACTTCCTCAATAATGCCGGGCTTTAGGTCGTATATCTCAACTCGTGAGGTATCACCCTTGAGGTATTTATCTATAGCGATAGCACCTCTTCTACCAGCAGCAATAGCCTCTACAACCATGCCTGGTCCGAAGACAAAATCCCCTCCGGCAAAGACCCCAGGGACATTGGTAGCCAATCTATTGTCATCGACAACCAGCCTTTCCCAGCGGGTGCGTTCTAGCGCGCTATCCGGGGGTAAAAATGATAAGTCGGGAGCTTGACCTACGGCAGCAATGACAGTGTCGGCATCAGCAAAGAATTCAGAGCCAGAGACAGGTACCGGACGGCGGCGTCCACTGTCATCAGGCTCACCTAGCCTCATATGAGTACATTGTAAACCAGCTATCTTCCACTTGTCGCTTACTATTCGGGTAGGGCTCACCAGGAAATTAACCTGGACGCCTTCAGCTAAAGCCTCGTTATATTCGACTTCAGTAACCGGCATCTCCTCCCGTGACCGGCGGTAGAAGATGCTGACTTCGTCAGCACCAAGGCGGAGGGCAGTACGAGAGGAATCCAGAGCCACATTGCCGCCCCCGACAACAGCTACGCGTCGCCCAATTCTGACTGACTTGCCAACTTTCACATCTCTTAGAAATCTCAAACCGTAATAGAAGCCTTCTAGGTCTTCCAGTTCACCAGGTATGCCTATGCGCTGGCTTCTTTGCGCCCCAGCAGCGATGAAGACGGCTTCAAAGCCATTTTTCCTAAGGCCTTCTACAGTGAAGTTTACATCAATTGGTGTGCTGTATCTTATCTCCACCCCGCGCTTAGCAATATAATCTATTTCCCTTTGAATAACCTCTCGTGGCAAGCGAAAGTCGGGTATGGCTACTGAAAGCATACCTCCACCTACGGGAAGAGCTTCAAAGACGGTAGCCGGATAACCCATCTGAGCTAAGAAGTAGGCGCATGATAGTCCACAGGGTCCGGCACCCACCACAGCTACTTTTTGGCTATGAGTCTGGGGAAAGGGTTCTGGTTCGGGTAATTCGCCAATATGCTCAAAATACCAGTCGGCAGCGAAACGCTTTAGCCCCCTGATGGCTACTGGCTCATCAAGCTCCCCACGGCGACACTTGCCTTCGCAGGGATGATGGCAGATGCGTCCGCAAATAGCTGGGAAGGGGTTGCGCTCCCTGATGGTTTCAACAGCCTCCAGATATTCACCGGCAGCAATGTGAGCCACATACTTTGGAATGTTAATCCCCACCGGGCAGGTATGCTGACAGGGCGAAATCATGAGCGCGTCGCACACTGCCGCCGGGCATTTCTTTTCTTTTATATGAGCCTCATATTCGTCTCTAAAGTAAGCAAGGGTGGTAAGCACAGGGTTAGGGCAGGTTTGCCCCAAACCACAGAGGGAGCATTCCTTTACCGTCTTAGCTATATTAAGTAAGGTTTCAATGTCGCTCTCACGCCCTTTACCCTCAGTAATTCTGGTCAGGATTTCTAGCATCTGTCTAGTTCCTAGGCGACAAGGCACACATTTACCACAGGACTCAGCCTGAGTGAAGTTGAGGAAGAAGCGGGCGATATCTACCATGCAGGTGGCATCGTCCATCACTACCATGCCACCAGAGCCCATTATCGAGCCTAACTTGGTCAGTGATTCGTAGTCAACAGGCGAGTCCATGAAGCGGGCGGGGATACAACCCCCTGACGGACCACCAGTCTGCACTGCCTTAAAGCGTTTTCCACGCGGGATACCGCCGCCTATATCGAAGATAACTTTTGATAGTGGTGTGCCCATTGGTACCTCTACCAAGCCGCTGTTAGCAATCTTCCCAGTGAGAGCGAAGACCACTGTACCCTTGCTCTTCTCGGTGCCAATACCGGCATACCAGTCAGCGCCTCGGTCAATAATAATCGGAACTGTAGCCAGTGTCTTTACATTGTTGATGATGGTGGGTTTGCCATCCAGACCTGATTGAGCGGGAAATGGCGGCCTAGGGCGAGGCATGCCCCGCCGTCCCTCTATAGACATCATAAGAGCCGTTTCCTCTCCACAGACAAAAGCCCCGGCACCTTCTCTTAAGTCTAGTTGAAGACTAAAGCCGGAACCTAGTATGTTATCACCCGTTAAGCCATGCTCTTTTACCTGCCTCAAGGCAATCTTTAGCCGCTCTATGGCCAGAGGCTTCTCTGCCCGACAATAAACATATCCTCCGGAAGCACCGATAGCATAAGCCGCGATAATCAGCCCCTCAAGGACGGAGTGAGGGTCTGCCTCCAGAATACAGCGGTCCATGAAGGCGCCAGGGTCACCTTCGTCGGCGTTACATATCATATATTTCGGTGAACCAGGGGCATTGCGACATAATTCCCACTTGACTGCGGTAGGGAACCCAGCACCACCCCGTCCCCGGAGTCCTGCCTTCTTGATTTCCTCAATCACCTGCCCCGGCGTCATCTGGAAAAGGACCTTCCGCAGAGACAGATAGCCACCGCGAGCAAGGTAATCATCAATCCTCTCCGGGTTGATGTGCCCGCAGTTACGCAGGACCACGCGCTCCTGCTTCTTGTAAAAGTTTATATCTGAGTAGTGCGGTACAGCTTGGCCAGTTACCGGGTCGATGTAAAGCAATCTGTTCACCACCTCGTGGGCGCACAAATGCTTCTGGATGATCTCATCAATATCATCTACCGATACGTGGCAATAAAAGACATCCTCAGGTTCCACTATTACTGTAGGACCAGCTTGACAAAAACCATGGCAACCGGTGGGCTTTACCTCAACAGGCAAGCCATTTTGCGTCACCTTCTCTTCTAGACGCCGCAGAATTTCGTCCGACCCGGGGCAACCTGATCCACGACAGACAAGAATTGTGTGCTGACCATTGGTTGAAACCGTAGCTTTTTCCTCAACCATCTCACTGCCTCCCATGCTGACCAAAGATTAACGCCACCTTCTTAGGATTCATGCGACCGTAGATGTTCCTGTTGATAACCATGTTAGGTGCTAGTGCACAACAACCAATGCAAGCCACCGTTTCCAGACTATACTCAAAATCAGGAGTGATTTCACCCTCTTGAATACCGAGATGCCTCTTGACTAACTTCAATATAGTTTTCCCACCTCGCACGTGGCAGGCGGTCCCCCGACATACCCTAACAATGTTTTTCCCTCGTGGTGTGGTATAGAGCTGTGCGTAAAAAGTAATTACCCCTTGTACTTGAGCCGGAAATAGCCTCAAACCCTTTGCTATGAGGCCAATGCTACTCGGAGGAATAAAGCCAAACTCCTGCTGAATTCTCTCGAGAAGGGGTAGTAAAGCCCACCGCTCATTCTGGTATTCAGCTATAACCGTCTCTATACGTGCCAGATCAGCTTGTGCGACTATCTTCTTTTTCGCCATGAGGTCCTACCCTTTCTATTCTTACATTACACGCCTTGAGTGAAGGCGTTTTTGCCTCCGGGTCTAAGGTAATATCAAATAGCCCATTAACCGGAGTTTCCGGGAACGAAATTGGCATAAAGAGCGTCCCTTCGGGGAGACCATCGATAATTTTAGCAATGGTGGTTAATTTAGAGACCGGTGAAATAACGCTGACCTTATCGCAATGGCTAATTCCAAGCTTTTGGGCGTCAGCCTCACCAATTTCCACAAAAGACTGGGGGGAAAATTTCTTTAACCGCCAGGCCCTTGAGCTCCTGGTGCCAGTGCCAAAATGGTAAAGTATAGTTCCTGTGAGCAAAGTAAAAGGATAGCCCTCCTTTGCCTCCAAAAAGGGGGCCTTCCCCTCTCTCCCCCTTATCTGTCGAGGGACGTGTGGGGTATATTGAACCGGAGAAAAACGGGCAAATCCCCTTAACAATTGTCCCCGGTAGGAACGGCCTGCTTCCCGGATGCTAAGCTCATCCTCATGTAGCCTCTGTGAATCGGCATATCCTTCGTATAGGGGGACTAATTCCTCAACCTCATCCATAACCTGCTGGAGGGAAGAGAATGGCAGTGGACACCCCATCTTGTCTGCTAGTCGCAGGATTATTTCCCAGTCTGACAAGCTTTGACCGAGGGGCTCGATAGCTTTCCTCACTTGGTTTACCCTTCCCTCAAAATTGGTAAACGTCCCCTCTTTTTCAGCAAAGCTTGTCGCCGGCAGAACCACACTTGCTAATTTAGCTGTTTCCGTAAGGAACATATCCTGCACCACCATGAAATCAAGGGAAGTCAGAGCTTGGGTAACCAGACTTGAGTGTGGGAAGCTTAAAACGGGGTTTTCTCCTATGATATATAGCCCAGCAATTTTTCCCTGTCTCGCTTGCTCCACGATTTCCAGAGCGGTTAGCCCAGGGTTAGCTGGCAAGCTCACCCCCCAACGGTCTTCAAACTTCCTTCTGGCTTGAGCATCGGATACATTTTGATATCCGGGGAGGAAATTGGGCAATGCCCCCATGTCGCAAGCGCCTTGTGCGTTATTTTCTCTTTGCAGGGCATAAATGCCCCCTCCCCTACGCCCAATGTTACCGGTCAATATCGCCAGGTTCGCCAGAGCCTTTACGCTGTCTGTTCCACTCGTATGCTGAGTGATTCCGCTGCCATAGACAATCGCCGCCTGGCTTGCCGCGGCGTATAGTCGAGCGGCGGCGCGAATTTCCTTACTGGCAATGCCAGTGATAGCCTCCGCATACTCAGGGGAATATTCCTCTAATGTTTTGGTGCATGCCTCAAAATTATCCGTTTCACGAGCGACAAACTCCTCGTCCAGTAAGCCTTCATCAATAATTACTTTTGCCAAGCTATTTAGCAAAGCCACATCAGTGCCGACCTTAGGGCGCAGCCAGAGATAGGCAAACGAAGAGAGCTTTGTTCGCCGGGGGTCTATCAATATAAGCTTAGCCCCTTTGTATTTAACAGCACGCTTTATAGTGTATCCAACGATAGGGGCTGATGAGGGAGGGTCAGCTCCGATAGCTATTATCACCTCTGATTCCTCCAGAGCACTGACGTAATTTGTAGTGCCGGGGAAGCCAATAGAGGTACCAAGACCTATCCGAGTGGCAGCGTTATACAAGCTACTACCATTATCAATATTATTGGTGCCCAGCACACATCTGGCGAATCTTTGCAAGAGATAGTTCTCTTCATTAGTGCACTTGGATGAGCCCAGAACAGCCAGGCTGTCGGGACCATGCTTGTCCTTTATTCGCTTGAATTCAGTGGCGGCTAGTTCTAAGGCTTGTTCCCAGGATACCTCTTCAAAACTCTCATTTGCCTTGACTAATGGTTTGGTTAGCCTATCTGGACTATGGATAAAATCGCAGCCATAGCTTCCTCTCACACAAAGCGTGCCATGATTTACTGCATCCTGTTTGCCTGGCGTAACCCGCACTACGTGATTATCTTTGACTTCCAGGCAAATACTGCATCCACAGCCACAAAAAGGACAGGTTGTCTGAGTAGCGGTTTTAGTTGTCCCTCTATAGGCCCTCTCCTTCTCCATGAGAGCACCCGTCGGGCATAATGCCACACAAGTGCCGCAAAATGAGCACTCAGAATCTTCCAATGGCAAATCATTTAGCGTTGCCGGTTTGGCAGTAAATCCTCGCCGAAAATAGTCAATAGCCCCTTCAACGGCTAACTCCTGGCATGCCCGTATACACTTGGCGCACAGTATACATTTACTCGCATCCCTTTCGATAAACGGATTGACCTCCTCGATGGCAGCCATTTGAGGAATCCTCTGAAACTCTGACAATCCGATACCCATATCTGAGGCAATCTGCCGCAATTGGCAGCGGTTACCTTTGTCACACACCAAGCAGGAATCAGGATGGCTGGCAAGCATCAGCTTAACTATGGTGCTGCGATGCCCTGTGACTCGGGGGGAATGGGTGTTTATCACCATCCCTGGTGCTATGGGTGTGACACAAGATGCCAGCAAAGCGCCACTTTGTTCATTTTCTACCAAGCAGACGCGGCAAGCACCAATCGAGCTTAGATGGGGATCATAGCAGAGTGTGGGAATATTTATGCCTGATTCCCGTGCTAACTCCAGGATAGTCATTCCTGGATAGCCACTTACCTCCCGTCCATCAAGGGTAATAGTTACCGACTGCAAATCAGCTCCTTCAAAATTAGTCTTGAGTCATTAGTCATTAGTCTTTAGACTATAGACTATTAGACTGTTGACTATTGACTCTTTGGCTTGCCGACCTGACAGCAGCGAGAAGTTGGGAACTAGCAGTTCTCTTAGGAATAAAGCCAAATGCTCCTGCTTGCTCGCTAGCGAGGACATTCTGTTCGTCATCATATTGGGTCAACATCAACACCCTAACTTGTTTGCATTCCCGGCATATTTGCTTCGTTGCCTCGAGACCATTCATACGCGGCATGACTATATCCATTAACACTACATCAGGTAAAAGCAGGAGCGCCTTCTCCACAGCATCTCCGCCATCTATCGCCTCTCCAACCACCAGCATATCTCTTTGCAGGCTTAATAGAGCATGAATTCCTTCTCTGACTACTGCGTGGTCATCTGCTATCAGCACTTTGATCCTCCGAGTTACCTTATCCAGTAGCTTTTCAACTTGGGACACCAACGCATCTGCTGCGACGGGCTTGCAGAAGTAATCTTCCGTCTCAAGTCGTAATCCTTCGTCGATCCTCCACCCCTTAATCAGTTGCTTTTCTGGTGGGGCGTCAACCACGATGAGGGGTAAATCCCTGAAACTCGGGCTCTGCTTCAGCCATCGGTGAAGCAAGAATGCGTCTCCGCGTGGCACTATTGTGCCCAAGATAATTAAGTCCGGGTTCTGATAGCGCACCATTTCCTGTGCCTGTCTCTTATTACTCGCAGCGGCTACTTGATAGGCCCTGGCTTCCAATGCGACTTGCAAATCCACAGTGAACTCAGCCTCATCATCCACAACCAGAATTTTGGCTCTCTTTTCCATCTTTGTCGCCTCCCTAGCGTCCCTCGGCAGATAAGGTGAGTGGAAGGGAGGGCCTCCTCTCTTCCAGGTTCTTGCTAATCTGTCTTGGTCAGCTAATATAAGGATAAACAATACTTGCCGAAAGAGAAAGAGGTTTTTACCCCAAAAAGACAAGGAATATGACCCTAATTTTCTTGGGCTGATGCCCTATTTATAGGGGTTGGAGCTCTTACCAATAAAGAGTAGCATGGGGATGCCCTGAACTTGTTTCAGGGTATGTAGAATAGTGGGCAACAATTTCAAACGGTAACAATGCCCTTACGCAGAGCATATTTGACCAAGTCAATCCGATTATGGATATCAAGCTTAGCCATAAGACTGGTCTTGTGTGCGTCCACAGTCTTGGGGCTAATTACCAACATATCCGCTATTTCCTGAGTAGTATATCCTTCCGCTAACAACTTAAGTATCTCCCTTTCTCGGTCTGTCAACTCTTCATAGGGGTCGTGACTCTTCCTTATGCTGGCTCCCTGTTGATAGTCTTCAACCAAGAGTCTGGCTACAGATGGAGATAAAAAGGAATCTCCACGGTGAACAGAGCGAATACCGGAAACAAGTTCCGAGGATGCGGCTCTTTTGCTAACGAAACCGCGGGCCCCAGCTTCAATAGCCGGAAAAACATACTCCCTATCATCATATTGGGTGAGTGCCAGCACTTTTATCCCTGGAAATTCCTTGCATATTCGGCGTGTCGCCTCCAATCCACCCATGATAGGCATAGCTATGTCCATGAGCACTACGTCAGGCATAAACTTTGTGACCATATCCAATGCTTCTCTTCCGTTGGCCGCCTCGCCTACTACTTCCATATCCCCGGCTAGCCCCAGTAAAGCACAAATGCCCTCCCGCACAATGGTATGGTCATCTACCACCAATACTCTTATCTTTTGCATCGGCTGTGCTCCAAGTCATGGGAATCCTGGCGGTAGCTGTAGTCCCCTGTCCCGGCTGAGACTGGATTGAGCAAGTACCACCGAGTAGCTGCACTCTTTCCTTCATACTGAATAGTCCGGCGCCTCGCCCACTCTCTTCTATCCCACTGAGCTGCGAGACGTCAAAACCCTTGCCATCATCGTTGATACATAGCACCAGCTCATCACCCTCGCGTTTTAAAGATATGGTGGCATTTCTTGCCTGAGAATGTTGCATAATATTGGCTATGGCTCCCTGAGCCCAGCGGAAGAGTCCCACCTCTACTTCTGCTGGCAGAGACTTGCCGACCTGAACTTGATTCAGGGCAAAGGAAACATCAATGCCCAACGAAGTAAGGTTAGTTTCAGCACACTGACGAATAGCAGGGACGAGCCCAAGTGTATCTAAGGCACTGGGGCGGAGGTCGGCTATCAGTCTGCTCACCTCCGTGCTTATCTGAATTGCCAATGAATGCGTTTTTTTCAACCTAGCTTTGAACTCGGTATCTTGGATTCCAGCTATTTCAGCCATTTCTATTAACACCTCTAAGTTGAGTGCCAAACCAGAGAGCGCCTGGCTAGTTTCATCGTGCAGTTCCCTAGCGATTCTCCTTCGTTCCTCCTCCTGAGCTAATAAGGTCCGCCGCGCTAGCTCTCGATACCTTTCCCTACCCCTTCTCAATTGTTCATATAGCTTTGCCTGCTCGATAGCTACGCCAAGTTGATCTCCAATCGAGTTCAAGAGATGCATGTCCCATTTGCTGAAACGATGTGAGATACGGCTAGCAACATTCATCACTCCCAGAACCTTGCCTTTCGCTTGGAGAGGGACACTGAGGAATGCTTTTAAACCTTCCGTGCTTATCAGATCAAGACGAACAGCACTTGGTTCCAAGGAGATATCCTCCAACAGTATTGACCGGCCACTTTGAGCTACCTTTCCAGCGATTCCCTCACCAAGTTTGACATGCATTTCCTCAGCGTATGTGGCAGACAGACCATGGTAGACACGGTAAGATAGCATCTTTGTTTCCTCATCTAGAAGCATAATTCCCCCGATACTTCCATCCATAATATCAAGCACACTATTCAAGCCAATACGGAGAATAGCTTCCAGATCCTGAAGGTTGCTGGTTGCCGCCGAAACACGGCTCAAAGCTACAAGGTCACTAACCTTATTCTTAGGCTCACTCTCTGAATCAGGCATATTTAAAGCAAAGTTAGCGGGTCAACATATCCAATACCTATGCTGTTTCCCCTTCCATTCTTGCCCACCACTACCGAAATAGTTTTGGCGATGTCCAGGGGCCACCACTTAAAATATATACCAAGTCCCATATTTATGTCAATGTCGTGTACTCGTTCATATGATTAGTGACATTTGATCTCCCCCCTTGTCATTGCGAGGAGCGTATGCGACGAAGCAATCTCCATGGGGATGAGATCCTCCACTGCTCTCACGATGCCATTCTGATATGAGATTGCCACGCCTTCGGCTCGCAATGACATAGAAAACTACTAGGGCAAGTCTCAAGGTTAAAGTGAAAGCTGACTCTCCTTCTGAAGTGTCTACTATCTACCCTGAATTAAGTTCAGGGTCAGGTCGTCCCAGGCAGGGGTGGCACGCTCAGATAGGAAGTGAGACTTGGCAGACTAGGCGCGCTATTTATTGATTTAGTCCAGAAGCATATTATCTATTAATCTAGTTTTGCCTATTCTAACGGCTAAAAGAGCTAGAGCTTGTCGGTCAATTATCTTAAGCTCTTCTAATGTCTCGGCATCAGCGATGCTGACATACTCTATTTGAGCCAGAGGTTCTTTTAGGATAAGCGAGGCCATTTGCTGGCGAATTTCCTCAGCGTCTTTTTCGCTATCTTGACGTAGTCGTCTTGCCAGGGAGAGAGCCTTAAACAAAACTGTAGCTGCCTGTCGTTCCTTTGGGTTTAAATAAGTGTTCCGGCTACTCATGGCCAAACCATCGCTTTCTCTCACCGTAGGTATAACTACAATTTCGGTGTTCATGTTAAGGTCAGCAACTATCCTCTTGATGACCAGTGCTTGCTGGGCATCCTTTTGCCCAAAATAAGCTCTGGTGGGCTGGACAATGTTAAACAGTTTGGTTACCACTGTAGCCACGCCCCTGAAGTGTCCCGGGCGGCATGCTCCCTCAAGCCTTTCCGTAACCTTTTCTACATCCACCCAGGTGCTGAAAGTGGCGGGATACATTTCTTCTTCAGATGGCGCAAAGACAATGTCCGTTTTTTCTTTGCCTAGCAACGCCAAGTCGCGATCAAAGTCTCGTGGATAGCTTCGGAAGTCTTCGGCAGGAGCAAACTGGGTGGGATTGACAAAGATGCTCGCTACCACGGTAGAGTTCTCCGCTCTGGCTTGTCTCACCAAAGATAGATGACCTTTGTGTAGATAGCCCATAGTAGGCACAAAACCAACTGAGCCGGTAACCGGCTGTCTTAATTGTCTGAACTGAGAGATTGTTTTTACTACTTGCATTCTTCACCCTTACCTTAATCCTCTCCCTTCGAGGGAGAGGGAGTAGTCTCAAGGGACTTAAGCAAGCTTTCGTCCATAGGGAAGCTGTGTTCCATGGTGGGAAAGGTGTGTGATTTAACTTCAGCTACATAATTAGCCACAGCAGTCTTCATTTCGGAAGCCAGCTTGGCGTATTGCTTGGCGTGCTTGGGCACAAATTCGGTGAAAAGCCCCAGTATGTCGCTAATTACCTGAACCTGCCCATCACAATCAGGACCAGCGCCAATGCCAATTGTAGGGATATTTATGGCTTGAGTTATTACCCTGGCAAGAGGTGCTGGTACACATTCCAGAACCAGGCTAAAAGCACCTGCTTCCCCCAGAATGCGAGCATCTTTGAGCAAAATTTTGGCTAGTTCTGGTGTCTTTCCCTGCACTTTATAGCCACCAAGCTGGTAAATTGATTGTGGGGTCACTCCAATATGAGCCATGACTGGTATGCCACAATCAACAATTCGTTTTACGGTTTCAGCAACTATCTTACCTCCTTCCAATTTCACTGCCTGTGCGCCGCCTTCCTGGATAAAGCGGGCAGCGTTGCGCAAGGCTTCAGAAACACTGATATGATAGGTCATAAAGGGCATGTCAGCCACTATGAGAGCCCTTCTGGCACCTCTGACTACGGCTTTGGTATGATGCAGCATTTCCTCCATAGTTACCGGGATAGTGGTTTCATAGCCTAATATCACCATCCCCAAACTGTCTCCCACTAATATTAAAGGCACGCCAGCTTCATCAACAATTTTGGCAGTTACATAGTCATAAGCAGTGAGCATAGGTATTTTTTCTTTCCTCTGCTTCATCTCTTTTATCTCCGTGATTGTAACCCGCATTTTGTCACTCCTTTATCCTCAAGTCCCTCGCCAGATAAGATAACCTCCCAACCAAGGCTTGCCCTTAGAGTCGAGGGCTCAAGAATCCTGTTTTTATTATCTACATAAACCATGGTTGGTGTCATGGTCATCGCTTCGTTATCAGGAATCTGGCAGTAAGAGAGAATGATAACTATGTCACCTTTTGCCACCAATCTGGCAGCAGCACCATTGATACCAATCACACCGGACCTTACTTCCCCTTCAATAGCATAAGTACTGAATCTGGCGCCATTATTGATGTTTAACACCTCCACTCGCTCGAAAGGCAAGATATCAGCCGTCTCTAAGAGGGTTCTGTCAATAGTAATACTTCCCTCGTAATCTAAATTGACCTCGGTAACTCGGGCTCGATGGATCTTGCTCTTTAGCATAGTTCTCATTTTATGCCTCCTTT
>Ga0210049_1001063_pt1 | contig 25095 bp, 23 predicted proteins | sample CryGeyCG2014_300_2_FD_183964 | JGI IMG/M metagenome (GOLD analysis project Ga0210049, IMG submission 183964) | Groundwater microbial communities from aquifer - Crystal Geyser CG06_land_8/20/14_3.00 (SPAdes) (version 2) | ecosystem: Environmental > Aquatic > Deep subsurface > Groundwater | place... | reverse complement strand
CATCTGCGCATACCAACGCTGATACCCCGAGTTGTCCGTGTCCTCGCAGAGGAGCAGCTCCCCCTTGCCGTCGCGAACAGCCTTGGCAGCCAGACCCGCCGCCGTCTCGTAGACCATCCCGTCTTCGTGGTTGCCCACGAAGGGAACGCGGATCAGCGTCCTCGGCCGCGGAACGCGGGGCCAGTAGCGGTAAAGCGGCTCCGACATCACGCCGCGACAACCCACCAGGGCTGCCATTAGTGTCCACACGGCCTGTGCGTGCCAGGATCGGTTTTCCATTGCTCAGTCATCCATGTGCGGGAACCGCGACGGGGTACAGTCCGGCAAGTCATACGTGTTCTACGTCCACCCCGGATTCCCCTCGCGCCCGGCGGGACGGCGCAGTGGGTGAGTCCGGGCACGTGGCAGACGGCTTGAGTGAAGACGCTGTCGGCGCGGGCATTCCAGGAGCCGATGAACTCGACCCATTGTCGGTCTGAATGAACGCGCCGTCCAAGGGCCTCCCGCACGCCTGCAGGTGTGCCCGGAGGCGTGCGATGAAGAGCGTGGCATAGCAGAGACTGCGCTCGCGGGCGTAGGCGACATACTGCAGCCCGCTGACGACCTCTCGGACGGTGTATTGGACCAGTGGCAGGTTGAAGCGCTGGATTTGCGGCCAGAGCTCGGGAATGTCGTCCAGGTCTTCCGCATCCACGCAGAATTGCTGGCCCACAGGTATTTCGCTTTGGGGGTATGCACTTGGCTCCAGCGCACCCCACATATACCGTTTCAGTCGCGAGCGACGGCGCCGAGTTGGCAGTTCGGCACCGGATCCACTGCCACGGCTTGCTCGACCAAGCGGAGGAACAGCTTCCCGCGTGCGCGAGACGTTCGCCGATTGAAACGGAACGCAAACTCATCCAAGTAGTACGGCAGAGGGGAAGCACGAACAGCGCCTTGATGAGTCCCCAGCAACCAGCGCTGCAACAGCGACGCCGCCCGGTGCACCCGCGGCAGCGGATGCTCGCCGACGTGTGCTTCCGGGCGGATCACCTGGTGCTGGTAGCCGCAGTCGGACAGGCGCTGGTAGCCGGACCACCCGTCGGTGAGTACAGTGCTTCCCGGGGTCACTGCCGTCTCCAGTGCAGCGGTCAGACTGGCGGCAGACGCAGCGCCCCCCTGACTCAACCGAATGCGACCGATGCCGGCACCGGCGACCTCCGCGGACATGACCACCAGTGCCTTCCCGGCGGCTCCGCGACCTCGCTTCCCGGCTCGTTCCCCGCCAACGTAGGTCTCGTCCACCTCCACCACTCCCGCCAGTCGGTCCCGACCGGGACGAACCAGGGCGCGACGGAGCTTGTGCAGCCAAGTCCAGGCGGTGTGGTATACCCGCGAAGGTTGGGAACACACCGAAGTCCCGGTGCGACTTCGGCTCCGTCTGGGAGAATACCCTCTGTCCTACGTCTGCTGCACGCCTGCCGGGGAAGTTCCGCGAACTTCCACTTCGGTGTGTTCCCAACCTTCGCGGGTATACCTCAGCAGCGTCCCGAGGATCCAGTAGGCCGCGCGGGCGGAACCAATCAGCGATCCGGTGATCTTGGATTGCCCGATCCGCTTACGGTAGCGTACCGGCACCTCAGTGACGCGGTAGCCAAACCGCGCTGCCTTCGCCTGCATCTCGACGGTCCAGCCGAAGCGGCGGTCCTGCATGTCGAGCGCCTGCAGTTTGTCCCAGCGGATGGCGCGGAACGGTCCCAGGTCCGTGGCTTGCTGACCGTACAGCCAGAGCAGAAGCTTCCCGGCCAGCCGGTTGCCGAACGCGGAGTGCGGCGGCAGCGCGCCTTTCTCCCGCTCGCCCAGCATCCGCGAACCAATGACCAGGTCCGCGTCTCCATCCAGGATCGGGCGAACCAGGGCGGTCATCTCCTCGGGGTAGTCGCTGTAGTCGCCATCGAGGAAGACCACCGCATCTGCCGGCTTCGCCAGCTTCGCCACCTCCTCCATGCCGCGCCAGCAGGCTGCGCCGTAGCCGCGCCGTGGCTCGTGCACGACATGGGCGCCGTGGGCGGCCGCAACTTGGGGCGTAGCGTCGGTGCTGCCGTTGTCGGCGACGATCAGCGTGGCACTCAGCTCGGCGGGGATCTCGCTCAGCACCTTTCCGAGCGACTCCTCTTCGTTGAGGACCGGCGTGATGACAAAGGTCCTCGCGGCGCTTGGCCGGATCTGCTGGGTCATGGGTCACTCCACCAGGCAAGGGAGGCGTCTCTGGCAAGTGTACCTGATCGGCAGAGCGCCGGCCGCCGGGTTGCGCGAGGGCATTGGCTATCCTGCCAACTGAGTGTATACTCGGAGCGGGCTGCTTCATGTGGGTGAGGCTTCCCGCGCTCGTCATGGAGTTGGCACGCCATTCAATGGATGGACGGCACGGCAATCGAGTAGCGCGACAGGAGGGCGCGCGGGTGTGGCGGGGAAGCTTCCGCGCACGGATGCTGCGAGCTGCTTGCAGGCTCTGCGCCGGAGCGCCTGTCGCGCTGCTGGCGACCGCAATGCTGCTCGCCGCAGGTGCGCCAGCCGGGCACGCGGGCGAGGCGGGCCGCGGCTTCGCGGTGCTCATCGGCGTAGATGACTTCTCCCGGGCCGCTGGTTTCGACGATCTCCCCGCCTGTGTGAACGACGCCCTGGGGATCGCCGCGGCGTTGGCTACGCAGGCGCTCTACACAGCTCCCCCGGGAGAGACGCGCGTCCATGTCTTCCTGGCGCCGCGGTCTGGGGAGCCGGGCGTTCGGCCGGCAGAGGTCCTCAATGCGAAGGTGCATGTCGGCTTCGACGACGGCAGTGCGCCCGTGCTGGCTGCCCTGTCAGAGGTGGCAGAGAAGGCGACGCGTGCCGACGATCTCGTTCTTGTCTACCTCGCCACTCACGGACTGCTCGCGGAGGCAGAACCGGGCCAACAGCTCCGCTTCCTGCTGCCTGGCTACCAGCCCGACACTCCGAGCACGTTCCTCACCTTCGACCAGCTTGCCGGCTCGCTCCAAGGCGTCAAGGCACAAGTCGTGTTCCTCCTGAACGCCTGTGACGCTGGCGGCAGCACCGGCAGCGCGAGCGAGGCGTACCTCGAGCGGCCGCTCAGCCAACGCCACGGCTACCGCTGCGTGATCCCGTCGTGCGCGCGGGACGAGCAGTCCTGGATTGGGCCGGGGAAGGCGCAGAGCCTCTTCGGGGAGTGCGTGATCGAGGCGCTTCACGGCAAGGGGCTGGGCGGAGGTCAGACGGAGGTCACGGTCCACAACCTCATCGAGTACTTGGTGGATCACGTCGGCAAGCGCGCCCTGGCCCTCGGGAAGCAGCAGACACTTACGTTCCAGTCGGTGAGGCAGTACTCCGCCGGAGAGTACGCCCGAGTCGTCCTGGCCACAGTCGAGCCGGGTCCTCCCGCGCCAGCGTTGCCGAGCGGTCCTCCGGTTGTCACGCCGATCCCCGCTCAGGGGTCAGCAGTTGGGCCGACGCCGGCCCGTTCCCTGCCGCCCTGCATTACGGACGCAGCCCGACCCGCCGGTCGCGCGCGGACAGCCGGCCTCGAGACGCCGCCGCCGCACGCCCGGTCAGCCGCAACAGCCGGCCGGGTGGTGTCGCAGCCGGCCGACATTTGGGCTGCCTTCCCCACTGAGTTGCCGGCGGCGGCACCACCTACAGTCCAGGAGGGCTGGTGCACAATCCCTGCGGATCGAGGGCGCAGTCTCGCCCCCCCTGCGGCCCCCTCCCGGGGAGTGCCTCCCGTGTACACCGTGCAGCGAGGCGACAACCTGACGCTGATCTCCCGGCGGCTCGGTGTGTCCACGGCGGAGCTGGTCCGCTGCAACAGGCTGGCGAATCCCGACCAACTCACGGTGGGCGCTGCCCTGCTCTTGCCCGAGGGTGGGCCGCAAACCACCACTCCTGCCACGACTCGCCCGCCGCTCCTTCCCGCCGATGCCGACGGCTTCGCCAAGCTCCCTGCCCAGACCCCGGACCACCGCTACGCCCTGCCGCGACTGACGGTGCCGTTGACTTTGCCGGCCCTCGTGCCGACGCCGGGCACCACCGGCGCCAGCGAGGCCGCCCCGCCAGCGCCGACCGCCGAGAGAGCGCTCACGACAAGGGCCACAGGAATGCCGCATGAGCCACTGGCGCTGCCGCCTCTTGCCGGCCCGGCCGGGCACGCCTTCCAGTCCAATGGGCGATTCGCCACGCTCCCCTTCACAGTGCCGGCAGGATCAGGCGCTCAAGTACTCGTGGATGGCACAGAGGCGGAGCTGTGGGCGGGGCGACTTCCGCTCAACGACTCCCTCGGCAAAGGGGAGGAAGTCGTCGTTCGGCAGGGCGACCTGGAGTTCTGGCACGGTCGGCTGATCAAGGACGTGGTGCGTCCCGCAGACTCCCCGGACGGATTCCTGCGGAGGACGCTCCGCGTAGCGCCCGCCGTGGAGGGGTTGGTGTGCACACTCAGACCGGTGCGGGGGCGGGTGCCCCACTGCGACCGCGGAGGGGGAGAGCCCAGGCTATTCGCCGCTACCCGCGAGGGGAACTGCCTCGTCTGTCGGGATCTCCCGGTGGGGACGTACGACTTGGCGGTCCACCTGCCCGGACTCACGCCCATCAAGGCCCGTATCCCCTTGAGTGACGGTACCGGAGACGCCGTCGTGCACCTGCGGTCGCTGCTAACGGCGCGCCAGGTGCTGCGCGCCATTCGCACCTTCGAGGTATCCGTCAAGGCAATGCGTCGAGGGGACGGTCAACCGGAGCTGCTGGCGGGCGGGACCGTTCTCAGCCTGGCGCCTACGGCGGAGCCGCTTGCCGTCCAGGCACTGAAGCGCCTGCAGGAGGCCGGCGTCGGCGACTGGCGAGGAGTGCTTGCCGAGAACCCGGCGCCTCGTCCCGCCCCGCAGTCCGTCGGCGACGACGGAGCGGCCCCATTCAGCGGAGTCTGGGAAGGCGAATACCGCGTCGAGGTCGCCACCGCCAACGGAGCGCCTGGCGTGAAGCTGTCGTCTGCCCCGCTGATGGTACTGGGCGAAGGGGAGGCGAACCGGGTCGACGCGACTCTGCTCGTCGAATAGGGGTGCCCCCGCGAGGAATCTCGGCATGCAGAGACCCCGCTCTCAGAGCCCACGCATCCGGAGTCAGCGCCAAGGCCCGGCAGCTCGCCTCCGCCACCATTGCCGGACTTATCTCCAGCATCAGCTTCGGGTCCCGTAACTTGCTCTGGCCCCATGCCGCCCGCCGCATTCCCTCGGCCTGGATCACGACGGCCCGGACGCCGTAGGGGCCGGTGATGGAGGCGTCGGTGGGGCCCATGATGGCCACGACGGTGGTGCCGACTGCTACCGCCAAGTGCATCGGTCCTGTGTCGCCAGTGACGACGCAGGTGCAGCGTTTGAGCAGAGCGGCCAGTTGAGGGAGCGTGGTGCGGCCGGCAAGGTTGAGGGTCGGGGCGGAGGTGGCGTCACAGATGGTCTGGGCGAGGGCGCGTTCGGGGGGCGAGCCAATGACGACGAATGCCGCCTCTCCCTGGCGACGGATCTCGTCCGCGGCGCGGGCGTACCGTTCGGCCGGCCAGCGTTTGTAGGCTGCCGAGGCGCCGGGGTTGAGGGCGATCAGCGGGTAGCGAGGGGGAAGCGGCTCCAGCAGTTGAGCGACGGCGGTCTCGTCTTCGGGCCAGGTAAGCGCGCCCCAGGAGGGTGGCGCCTTGTGCGCGCCAGCAGCTTCGGCCATGGACCGGAAGCGGTCGACGGCATGCCGGCCGGCGGGGGGCACTCGCCGATTGACGAAGACGTGGTTCAGCTCGCGAAGCTCGTCGACGAAGCCGAGCCGTTCCGGCGCCTTGCTGAGGTAGGCCGTGGCGGCGCTCCGGAGGAGCCCCTGGAGTTCCAGCGCGGTGTCGAACCGGAGACGCCGGAGACACCGGACGAACCGGCGGAAGTCGGTGTAGAGCGCCGGAGCGCGGAGGAGGTCATCCCAGCGGACGGTCTGGCCGTTGGGAACTGGCAGTGGGAGGACTTCATCCAGCAGGTTTGACCGGCGAAGCAGCGGCGCAAGGGGACCATCGACCACCCAGGCGAGAAAGGCGTGGGGGAAGGTGCCGCGCAAGGCGTGGGCTGCTGGCAGAGCGTTGACGACATCGCCGAGAGAGCTGAGGCGGACGATCAGCAGCCGAGGCGCGCCCCCCCCCGCCGCGGGTCGAGTCCCCAAATCCGCAATCCGTAATCCGCAATCTGCAATCCGCTTCATCGTCCCAACACCCGCTTGGCCCAGCGCTCCAAGAAGGTGGGGAACAGCAGGTTCCGTTCTTCGTCCTCGGTCAGCCACTGCGGGGAGAGGCGGCGCTTCAGTTTTGCGATGGCGTTGAGGTCGATCTGGCACAGTTGCCGGAAGAGCCCGTTGCCGAACACGTCCCAGCCGGGCCGCCGGGAGACAGCGGAGGCGAAGTCGATCAGGTAGGGCCGCAGCTCGCCGTCCACCAGGATGTTCCGGCGGCGTTTGAGGTCGCCGTGGGCGATGCCGTGCTGGTGGATGGTCTCGACCAGCGCCCGGAACCGGGCAAAGAACTCCGCTGACAGTTCGCCGGGTTCGAACAGGCTGCCGCAGGTGGCTTCGATGTACTCGCAAGCAAACGCATAGGGGTCGAGCATACCCAGTGGTCTCGGAACGCCCTCCACACCATCCACCTGGCGGTAGGCCCAGTACTCGCGTCGTGCCAGCCATCGGCCGACGACCTCGCGCTGCAGACCAGGACACCCAAAGTAGTCCTTCAACACAGCCAGCCCGCCGTTGCACCGGATGACGCGCACTTCGGGCCGAAGCCCCTTCGCCGAGTGCACAACGCGAACCGTTGCCGCGGTCAATTGGTCTCGGGTCAGGTTCAGTGCCACGGGTCAGCTCCTCGGCGTCCGTCTCGGGAGCGGCCGACTGCGGATGACCTCTCTGTACATGGACTCCGTCTCTGTCACCATCCTGTCCAGGCTGAACCGCTCCACTGCGCGGTTCCTGCCGGCTTCGCCCATCCGCCGCCTCCGCGCGGGCGACGTGAGCAATGCGGTCAGGGCTGCGGCCAAGCGGTCCGGATCGTGCGGCGGCACGAGGTAACCCGTCACCCCCTCCTCGACAACCTCCGGCGCGCCTCCGGCGTTGCAGGCAATCACCGGGAGACGTGCCAGCATAGCCTCCACATAGACGATCCCAAAGGGCTCGCGGTGAGAGGGCAGCGCCATGGCATCCATCGCGCACATCAGGTTTGCAACGTCACGGCGGTAGTCAAGGAAGTGGACTCGGCCCGCGATCCCCAACCCGCTCGCCTGCCGCTGCAGCGCGTCCCGGCACGGGCCGTTGCCGACGCAGAAGAGCCGGAATGGCACGTCAATCGGCACCTTCGCCACAGCCTCGAGCAAGTCGGCGTGGCCCTTCTTCCGCGAGAGGTGGGCGAAGGCCCCCACGGCCAACTCGTCGCGAGCCAGACCCAGTGCCTGCCGCACGGCCTCGCGGGGGCGCTTCGGCACGAACTCGGCAGGGTCGACGGCGTTGTATACGCGGCGCACCCGGTGCGGCGCAAACCCGACCCCGACGGTATAGCGCCGCACCGCGTCGGAGCAGGCGATCAGACCGTCCGCGGCCCCGTAGCACGACCAGAGGGTGCAACTGTAGTGGAGGCCCTGCACGTGCGCCACCACCGGCGTCCGCGCCAGCCGTGCCGCCAGCCCGCCCCACAGGCTTGCCGTCGAGTTGTGGGTGTTCACGAGGTCGGGCTGCCACTCGCGGATGACTGCTGCCAGCCGCCTCGGCGCCACCAAGTTCGCCTTGCCGTGAATCGACAACTCACGAGACGGGACGCCTTGCCGAGCCAGGGACTCGCGCATGAGCGATCCGGGTCTGGTCACGACCAGAACTGCGTGCCCGCGGTCCAGCAGCCCCCGGCACAGCCGGATCATGTTAATCTCGGCGCCGGACACTCTGGACTGAGTGATGACCTGCAGAACACGGAGCGGCTGTTGGCACATGGGGTAGCGGGGGCACGTTGTTCGACTGCCGGATTTGTGTGAGAATGGAGCCACCGCACGCGCACGCATGCAGGCCCCGCACGAACCCGAAGCTCGTCACCCGGAGGTCAGGTCCCCGCGGGTATATCGTACTACGGAGAACCCTCCTTGTCAAAGATCCTGATCGTCCGCCTGTCTGCAGCCGGGGACGTGATCCAGACCACTCCGATCGCCCGCCAAATCCGTCGCCAGCACCCCGACTGCCACCTGGCGTGGGTCATTGAGCGGAAGGCGCTTCCCGGCATCGCGCACAACCCCCACGTGGATGAGATTGTCACCATCGACTCGCCCGAACCTCGCGCCTGGCTGGCGGCGATCCGGCGGCTGCGCAAGCGCTTCGACATAGTTGTCGACGCGCAGTGCCTGCTGAAGAGCGGCTTACTCACGCGCCTCACGGCCGCGCCCGTGCGCATTGGCAGGCAGGATGCCCGCGGCGGCAGCCGCCGGTGCTACACCCGGCTGATGCCGACACACATGAACCAGACGTACATCTCTCAGCAGTACCTCGAGCAATGCGCGGACCTGGGGCTTGACGTTGACGACTACGTGCCGGAGTTGCACCTGGCAGCCGACGACCACCAACGCGCCGCCGCCCTGTGGCAGGAACTGGGGCTGGAGGGCCGCAAGCCCGTCGTCGCGCTCATCGCCTTTTCGGCCGAACCCACCCGCGAGTGGAGCGCGGACCGGTTCGCCCAGGTGGGCGACCTGCTGAGCGAGCGGGTGGGCGCCACGTGTCTGGTGCCCGGCAGCAAGGCCGAGGTTTCGCGCGCCGAGGCGCTCATCGCGCGGATGCAGTGCCGGCCGCGCTCTCTTGCCGGCCGGACCACGCTGGGGGAAGCTGCGGCACTGCTTAGCCGGTGCGACCTGGCGATCGGCGCGGACACCGGGCTGATCCACTACTCTCTCGCTTTGGGGGTGCCCCTAGTCTGCCTGTTGGGTCCCAGTCCGTTGCGGAACGGGCCGAAGGCGGACACAGCCGTCACGCTCGCCTCGCCCTGCAAGTTCCGCCACTGCCAGCCCGCCGAGAAATGTAAACGCGGAGAGGGAAGACCATGCATGGACGAGATCACCGTGGAGGCGGTGGTTGAGGCGGCGGAAGCGCTGCTGGCGCGGGGAAGGCAACCCCGCGGGGCGACACAACCTCCCGCAACGAGGCGATGACCCGGTCCGGCGAGATCGTTGCCAACGCCTGCGCGTCGGGCAGCCCAGCGGCTTCCCGAGGATCGGGGAGCAGGATGGTGTGCGCCGCTCCGTACGGGCGCAGGTGCCAGTAGCGGTCGCGGTTCATCACGGCCACCACCGGGCACTTGGCCGCCACGGCTAGGTGCATGGGACCTGTGTTGCCCGTGACGGCAGCCGCGCAGCGCGACAGCAGGGCGCCCAGTTGGGGCAGTGTTGTGCGACCGACGAGGTTGACGGCGTTGGCCGGCGTCAACCGGACAAGCTCCTCGGCAGCCGCGCGTTCGAGCGGGCCGCCAATGAGGAGGGGCGGCGTGCGCAGATCTGCCGACACCCATTCCAGCACTCGGGCGAAGTGAGCGAGCGGCCAGACGCGCTTGGGGTCTGACGTCCCGAGGACCAGAGCCACTGCCGGGCGGTCGCTCCCGAGCCCGGCTTCCGCGAGCGTCCGCGCGGCCCACGCGCGCTCCTCGTCGCTGACCGGCAACACCAGCTCCGGCTCAGCCCCCTCGATGCCCAGCGCCCACAGCAGCCGCTGATAGCGCTCCACGAGGTGCAGCTCCGGCTGCCGCGCTATCCCCGGATCCACCACGACATCCGCCAACAGGCGCGAGGCCCTGCGGGAGCTGGACAGCGTCGCGCACACCGTCGCCCCGGACAGCTTCCCCAGCAGGCTGGCCCGGAGCATCCCGTGCAGGTCCAGGGCCAGGTCGAACCGGTGCCGCCGCAAGGCGGTGAGCGTCCGCAGGTAGCCCAAATAGGGCGAGTGGCTGAGCGGTGCAACGAACACGCGCTCCAAGTGGCGGTTCCCCTCCACGACGGCCCGGCACCTGTCCTGAACCACCCAGGACAGGCGCGCCTCGGGAAGCGCCCGTTTGAGCGCCTGGCTGACGGAGGAGGCCAGCACGCAGTCCCCGATGGAGGTCAGCCGCACAAGAAGAACATTGGGGCGCTCGGAGATCCTGGCCCGCAGCCTCTGTGCCACCGGAGAGCGGCTGAAGGCGGCGTTGTCGCATTCGAGGTTCAGGCGCATTGCGGGTCCGAGTGGGCCCCCCTCAGCGGGCCGCGAGGGATTCGTCCGAGTCGCGGAAGCGCTTGTGCATCCACAGCCACTGGTCCGGATGCCGCCGGATCTGGCGTTCCATCGCGTCGACCAGTTCCCGCATACCTACCGCCACATCGGTCTTGCGGTCGGCGGTGCGCGACACCCTCAGCGGCGGCCCGATGACGGCGCAAAGCTCGTTCTTCGCGTTTCGGGTGGCGCAACCGGCGAGGAGGGAAGCGCCGGTGCGCCTTGCCAGCAGGGCAGGGATCGGGTGCATGGGCGTGCGTCGCCCGAAGAACTCAAGAGGCATGCCGCTGACGCCGGCGTGCTGATCGGGCAGGATCCCGAGGATCCGGTTCTCCTGCAGCGCGTTCAGTGCCTGGCGCAGCGAGCGGGCCTTGGAGAGCACCTCGACGCCGCCGCTTCTGCGCAGCGTCGTCACCTCGCGCGCCACGGCTGGATTGGCCGAGTCGCGCCCGATGACGCTCAAGGGGAAGCCCTCCAGCGCCACGCGGGCGGCCATGTACTCCCAGTTCCCCAGGTGTGGGGTCACCAGAATCAGCCCGCGCCCCGCAGCCAACCCGGCAGAGAGATGTTCGGCGCCGACCAACGGCACCCGCGCTCTCAACTCGTCGGCGGTCAACTCCGGCAGGCGGACGAACTCGAGTAACGTCTTGAGCAGATGCTGACACGACCGCCGAGCCAGTACCTGCCGCTGAGACGGGGTGAAGCGGTCACCGAGGGCCACCGCGAGATTGTGCATCGCCACTTGTCGGCGCCCCCCGGCTGCATGGTAGAGCGCCGCTCCGGCCAGGTCGCCGAGCGCGTACAGTGTAGCCCAAGGAAGGCGCGGCACGACACTTCGGGCAAAGCGCACCAAGGCCGCTTCGGCTCCAAAGTGAGTGTCGCTCCACTCGCTGTTAGGTTCGGTTGTCGTTGGTTCGATGCTCAGACCACGAGGCTCCTTGCCGCGGACAGCAGGCAGGCCTCGAAGGCGCTCTGCCCACAAATGTCCAGTTCCATGCGCAGGACGTAGGTCGGCGTCCGCACGCAGTCAGGCTTCAGCTTGGCTGCGTCCTTCTCGGTCGTAACGAGGGCGTCGGCGTCCAGCCGCCGCGCGTCGTCGTCCACGCCCGGCAGCGCCTGTCGGTCGTAGGCGAAGTGGTCCGGCAACTGACGGTGGCCGACGACCGTCAGCCCCAGGCTTGCCGCTGTGCAGGCAAACTGCTCGTTGGCTGCGATGGCGGAAAACAGGTAGACGCGCCGGTCTCGCAGTTCGTCAAGCGGCACAGTGGTGCCCGTGGACAGAGACGCGAAACAAGTAGCGCGCAGTTGGCAGGTGAAGATCGGCGTGCCAACGGGGGCCATACGCTCCAGCCGCTGGATCGTGCAGCCAACCTCTCCGGCCGACACGCGCTCTGTGTGGGTCACAAAGAGCGCGTCCGCTCGACGCAGCCGCGAGGGCGGCTCCCGAAGCAGACCGCGCGGCAACGCCCGGCCGTTCCCGAATGGATCGTCCGCCGGCACCAACGCCACGTCGAGGTCGCGCTGAAGGCGCCAATACTGAAAGCCGTCATCGAGCACCAACACCTCGGCGCCCGCCTGTCCGATCAGCAGCCTCCCCATCCGCACCCGGTCGCGCCCAACAGCCACCGAAACGGCGGGCAGCGCGCGCGCGTGCATGACCGCCTCGTCGCCCGCCTCGGAGGCGCTTAGGAGCACGCCTGAGCCGACGGAGACGATTCCCCCTTCGCGGACGAGGGTGCCGCCGTGCCCGCGCAGCAAGAGACCGACGCGCAGGCCGGCAGCCGTGAGCCGCTGCGCAATCCACCGAGTCAACGGCGTTTTGCCGGAGCCGCCAAGGGCGATGTTGCCCACGCTGATGACCGGCACCGGGAGGCGTTCCCGGGTCCGGAGACCGCAGCGGTACGCAGCCTGCAGGGCAGCCGTGGCGCCGGTGTAGCCGAGCGAGAGCGCCGACAGCCCAAACCGGACGCCGGCCGCCAACGCGTCGCGCTCCTCCCCGCGAACGACCCTCAGCAGGTAGGCCGCCAACTCGGTATCCTCGAACCTCCGCGAGCGCGGCTCAACGTCACCGCGACGGACCGCAGCGACTGCTCTCTCCGGTCCGCCGGGGCGGCCGAGGCAGGACACCGCAGAAGTCACGGCCGCCACCCGCCCGCAAGCTTCGCGATCAGCCGCGCATTCCGGCGCGACGCACCGCGGTTCTCGGCGATGGTGGCAGCCGCCCTCTCTTCGACAGCCAGCAGTTCGGCTGGGTCGCCCAACAGCAGGCACACTCGTTCGGCCAAGTCCTCCGGGGTGGCAACCTCCCAAGCGACCCCTTTGCTCTGGAGCAGTTCAGCCAAGCTGCGGAAGTTCTGCATGTGGGGCCCGAAGAGCACGGGACAGCCCTGGATCGCCGGCTCCAACACGTTGTGCCCGCCACGCGGCACCAGGCTGCCGCCGATGTAGGCGATATCGCACGCGCCGTACAGCCGCGCCAACTCACCCATGGTGTCCAACAGCAGCACCGGCTCCTCGACGCTGGCGGGCCGGTCGGCCACCGACTCCTCTTCCGGTGCCAGCCGTTGCAGTTCGGTGCGTCGCAGCGGCCGGAACCCGTGGGACTGAATCGCCGCTTCCACTTCCTCGAGCCGGTCCAAGTGGCGGGGCGCCAGCATCAGCCGCGTCTCGGGGTGCTTCATGCGGATGCGCCAGTAGGCATCTAACACCAGCTTCTCTTCGCCCGGGTGGGTGCTGCCAACCAGCAGCAGCCGCCCGTCGTCAGGTAGGCGCAGGTCGGCACGGAGTTCCGCCCGCTCCTCCGGTGCCAGTTTCTGGAGCGGCTGATCCATCTTCATCTCGCCGGTGACGTAGACTCGCCCCGGCGCAACGCCCTGCTCCAGCAGCCGGTTGGCATCGAACTCCGCGCGCATGGCGAACGCATCCACGTGGTCGTACAGCCAGCGCATAAACGGAGTCAGGTAGCGCCACGATTTCAGGTTGCGGTCCGAGACGCGCCCATTGGCAAGCAGCGCGCCGACATCGGCCCGTCGCATCGCGTGAAGCACATTGGGCCACAGCTCGGTCTCGATCATGACGAAGACGTCGGGCCGCAGCGCCTTCATTGCGCCGCGCACGGCAAAGGCGAAGTCCAGAGGGAAATACACCAGAGCGTTAGCCGACTTGAGTTGCTTGGCGGCCGTCTCCTGTCCGGTGTCGGTCGTGGTGGACACGATGAGGCTCGCCTCGGGCAACTCCTGGCGGAGCGCCTCGACCAGGCCGGCGGCCGCCATGACCTCACCCACCGAAACAGCGTGGACCCAGATCCGGGGCTCGCCGACCAGGCGCCCGGCAAGCTCCTCGCGGTTGTAGAAGCCGAGTTGCTGTACGAGCCCGCGGCGCGCCTTGCCAAGCACTACTGCTTTGTACAGATAGTAGAGCAGTAGCAGCGGCGACGCCAGGCACAGCAACACGTTGTACAGCAGGTAAGGGGTCAACTACGAAGCCTCCAACAGAAGGTGCTCAGCCCGCCGGCCGGCCGCGACCAGGCACTCGCGGACGAGCTGCTTCAGCTCGGGCATCTGCTGGCGCTCCAGCTTTTTCGGCAGGAACACCGGCTGGCCGAATACCACGGCGGCGGCGGTGAACGGGTACGGAATGACGTACCGGTCCCACGTCCGCAGGTGGTGCCGTCGCAGGGCTGCTACGCCCATGGGCAGCACCGGCGCCTGCGTCCGCGATGCAAGGTAGATGGTGCCGGCCGAGATCGTCCCCGCCGGGCCGCGCGGCCCGTCGGGGGTGATCCCGATCAGCGCGCCCGCACGCAGCTTCCGCATTGCCTCGCGGACCACCCGACTGCCGCCTTCGTTGGTGGAGCCTCGGATGGACTTCCAGCCAAACCGCGTGAACAGCCGGTGCACGTACTCGCCGTCGCGGCTGAGACTGGCCATGGCGTGAACATCCAGGCCTCGCAGGAAGTCAACCGGGACGATGGTGGTGCCATGCCAGGCGAGGATGATTCCGCCGCACCCGCTGCTTCGCGCGTCGTGCAGATGCTGGGTGCCCTCCGTCCGGAACCGCAACGTCCGGTTGAGCGCCGCGATGACTGCCCACGAACCGAGGGCTTGCCAATCGAGGATTCGGTCTTCCCGGGTCTTAGAACCTACCCGAAAAGCGCCTGGCCGCGCGGTCGTCTCCGGCGGAAACGGCAGTTTCCGCGGCGCGGCCAGGCGCTTTTCGGGTAGGTTCTCAGCAGACATGGCAGTGGTCAGGTCGGCTACGCGGGCGCTGCCGCCGGCGGCCGCGCCAGCTCTTCCGCCGACTTGCGGCCTGTCTGGATGGAGTATAGCTTGGCGTAATGCCCCTCGCGCGCCATCAACTCGTCGTGCGCGCCCTCTTCCACCACCCGGCCCTGCTGGAGGACCAAGATCCGGTCCGCTTTCCGGATGGTCGACAGGCGGTGCGCAATGACCAGCGTAGTCCGGTTCTCCATCAGGATCTCCAGCGCCTCCTGCACCAGGGATTCCGACTCGGCGTCGAGCGACGACGTGGCTTCGTCGAGAATGAGGATCCGCGGGTCGCGCAGAAGCGCTCGGGCGATGGCGATCCGTTGCCGCTGCCCGCCGGACAGCTTGACGCCGCGCTCGCCGACAAGGGTATTGTAGCTCTCCGGCATGCCCTCAATGAACTCAGCGGCGTTGGCCTTCCGCGCCGCTTCCTGCATTTCCTCCGGTGTGGCCTCCGGCCGACCGTACAGAATGTTATCCGCGATGGTCCCGCTGAACAGCGTCGTCTCCTGAGGCACTACGCCCATCTGGCTTCGCAGCGACAGCAGCTCGACCCGGCGCACATCGTGCCCGTCCACCAGAATCGAGCCGGCGCTGACATCGTAGAGCCGCGGCACCAGGCTGGCCACGGTCGTCTTCCCGGCGCCGCTGGAGCCGACCAGCGCCACGACCTCGCCAGGCCGAACGTCGAACGAGATGTCACGCAACACCGGCTCGCCACCGGTGTAGTTGAAGTGAACATGGTCGAAGCGAACGGCGCCCTCCACCCGCTCGAGTCGCTCGGCGTCGGGTAGGTCCTGGATCGCCGGAACCTCATCCAAGAGGGTGAAGAGGCGACTGGCGGCCGCGGACACTTGCTGCAGGACAAGCACCACGTTGCCCAGTTTTCTGACGTTGGAGTAGACCTGCTGGACCATGGCTGCAAAAGTGAGGATGGACTCCGCCGGAACCCGTCCGGCGAGGGCTTCCCGCCCGCCAAACCACAGCGCCAAGATGAGGCCGAGCGCGGCCAGTAACTCGACGGACGGCAGGAGCCCCGTCTGCACGCGAGCCTCGCGCATGCGCGCCCGGAACGCCTCGGTGTTGCGGTCGCGGAACGTGGCGATCTCCACGTCCTGCGTCCCGAAGGTGTTGATGATTCGGATGGCAGAGAGGCGTTCCTGCATCACCTCGGAGAGGTCGGCAAGCTTGATCAGCGACTGAGCGGCCGCCCAGTTCATCCGCATGCCGGCTCGCCGGATCAGGAACACGGTGAGCGGCAGGCAGAGGCACGCCAGCAGACTCAGCCGCCAACTGAGACAGAAGAGCGCTACGGTGCCGCCCACGATCATGAGCGGGGCGCTGAGCATCTCGATGACGGTGTTGACCAGCATCACCTGAAGCGCCGCCATGTCATTGGTCAGCCGCGACATCAGTTCACCGGTCTTGGCGCTGTCGAAGAACCCCACCGACAGGCGCATGAGGTGCGCGTAGACCTGTTGCCGCAAGTCCGCAACCAGCCGCTGCCCCACCAGGTTGGTGAAGTAGATCTGCCCGCACATGGCGAGGCTTCTAGCCAGCGCGACCCCCAGGACGATGAGCGTCACGCGGGTCAGTGCTCGAACGGTCCCCCCGTGGAGGATCGGCTGGAAGAACGACTTGATCATCCAGTAGAGGGTCAAACTCAACAGGCTTGCGGCGATCATCGTGACAACCGCAACGAGCCCTGCCCTGAGGTGAGGGCGGAAGTACCTGCTGAGGCGGATCAGCGCGTTGGTGTCCAGCCGCTGGAGTCGGGCGCGGAGCCCGCGGCCCTGGCGGGTCGTGTCGGATTCGCTGGCGGGGGTAGGCAATACTGCTCCTTCGAACGTGCGCCGTCAAGCCGAGCCGCGAAGGGGACAGAGCGGCCCCGCAGCGTTGCCGCTCTGTCCCCTTCGCGGCTCGGTTTGGCTCGCCTCTTCACTCGCCGGGGTGTTCAAGCGAAGCGCGAACATGGTTGATTCCTGCGAGGAACGTTGTTGGAGATTTGCCTCCCCAACAACGGGGCTTCAGCCGCCTCTCGCGGCCAAGGCGAACAGCAGCGCGGCAACCGCGTTCGCGATCAGTGCTTCGTACTCGCGATTCCTCCGAAGCTGCGACCATGAGAACCCCGTTCGCAGCAACTCTCTCGGCGGCACGCGGGGGAAGAGGCGTGGCGTCTGGTGGCAATAGGCGTCGTACGCCTCGCCGAACTTCCGGCGCAGGAATCCCTCTTCGTGCCGAATCGTGGGATGGTAGACCGCCCAGAAAAGCGGCAGCAGCACAGCCGACCAGAGAAGCCCAGACATCAGGCAGTGTCCGAGACCGATCACAAAGCTCCCCAGGTACAGCGGGTTGCGCGTGAAGGCAAAGGGGCCGCGGGTGGTGATCTCGGAGTCCTTGTGCAGACACCCTGCAGCCCACAGCCTCAGCGACTGCCCCAGCAGGGCTACTGCAGCGCCCGGCCAGAGCAAGTGGAACTGGGCCGGGTGCAGGAACGCAGCCGCCACGAGCACTCCCGGCAGGGCGACGGTCAGTGCCGTCCGGTGCCGCGCCGGCCAGGGCATACCCGTCTTGACGCTCAGCTCTTCCGTGGTGTTGAGCCTCCCGCAGGAGCCGCGCGCGGTGAGCGCCCAACCAGTTCGCTCACAAGCTGGGCGGTACACCGGATGGCTCCGCCGGGGCCGAGAGCAGCCTTGACCTGCCGCAGTCCACTGAGCATCTGCCGGCGAGCAGGAGTGTCGGTCAGGAGCTCGAGCACATGAGCGGTCAGCCGCTCCGGCGTGGCCACTGCCTTCCCCAGGAGTTCCGGGACGACAGTTCTGCCGGCGATGATATTCGGCAGCGACACCTGGCGCACGTTCCTTCGCGTCAGCTTGAACTCCAGCCGGCCGGTCGCCGGCCCGTCGTAGACGACAACCATCGGTGTTTCGAAGCACGTCGCCTCGAGGGTCGCCGTCCCGGAAGCCACAATCAGCGCGTCGGCGGCAGACATAATATCATACGCCATATCCTGAACCAGCGGTACGTCGAGGCCGAACCGGCGGAGTTGGTGTTCCACCACGGCGCGCGGCAGGTTCGGCGCCGGTCCCAGCACGAGTTGCACGTCGGGCCGACGCGCCTTAAGCTGACGCGCTCCGGCGAGGCAAAGGGGCAGCACGTACCGCATCTCCTGCAGGCGACTTCCGGGCAGCAGCCCGACAACGGGTCGGGCGACTTCCAGCCCCAGCGCCACGCGCGCCGCGTCCCGACCCCGGCGCTGGGCGCAGAAATCGACAAGCGGATGCCCTACAAACACCGCGTCGCCACCATCCCGCCTCAGTAGCTCCGCAGACCACGGGAACGGCGTGGCGAGCTTGGTCGCCACCTGCGCCACAGAGTGGTGACGCCGGGGATCGCGATCCCACGAGCGGGGAGGCATGAAGTACAGCACGGGGATGTCCAACGTCGTCGCGGCACGGGCCAAGGGCACGTTGAAGGCGCCGAAGTCAATGGTAATGAGCGCCGCCGGCCGGTCGTCCCGCAGAAGCTCCTTCAGACGGTCGAAAACAGTCAGCATCCGCGGCACCATCCGCAGACTCTCACTCAGACCCAGACAGCTCCAGGTGGAGCTGTCGAACAGCAGCCACACCCCGGCGGCTCGCATGCGAGGGCCGCCGATCCCGTAGAGCTGAAAGCCGTGTGTCTCCTGAAGCTCGCGAGCCAACGCCGCGCCGGCAGCGTCCCCCGAGGCCTCGCCGGCGACGATCATGAGCCGGGGAGGGCTGGAGATCTCGGATTCCGGATTCCGGCTTTCGGACTTGCGGTCCTGGAGTGTCACCGTGCCACCGTCGCGACGAGCGTTCCTTCAATCGACAACCGGCAATCACGGGCAGCTCTGCGCCCCCGATCCTCGCCTCAATGTGCCCGCTGTTCCTGCCGGCCCTTCGTCCCTTCGCGGATCTTGTACAGGAACTTCACCAGGTAGTCGATCTCGACAGTACGCTCCAACTCGGCTTCGAGGCGCTCCAGCGCTTGCGAGATGTTGAGGTCCGCTCGGTACAGCAGGCGGAAGGCCTGTTTGACGACCTCGCGGCCCTCGGCAGCCACGTCTGCCCGGCGCAACCCCACCACGTTGACCCCGCGAGGCTTGGCCGGAGCCCCCTCGGCCGTCATGAAGGGCGGCACATCCTGCATCACGGAGCTGTAGCCACCGATCATGGCCATCTTGCCGATGGTTACGAACTGGTGAATGCCGGTAAGCCCACCCACCACTGCGCGATCCTCGATGACCACGTGGCCACTGATCCCGACGTAGCTCGAGATCATGATCCGGCTCCCCAGGCGGGAGTTGTGCCCGACGTGGGCATAGGCCATGAGCATGTTGTCATCGCCCAGCGAGGTGGCCGCGCCCTCGCCGGTCGCCCGGTGGACGGTGGCGTACTCGCGGATGATGTTGCGGTTGCCGAGGATCGCGAAACTGCGTTCGCCCGAGTATTTGAGGTCCTGCGGCGCTCCACCCAAGACGGCATGCGCTTCGACGGAGCAGTCGTCTCCGAGGCGTGTCCCGGCTCGCAGGCAAACATGCGACTTCAGATCGCAGCGGTCGCCAACCACGGTGTCTTCGTCGATCACGCAGAACGGGCCGATCCTCACGTCTACCCCCAACTGCGCGTCGGGATGGACGATCGCCGTCTCATGGATCTGCATTTCTCACCTTCTCAACTGCGCCGCCGCGACCCCGCTCAGCCCCTGGGAGCGTCCCTATCAGTCGCTCGTTCGCTGGGCTACGGGGTCCATGGGCTCGCTGGTGAGCACAAACGAGAACGTTCCTTCGGCCACGACCTCGCCGTCCACGCGACCAACCAGTTCCACCTTGCCGAGGTCGCCCTTCCGCTTGAGGAAGGTCGCCTCCGTGAAGAGCTGGTCGCCCGGTACCACCAGTCTCCGGAACCGAACTCTGTCCATTCCCACAAAGTAGGGCTGACGGCTGGGATCAGCTGCAATGGTAAGCAGCAGGATGCCCCCCACCTGCGCCATGGACTCCACCACCAGCACCCCGGGCATGACCGCGTGGCCGGGGAAGTGCCCCTGGAAGTGCGCCTCGTTCGCCGTGACGTTCTTCAGTCCCAGAGCGCGGACGCCGTTCTCCAACTCCAGGATGCGATCCACCAGCAGGAATGGGTAGCGATGTGGCAGCGTCTTGCGGATCTGCTCGATGTCCATCACCATGATTGGTCTCCTCGGGGAATGGGTGTCAGGTGCCAAGTCCGTGCCGTCGGTCCCATGCGTCCTATCGGTCCTATCGGTCTTCTTGGTCCTTCTGGTCCTTCTCGCGCCGAAGCGAGTCCACGAGCCTGGCGTTGAGCGCGTGACTTGATTTTAGCGCAAATAGGTGCGCTCGCACGGGTCGCCCCAATACAGCCAAGTCTCCCAGCAGGTCCAGCACTTTGTGGCGGACGAACTCGTCGGGGAAACGAAGCTCCGCGGAGAGGCGGTCCTCCCAGATGACAACCGCGTTGTCAAGGGAGCCACCGGCAGCCATCCCTTGCTGCCTCAGCCCGTCGATCCACTCCGCCAGAGCAAACGTCCGGGCCGGCGCGACTTGCTCCGCAAAGACTTGACCGCGGGGGCAGCCTTCGTACACCTGCTTCGGGGCCAGCGGTTTTCGGTAGTCGACGCCGTAGGTCACGCGGAACTCCGGCGCGGGGCACGCCAGGACATGTGCTTCGCCGTTGTCCACCCAATGCCACTCGCGCACGACTAACTCGGGTGGGCCCGCGACAGCGGGTTGTGTTCCCGCCTCGTGAACGAGATCGACGTACGCCAAGGCGCTGCCATCGAGGATCGGGAGTTCCGCGCCGGTCAACTCCACCGTCACCGAGGTGAGTCCCAGCGCCGACAACGTAGCCAATAGGTGCTCGGGCGTCCGAATCACCGTGTCGCCACCGCGAAGGGTGGTGCACCAACCGGTGGGCTCGGCGCACCCGGGCGCAACCGACACCTCCGGCGAGCCGGACAGGTCGAGTCGCCGGAAGACGATCCCCGGTTCCTCCGGCCGAGGCACCAGTCGCACGATGACTTCCTCACCCGAGTGCAGCCCCACACCGGAGACTTCGGCTTCCTGCTGGACTGTGAGACCGGACGCGATAGGGAGGCTCCTTCGAGAAATGCGTATCGCAGGCATCCTGCCTGCATGTTCCACGCCAGAACGCGTGCGGCATTATAGCACACGGCTGCCCGCAGAGGAACCACCCCGCAACCGCCGAACTTGACACGCACAGCTTGCGCAGATACAAAGCGGCGAGCCGCCCCACAACACGGGAGTTGAACGCACACGCACGAGCACAGCCAGCCCTACAACACGTTCCTGTGGGTTGAATTGATCGGGTTCGACAACGAATTGCCGGACTTCGGCGTCGGTGCGTACCTGCGCAACGCCGGCTTCACGCCCGACGCCGTCTCGCTGTTTGTCTTCAACCCCGACTTCGTCCACACCCACGACGGCGGCGGCGACGATCGCCCGCTGCCGTTCGACTGCGGCTCCTATGGGGGACACCCCACCAGCTACGAACGCTCTCGGCAGAACTGGACGCGCTCCCAGCTCCTGGGTCTCGTCCGGGAGCTGCAGGGCCACGGCGTCGCGGTCTTCTTCTCGATCTTCGACATCTTCGCCAGCGACCCGTGGATCGGCGGTCATTCAGAGATCCTCAACCTCCTCCACGACGGCACTCGCAGCCGGTCGATCTCCCCTTTCAAGCATCTCTCCGACGGGACGCTCTACGAGGACTTCTTCGTGCGGCAGTTGGCCGCCGTGCTAGGCGACTACGGCTTCGACGGGTACCACCAAGCGGACGGCTACTGCCATCCTCGCTATTCCCTGGACAAGGCCGACTACTCCGCCGACATGGCCGGTCAGTTCACTGCCCACACCGGTGCCGCCTTGCCAGACGAGATCGGTCCCGAGCAAGGCGATGAGGCGGCCGTCGTGACACGGCGCGCCGCCTGGATCTGGCGTAGCGTCCGGGGCGAGTGGATCCGCTTCCACGCCGACCGCATGGTGCAGTTCTGCGAAAAGGTCATCCAAGCGGCTCACGGCGAGGGCAAGCGGGTTGTCCTGAACAACGCGTTGACCCGCGACCCCTTCCAGGCGCTGTACCGCCATGGCGTGGACTACCAACGGATCGCCGCGGCAGGCGCCGATGGGTTCATCGTCGAGACAGTCGCTCCAGGGGTCATCCTGGGCGGTGAGAGCGGCCAGGAGGCAGACCCGCACCACGACTTCCAAGCGATGCTGCTCCTCATTGCGGCCGCCTTGCCCGACCGCAAGCTGTGGTGCCTCAACAACGCGCATGATGTCAACGAACAGTGGGACGTGCTGCTGCACGGGCCGACGCTGCTGGAAAGGGAGATCTACTGCGAGACCAGCCTGTTTCACCGGAAAGGAGATGGCACGCTGCGCCGGTGCGTCACCGGGCCGTTGGTGTGCCTTGCCGACGGCATCCGCGCCCACGAGTGGCAGTGGCTGCAGCGCTGGTGGGGCCTGGGCTACGGAGCAGTACCGCGTGGGATCGTCGGCGCCACACTGGTGTGGTCGGACGCGGCGCTCGCCAACCAGCTCGACGACTACCTGACCACCCGGCGCTTCAGCACGCACAAGCTGCTGTACGAACTGATGGCGCGAGGAGCACCCGTCCACAGCGTGGTGGGTGTGGCAGACGTGGCCGCGGCAAAGGGCCCGCTGGTGGTACTCAACCCACACCTCTTCCCGCGGCAGGAGCTGGAGTCCGTGCTTGCCTATGAGCACGGTTCCGTCGTCCTGGTGGGCGACCTGCCGGAGCACCTGCCCGAGCCGGCACTGCGGTTCGCCGACTGCCACGAACCGGGCAACCTCTCCTGTGCAGTCTACGGAGAGACCTCGCCCTACGAGTTCGCCATCGAGGACGAGACGGAGGATATCCCCCCTGATCTGACAGACCTGCCGGAGCCTCCCTACTACTTCCGCGAACTCTACTTCCGCAAAGTGTCCGACAGCTTCCTGAAGGCCTGCGCCGGCCTCCTCGCTCAGGTCAGCGGCCAGGTCAAGATTAGCTACCGAGCCGACGTGATCACCGTGCGCGCCCTGGACATGGGCCCCACAAGCCTCCGGCTGCTGGTTGGCAACGACAGCCACTACTACGCCATCACCGAGCTGGACGTACAACGCACGCTCAAGAGCGTTCGCGTCGCGACGGCATTCCCAGGGACGCTCCCGCCCCTGAGCGACACCCGAATCTGCAACCTCCGCGTGCCCGGCAAGGGGATGGTGGTTCTGGACGTCGAACTGGAGCCGTGAACGGGCAAGACCGCAGCCGCTGAGGCAGCCGATTCCTGCGTTGCCGGGTTCAGCCCCATCCGGCACCCCCACCGCAGCCGCGTGCGCCAGCACTTGGACCCGCCAACTCCAACGCCTGCTGAACGTCCGCAGCGCCCGAGCAAACTGCCCCTCCTCGGTCCGCGCCGTCACCTCCATCACATACAGACCCCGTGGCAGCGCGCCGCCCGCAGCCGCTCGGTCATCCCAGTTCTGGCCGTTCACACCAGCCGCCCCGGCCGACTCCGCAGCCATCACCGCGACCACGCGGCCTGCAGACGACAGCACGCGCACCCGGACCAGCGCCGGCTTGCTGAGCGCATACCGTACGGCGACGCCGCCGGCTCGCCCCGGCTGAACGGCCACGCCGCTGATCCGCAACGGCGCGCCGGCGCCACGCTCGGCCACCAACTGGAACCGCCGCGGTTTGCCAGGCCTCAAGGAGACCTCGTACGCCCGTGTCGTGCGCATGTAGCGCCGCTGTCCGGTATCGAGGTCCACCAGCGTCAGCGACATGTCCGTGGGCGCCGCAGACAGATCCGCCCACGACAGAGTCGCCGTCGTCTCGGTCTCGGACGTGGCTTCCAGGTTCCACCCCATCGGCGGAACACCCGGCAGTCCGCGCATGTCGGTGGCGCACCACTCCGTCGCCCCCGCCGTCCGCGACCGCCACTCAGGATGCACGAAGTGCAGCGACACCCCGCCCGGCGACGGAGGTGGAAACGGAGCCTCTGCCCGGAACCCGTCGAAGCTGTCGGTGGCGCCGGCGGAGACGAGGGCGGTGGCGGTGGAACGAGAGCGACCGGATTGGAGGATCAAAGGGACCGACCACGACTGAGCCGCGACGGTAACAGAGCGACCGGCTCCCACCTCAGCTCCGCTCTCTGACGTTCGCGGCTCGGATCGGGCTTCGCAGGGCGCAGGTGTCCGACCGCGCCCTACTCCCGACGGGAGGTCTCCACCACTGCCCGCCGCAGCCGGCACCACCACCGTGCAGTCCTCCAACGCCAACACCCACCGCCCGTCCCACGAAGTGAGCGTGCCGGCGTCGGTCCATTCGGCGACGTACTCCGTCGACTCGGGCCGCCAGCGCCACAGGCATGGGGCGACGAGGCTGTCGGTGTCGAGCAACGACGCCGCCGGCCGCGCGCCGGCCAACACCTGGCAGTCGAACCATTGGACCGCCGCACCGGGACGCGGCAAGCCGACCAAGTTCCAGCCCTGTCGCAGCCGGATGCCGCCAGCCGCCTCCGACCCGGGCAGCCGGCCGACGGCCGTCAGGCCCGTCGATTGCGCAACAAACGCCCAGTACGTGCGCCCCAACTCCGCCGCCGGGTTGAGCACATACTGCGTCCCCGTTTAGCCATAGGTCACGAGCCCTCGGGCGGAATCCGAACCGCAAGGGTAACCGAGCGGTCCAAACAGGTCCGCCAACTCCCCCGTCACCGACGCCAACGGCGGCGCCAACAAATGCCACCCACCACACAACCGCGTCGTGGCCGCCGTCAACCCCGCGCTCTCCTGCGCCCCCAACGCAATCGCCTCCCCCTCCTGTCACCGCCTTCGCATTTCCCGCCAACGCCCGCGACACCGGCGCCCGCGCCCGTTCCACCGTCCGCACCTGAACCCACGCCCGCACCCCCGCGTCACCGCCACGAACTGGAGTCCCATTCAGTCCGCAATGCGCCAACACCACCAACCGTCTCGGCGCCCGCAGGTTCGACTGCACTTCCCAATCGCCGGTGAAAAGCGCCCCCGTGCGCACCCCCGTCACCTCAACCTGCGCCGAATCGAACCGCACCTCCACCTGCACCCCGGCCACCTCAGCCGCGCCGTGCAGGAACAGCGGAACGTCGATAACGCCGTCGCCAGCCATCGGCGCCCCCAACGAGGCGTTGCATATTCCGTCGCCCGTCGCCGCCCGCCCTGCATCCCGAAGGGACTGACCGAGAATAGCGAAGGAGTTCACTCCTGGGACCGCAACGGAACCCGCCTCCGTGCCCAGTCCCGAAGGGACGGCTGATCCATCGGTGTTCAGCCGTCCTTTCAGTTACTATGTAGCGGCGGAGGTAGCCGCCGCCGCATGCGACTCCAGCTATCTTGGGCTTGCGTCGCATGCTGCGGCTGGGTGAGCGCGTTGTGCGGAAGGCCGGCAAGGACAAGTCGAGGAGGGAGTTGCCTCCCGCGGGAACCGCGAGT
>Ga0210049_1001062_pt1 | contig 25095 bp, 23 predicted proteins | sample CryGeyCG2014_300_2_FD_183964 | JGI IMG/M metagenome (GOLD analysis project Ga0210049, IMG submission 183964) | Groundwater microbial communities from aquifer - Crystal Geyser CG06_land_8/20/14_3.00 (SPAdes) (version 2) | ecosystem: Environmental > Aquatic > Deep subsurface > Groundwater | place... | reverse complement strand
AAGAGTTATTGCTGTCGCACTTAAAATCAAAGAGCTTTTTATTGTGCAGGAACTCTGCTACTAATTTCCGACGATACATTATAATTTCTTGCCATAAAAAACAAGAATCTTACGTCAAAGAGACTAAAGGGGACAAGTTTTATTGGGCTTATCGTCGGAAGGATTGATAAATCAAGCAACTACAATTTAGTTGACAATACAATATGAAAACCCTTGCCACGGAGACGCAGAATCATAGAGAAAGACAAAAAATAGATTGGGTTTTTCTCTGTCTAACTCTGGTTTTCTCTGTGCCCTCTGTGGCAAATGCTTTTGACTCTGTTACGAAGTTTTTTCAAAGCACAGGAAAGTATAAACACCTTGCCACAGATGGACACAGAAAAAACACAGAAAGATTCTGTGAAATTCTGTGAAATTCTGTGGCTACGCAGTTTTCTTGAATTCCGTTACTTTATTTCTGCCGGTCTGTTTGGATTTATAAAGCGAGATGTCGGCATAGCGTAAAACTTCTTCTGCGACTTGACTGTCTTTCGGAAAATGGGCTATACCGAATGATGCAGTTACTTTTATTTTTTCAAGTCCGACGGTAATTTCCGCTTCCTCTATTTTCTGGCGAATTTTTTCTGATTTAATTTTAAGACCTTCCGGATCTGTTTTGGGAAAAATCACGACAAATTCCTCGCCTCCGTATCGCGCCGCAAAATCCGTTTCATAGATAGAATTTTTCAGAATTTCCGACACCGTTTTAAGCACCAGATCTCCCGCCTGATGACCGTAAGTATCGTTAACCTTTTTGAAATGGTCGATGTCCATCATAAGAATTGAAAATCTGCCGTTTGATCTTTTTGCACGCAGTTCCTCTTCTTCAAGCCGTTCATTAAAATATCCCCGTCTGTAAAGTCCCGTTAGTCCGTCGGTGCGTGACATTTCCTCCACTTTTAAGTAGAGAATCGCTCTTTGTACGGCAGGATTAAGTTCTTCAACAAATGCAGATATTTCGTTCACAAATTCAGCGTCTTTTTCAAAAAGAGGAGGAATTTTTGCCGATATAACTCCGAAGTACTTATCGCCGACATTGAGAGGAAGATGAATTATATTTTTAGAAATTTTAGGAATTTTGACGGTTTCATCAATATCAAAAAATATACCTTTTCTGAAAACTTTATTGCCGTCAAATATTTTCATAGCGACATCTTTTATAATAAACTGTTGATTCAACGAGTCAACTATGAGAGAAAACATTTTTTCCAAATCAATATAGGCAGCAATATCTTTTGAAAGTTCGTAAATATGCAGAATATTTTTGATTACTTTTTCGTTAGTCGCAAGTGCCAATTTCGTCGCATCAGAATCCTTTTTTATTGATGAAAGTTCATCCACAAGTTTCCCGAGTTTATCGTTAAAAATCCGTCTTAATGACTTCATATTCCCATAAAATTTTTCAAGAAAAAATTCTGCAAGACACAATGTTAAAATCGTGATGCTCACAACAACATATGAGGTATAGAAAATCACCGCGCAAACGGAAAATAATCCAGCAAATATCCGGGGAAAATTTATTCCAGAATGATATCCGATGATAAATGTTATTAAAGGTGAGAAAATAATCAATCTTTCCATACAACTTTGTCCCGTCCTGTTGATTTAGCAATGTAAAGCCGTTCGTCGGATTTGCGTATAAGTTGGCTGTGTTCGGTGGCGTCGTCGGGATATGCGGATATTCCGATAGATACGGTGATATGCTGTCCGTTAATTAGTTCATCGCGAAAATTATTTCGTATATTTTCGGCAATTTTCAGGCATTCACTTTTTGATGTCTCCGGCATTATTATCGCGAATTCCTCGCCGCCGTATCTTGTCACAATATCCATTTCACGGCAATTATTTTTTAAAACCTGCGAAAATCTTTTCAATGCCTTATCACCCTGCTGATGACCATATGTATCGTTGAATTTTTTGAAATGGTCAATATCGGAAAGTAGGACGCAAAGAGGGGTCTTGAACCGAGAAGCCCTTGCTATCTCCTGGTGCAGTCGTTCATCAAAAAATTTCCGTACATAAACACCGGTTAGTCCGTCTATAATTGAAAGATCTCTTGTTTTTTCAAGTAGCGATATGTTTTCAACAGTCATTTCCGCCATGCTCACAAGTATTGATACGACAACCATATCTTCCTGCAAAAATCTGTTTTCATCTTGGGAATCTGTTCTGATAATACCGATTATATTTTTGTTGTGAAAAATAGGAACTGCGATTACTGATTTTATTGATTTTGGAATGGAAGAATAATCAAAACGATAATCGCGCATCGTATTCGCAATTAAAAGCGGCGACTGTTTCTGCACAACCCATGCGTCAAAAATATCCGGAGGGCTGTCATCGGTCGGAAGAAAAGTTGTAAGCCGTACGTTATCGCATTTTAATAATCGTTTTGTTATATCTTTTAGTTTTTCTTTCAATTCCTGCAAATTATCCGTTTTTGCTATTTCTTTTGTGGCAGAAGTCAAATTTTTGTATTGGGAAATTCGCAATGAAATTTTTTCCAATTTAATTTTGTTTGCAACAAATTCCTTTTTTGTTTTTTCAATTTCCGCCGCCATATCAGATAGTTTGTTTTTATTTTCTGCTTTCCGATATTTTTCCCTGTCATTTAATAGATGAATAATCCAAACAAAACCCCAGACGGCGGCAATTTCGCCCAAAAGAAAAAATCTTTCAACTCCATCGATAAAACTCATTCCGATAAGTCCTGTCAAACTTACTAAAAGAGCAATCAAATCTGTTGTCAAAAGTTCAGATATTAACGCCGCCGAAATTATTATCAAAATAAAAAATAACGCAAACATGCCGACAAAATTATTTTTGAAGTAAAACAAGAGCACGGTAATTGCTAAAAAAGTAAAAAGAATAATTACAGGTCCGAAAGTTTTTTTATAGTTCATTTTATTATCTATTTCCTCTCACCTGAGCGAAGCAAGAAATTTGTAAGGAACCTTGAGCCTGCCTGCCGGTAGGCAGGCCTGCCTGCCGGTAGGCAGGGAGCGACTTCGCTTTCAGGAGCGACGAACAGAGCGACCGCAGGAAGTCCGTTTAGGGGCGAAATCCGACAGGGTGGTCGGATGAGTGACCGAAGGGAATCCCTTTAGGGACTTTTCCGACAAATTTGCTTGTGAGCGAACTTCATTTTTTCGCTTGTTTTATAAGTTCTTTAGCATGTTTTATTGATGTTTCGGCTTCCTCGCCGCCGCCGAGCATTCGTGATAATTCTGTAACTTTTTCCTCCGCGTTAAGTTTAGAAATTAATGCTTTCGTCTCTCCGTCTGCGACAATTTTTGATATATGAAAATGTTCCGATGAAAATGCAGCAAGTTGAGGCAGATGGGTGATGCAAAGTATCTGGTGGTTTTTTGCCAGAACGCTTAATTTTTTTCCGACTACTTGTCCCATCGGTCCCGAAAGCCCGGCATCAATTTCGTCAAAAATCAAAGTCGGAGTATCATCTGCTTTTGCAAGTACCGTTTTTATTGCAAGCATAACCCTTGACATTTCGCCGCCTGATGCGACATCTTTAAGCGGTTTTAAATCCTCACCGACATTTGCCGCAATTTTATATTCTATTTTGTCAATTCCATATGACTTAAAATGATAGTTTCCGGTTTCATCAGTTTCCTTTTCAACTGAAATAAAAAATTTTGATTTCGGCATTCCTAATTCAGAAAGTTCCTTTTCAATTTCTTTTGAAAGTTTTTTTGCTACTGCGGTTCGCTTTTCTGAAAGTTCAACAGATATTTTTTTTAGTTTTGTCTGGGCCGATTTTGCGTCTTTTTCAAGTTTAGATATATTTTCATCCGCTAATTCATAAAAGTTTATTTGCTTTTTTATATTATCCGCGTATTTAAGAATTTCTTTTATAGTCGGCGCATATTTTCTTTTAAGTTTTTTTATAAGTTCAATTTTTGCGATAATTTCTTCCAGCCGTTTAGGATTGAATTCAACATTGTCTTTGTATTGACGAAATATGTCCGAAAGATGTTTTACTTCTTCAATCGTCCGATTGATAATCGCAACAGATTCAATTGCCGTAGTATCAATTGCGGATAGATTTTCCATAAATTTTTTTGCAATGCCAAGTTTTTCAACTGCCGATCCGTCGGACTCATATAAAAGCGAATAAATATCATTCGCGTAATTAAAAAGTTTTTCGGCATTATTTAGACGGTTAATTTCATTTTCCAGGCCGTTTTCATCCATTTCAGATAGTTTTGCTTCCTCAATTTCTTTGAGTTGATATTTGTAGAGGTCAAGTTTTTGGATGCGGTCTTTTTCCGAATTTTTCAGTTCATCCAACTGGTTTTTAAACGATGTGAATTTGCCGAAAACATCCGCTATTTCCGATTTTGAATTTTCAAGGTTTCCGTATTTGTCAAGCATATCTCTTTGACAGTCGGGTTTAGTAAGAGATTGGTGCTCGTGCTGACCGTGTATATCCACAAGTGCGGATGAGATTGTCTGCAACATCCCTACAGATGCAATGGAACCGTTTATGAAACATTTGGTTTTGCCGTCGGCGGTTATTTCCCGTTTTATAATAAGGGTATCTTCCGGCGGAACGCCTATTTCAAGGAGTAATTTTTTCAACGATTTAAGATTTTCAATATTAAAACTTGCGGTCAGTTCGCAACTCTGTGTTTTTTTTCTTACAATTTTTGTGTTTGCCCTATCACCGAGTATTAATCCGAGAGCATCTATAATTATGGATTTTCCTGCGCCAGTTTCACCGGTTAATATGTTCAATTCATCGCCGAAATCAATCATCATGTCGGAAATTATGGCGAAGTTTTTTATAAGAAATGTCTGTAACATTTTCTACTTCTCCTTTTCAATCCGGAGCGAGGAAGAAATTTCTAAAGAGCCTCAATTTACGACCTATACCCAACAGGAGTAAATTGCAGAGCGACCACAAGGGAGCGTCTCAAAGAAATTTGCTTCCGAGCGACCATTATCTGTTACCCCAGTTAAGTTTTTTCCGCAAAATCTCAAAATAATCATTTTTACCGACGGTAATCAATTTTATAGGCGTTTTATGTTTTTGTATTTTTACAATATCGCCGACAGAAAGCGTCATGTCAATCTGTCCGTCAATTGACAAAATCACATCAGTATGATTAGAATTTACCCTTACATCTATTATAAAGTCATCCGGAATAATTACAGGTCTTTGACTTAAAGTGTGAGGGGCAATTGGCGTTATAATTATATTTTGTGTTTTCGGATGAACAATAGGCCCGTTTGCCGCCAGCGAATATGCAGTTGAACCGGTCGGGGTTGCAATAATCAGTCCGTCGGCGGTTATTTCCGTAACCTGTTTGTTATTGATATTGAGGTTTAAGTTTATAACTCTCGCAACCCTGCCGTTTTTTATAACTGCATCGTTCAGGGCAATAAAATTATTTATTATTTTTTTGTTCCGGAGGATTTCTATTTTTAACATGCTCCTTTCATCAATTTTGTATCTACCCTTAATAATTTTTTTAATAGATGTAAAAACATTTTTCAGATCGGTTCCTGCAAGGAATCCCAGTTTGCCGAGATTGATTCCGAATAAAGGAATATTTTTGGGCGCCAGTTCTCGCGCGGATTTTATCATCATTCCGTCGCCGCCCAAGATCAAAGCGATTTTCCCATCCGTTTTTATTTTTTGTTTTTTAAGCCATATAGATATTTTTTTTGAAAATTCAACTGCTTTTGGTTTTTCCTTGTTTGCGATAACAAAAATATTTTCCATAATTTTACTCCCAATCAAGAATTATCATATCCATTGGTATGTCTTTAATTGTTTCTTTTATTTTCCAATATCTCCCGTCGGTGTAAACAGTTAAAGTTCCCGATGCGGCTGTTGTGAACAATTTACACCAGTTAAGTTGTTCAAGGACTGATGCGGCCGGCATATTGGTTGATATTATAGCATATTCCGGGGAAATTGTTAACAAAAAATTCAAAAGCAGTTTCTTTTTTCCGTGGCTTGGAACAAATAGAACAGTTGATGCGATATTTTTTTCAGTAAGAATATTCTGTGTTTTTTTGGTGATATCTCCGCACAGCAAAATTGAAAAATCATTATACGAAAGTTTCATAACTATTGAGTTGTCGTCGGTGTTTGGAGTAATCTTTTCGGGATTCAAAACACCAACAGATACATTTTTAATATTAAAATGTTCGCCTGCGGATATTTTTCCCATGGCAATTTTCTTTTTTCTTAAAACTTTCATCAATTCAAGATACTCGTCTTCTTTGGAAATTTCACCGTTTGTAATAAATTTTTTAATTTTAAAATTATTACAAACTGCAATAAGTCCCTGAAAATGGTTGATATGCGGATGGGTAAGAATTATGGTGTCGATTTTCATAATGCCTTTATTCCACAAAAACGGAGAAATAATAGTTTCACCGATGTCATATTTCGCCCCCCAATTGCCGCCGCCGTCAACAAGCATATTTGAGCCGTCGGGAAATTCGCAATAAACGGCATCGCCAAGTCCTACATCTATAAATGTAATTTCCAAATTTTTTTTGCTTTTAGAAAAATAATTCCAAACGGGCATAAGTATCAAAATTCCGAATGACAAAATAACGATTCGTTTCCAGATATAATTTTTAATTTTCGGTAATCCGACGACAATTACATAAAAAAGCAGTATAAAATATATTGAGGGGGCTGGTGTTCTTATGGTTGAATAAGGAACATTTGCGAACATATCAACAAGATATGTTATCAGAGAAACGATTCCTCCCGTAACTTTTGAGACGATAAATAACAACTGCGTTCCGATTAAACTTGCAAAATACAAGGCAAAACCTGCGCCGAGCGAAATTCCTATCATCGGCAATATTACAAGATTTGAGACGAGCGCTATTATGGAAACCTTATTAAAATAGTAAGCCATCAACGGTGCGATTGCAATTTGTGCGGAAAACGAGGCAAGAAAAACGCTTATCAACCAGTTGAAAAATTTCGGAAGTTTGTGAATTTTCGTAGACGACTGAAAAATCGGAAAAAAATAAATTATACCGAGTGTTGCCGCAAAAGACATCTGAAAACCTGCTTCAAATAATGTGAGCGGATTGTAAATCAAAATTATAAGTGCCGCCAGAAAGATGTCCTGGTAAATATCGGCATTTCTTGATAAAAGCAGAGCGAAAATAACGATAAGCGTCATTATTGTTGCCCGTAAAACCGGAGGATTGTCGCCGGTAATCATCGCATAAAGCAGAATAATTGGGATTAAAAGGCAGAGCGAGATTTTCTTTTTTAATCGTAGAATAGTTCTGAATATCCAAAGAAAAATCACTGCCACAAATGCCACATTTGAACCGCTGACAACCAAAACATGCATTACGCCCGCATCAATAAAAATTTTCTGTATGTAAGGTGTAAGCCCGGATTTTTCTCCGATGGTTATGCCGGATAAGACCGCTGCTTGTTGCGGAAGGAGATTTTTTTCGTAAGCATCAAGAATTTGCCGTCTCAATTTTAAGGATAATTGCAATATAAAAAATGGTTTTTTGTCTATAATCCTGATGTCATTTTTCTGGAAAACTGACATCAATGCATAAATTCTTTTTCTGAATAAATATTTTTTATAATCAAAAGTTCCGGGAGTAGAAGGGTGGTTGGGTCTGAAAAATTTTCCGGTTATTTCAACGATATCTCCGTAGGAAAAATTATTTTCATCAGCATAATAATTTACCAAAACATTACCTTTTGTATCCGTCCCGTTAATCTTTGTTGTTTTTAGAACAAAAGATGTTTTGGTATCGCTTTCTTCCGGCTCGGATGTAATTTTACCTGTGATAACTGCGGTGTTTCCTGTCGCTTGTCTTGCAATATTGCCGGCAGGAATTTTATTAAGGATACCGACTATTTCCATAAGCACGATAACAAGTATGTAGAAAATTGTTATTGCTACCAGCGGTTTTTTCATATAAAATATATTTTACTAAAAAAACTTGACATTATCAAATAAATTTGTTAAAATAAAAAAACTAAAAGCTATTCAACTACTTTCGTAGTTGCGAAAGTATGAAAGTAGTTTTGATTTTATTGTCGGACAGGCACTTTTAGAAATCATAGTTTTTACACTTTTTAAAGGAGATGACATAATGAAAATCGGCAGAAATTTCACTAACACTTTTGTGTTTGATGTGCTGGAAAAAGAAGAGCAGGAAAAAATCCTTAACAGAACCTTGTCGCTTTTTTCTATGAATGCCCTTGGGCTTGTTAAGTTCAAGAAAAATGTTGAGTTTCAGATAAAAAAAGCGAAAGAGCTCGGGCTTGACCATGTAGAGCTTGACTGCGATGTGCCGAACCCGTATCCGGAGTTTTCAAAAGAAAGTCGGAAAAAAATAAAAAAATTCGCCGACGATAACGGTATTTCGCTGTCAGTTCATTTGTCCTATTCCAATGTTGGCTCTTCTATTTCAAGTTTGCAGGAATTAGACCGCTCGTTCGCCGTAAAACTTCAAAATGTTTATGTTGACTTTGCGTCTGATGTCGGCGCCAAATATCTTGTAATGCATCCCGGCACCGCTCCGTTTTATATGATTTCAGATATTTATATGAAACAGTTTTTTAACTCGGTCGTGAAATCGTTCACGGAGGTCGGAAAATATGCCCAGGACAAAGGGCTTAAACTTCACATTGAAAATAATGTTTCATTTGATAGTTTGTTCGTTGAGCCGGAAGATTGCATAGAAGTTGTAAAAGCAGTTCGTTCCAATGGTGCTAAAATTTATTTTAATTTTGATATAGGTCACTGGTTCACCCGCGCCGAAAAAGGCAAAGAAATTCCCAAAAACCCGGAAGAAATTCTCAAAATTATTCCTGATGATTTTATCTGTGAGGTTCACCTGAATGATTTTGTCCCGTCGTCTTGGGACCCGCAGAAACAATTCACATTTCACCCGCCAATAAATCAGACGAAAGGTCCTTTACAGAGAAAAAATCTTGAAAATTACTGGAAAATTCTTAGAACAAAAAATCCGGAATTAATTTTACTTGAAACGGCGTTCAAAACGCTTGAGCAGGTAAAAGACAGGAAAAACATAATAGATGCAGAGATGCAATATGTAAAGGAGATTTTCAAGTGAAGTTCCGCTCGCAAGCAAATTTTTTTGAGACGCTCGTCTGTCACTCGCTCTGCAATTTACTCCTGGAACGAATAAGTCGTAAACCTGCCTGGCGGTAGGCAGGTTGAGGCTCTTCAAAAATTTCTTACTCGCTTGTGTGTAATAGGAGATACAATGAAGCATTTTGTTTTTTTATTGGGCAGGCCAGGTTGCGGGAAATCGGTGGTGTATAAAATAATAAAAGAAATTTTGGAAAAAAAGGAAATTTATTCTCCGCGGATTGACGATTTTTTAACCCTCAAAGAAATTCTTGCCAGAGACAAAGAATTCAAAAGACATATCCTGAAAGACGGTGGTTTTGCAGTTACCGACTGGACGGTTGTAGATGAGGCGCTTAGTGATTTATGCAAATTAGTTCAAAAAGAAAAAGCCGACAAAAAAATTATTTTCATAGAATTTGCGCGAGATAATTATCAGCATGCATTTGAAAATTTCACAAGAGATGTTCTGAATGATTCACTTATCCTATACCTTTACAGCACTTTTGAGGAATGTTACAAAAGAAATGTCGCGAGATTTCAGAAAGCAAAAAAGGACGGACACGACGACCACATAGTTCCTTTAGATTTGATGAAAACATATTACAAAACCGACGATTACGAACAGGTGTATTTAAAATCAAAAAAAGAATTAATGAAAATTGTTCCTGCGAAAACGATTGTACTTGATAGTACTGTTTCCGGAGAAACCGGTATGGAGAATTTAAGAAAACAGGTTGAAAAGGAAGTGATGAATGAGTTATTCTGAATTTGTAGCCGAGCAGTTGGAAAAATCGGATGGCTTCAGAAAAACGGTTGAATTGCTGAAAAATGTAAAGGGCAAAAAATGCCTTGTTTTTTTTCACGATGATCCCGACGGGCTGACATCCGGCGCGATAATTTACCGTATATTGAAAAATCTCGGTGCACAGATTACGGCGAGAATTCCCGAGACGATGGAACTTGAAAAATTCCGCATTGAAGAAGAACTTAAGCAAAAAAAATATGACATACTTTTTATAATAGATAAAGCCACGATGGGTTATTATAACGAATATCCGGATTTAGTGAAAGATGTTGTTATTATTGACCATCATCCTTTAATAGGGGCGTTGCCTGAAAGGTGTATTGTTTTCAATCCTTCCGTGCCGAATTACACTTTTTGCTCTGCTGCGATTTTATGTAATATGATTTCGGAAGCGATAGGTTTGCGTGATGAACTTGATGATTTCTTAACTTTGATTGGGCTTAAATGCGATTGGGCGATTGAACCGGCGACCGACATTGTGGCGCCGCTGGCAAAATCGTTTTATGACGAAGCGGCAAAAAAATTTCCGAATCTTGTAAAAAAAATATCATCCCGTCCGACAATGTTTGAAGTTAATCAGAGGGAAAAAACAACGGCGTTAAACCAGATAGGAGAATTTTATTTTGCGCTATCCGGCGGCGGTTTTCAGTATTTTTATAACGATAATATCCCGGAATTAAAAAACAAAAAACAGGTTGAGTTCGCTTTTGAAACACTTCTTAACCTAAATGCAAAAGATTATAGTTCGCTTGACGAATTTATGGGACAAATGTCCCAGAAAGATTTGGCCGGGAAAATATACCAATGTTTTCTTGATGACTGGAACAAATCAAAAAATATGTTTGACAATGCTGCTCTTTTGGACGAAGTTGACGGCGCCGGTGTGTATATTTTCATCGGAAACAACGTATCTTTGATGCCGATGGTCGGCTCGGTAAAACTGTATGAACTTGGAAATCCGGCAGTAATTATTATGTTTAACTGGCTCGGAGAAAAAAACGGCGTTCACATTTCTTTCCGTGCTAACACCGATAAAATTCACTGCGGAAATATTGCCTCGCAACTGACGGAAAAACTGGTCTCAAAATTCGGCAATAAAGGTATAATTTCCGGCGGCGGTCATCCGAGAGCAGCAGAGTTTAGAACAAGGACATCAGGACTCTCGCTCTTGAATGTTTTAAGTGAGTTCCTGTCAGTTTATTATAAAATTGCAAAATCCGAATGTTCTGTCTGTTTTTCAAAAGTAGAAAAAGATGCCGATTATTGCAGTTTTTGCGGTGCACGGATTGATGTAAATGTGCCACACATTACTTCAAAACTTGTTTCGGGTGACTATAAAATTTTATTTTATATTTCTTTAGTCGTTATTTTTGGTGCAGTGTTGATAGGTTTATTCGGTATAGGACAATCAAAATATAAATATTCTGATTATAAAGGTAGAGATGGTTATTGTGATTACTGTGGAAAAAAATTGTCATTTATAGATATGATGTATTCGTCAACAAAGAGTAGGTATGAATTGTGCAATGACCATAGAGGAGGAATACCTAAATGAGAGAAGCAAAAATCGCAATTATCGGCGGAAGCGGTGTCTACGAAATTGAGGGAATAAAAATACTGAAAGAGTTGAAAATAAAAACTCCTTTCGGTTTGCCGTCTGATAAAATTCGTATCGGTGAACTTGAAGGCGTGAAAATTGCTTTTCTTCCGCGCCATGCAGTAGGACACAAAATTATGCCGTCGGAAGTCAACTCACGTGCCAACATTTTTGCTCTTAAAAAAATCGGAGTTGAAAAAATTATATCCATTTCCGCCTGCGGTTCGCTGAAAGAAGAAATAAAACCGAGGGATTTTGTTATTCCCGACCAACTTTTTGACAGGACAAAATCAAGACCTTCTACATTTTTCGGCGATGGTATTGTTGCGCATGTAAGTTTTGCCGAACCGTATTGTCCGCAGTTGAGAAAAATTTTGATTAAAACAGCAAAATCGCTTGCCCTTCCCGTTCATGACGGCGGAACATATATTTGTATTGAAGGACCTCAATTTTCGACGAAAGCGGAATCAAAAGTTTATCGTTCACTCGGTTTTTCCGTTATAGGAATGACAAATTTGCCTGAGGCAAAACTTGCTCGGGAAGCCGAAATGTGTTTTGCCACCGTTTCTTTGGCGACTGATTATGATGTTTGGAAAGAAGGCGAAGAAGTTTCCGTAGAAAAGGTTATGGCGAATATGAAAGTTTTAACAACAAATGTAAAAAAACTTGTGAAAAGTGTTATTATTAAATTACAGGGCGAAAGAAATTGTTCTTGCAAAGATGCGCTAAAATATGCTATAATGACATCCCCAAAAGTGATGAATCCGAAAACAAAAAAAAAGATTAGTTTGTTGATTGAAAAATATATTTGATTCTTGATTTTTTTTAATGGCATTCAACTACTTTCGTAGTTGCGTAGTTGCGAAAGTAGTTGAATAGGTTTGATTTTACCGTCGCAGATGCAATTTTCGATTATTGTAAGATTGAACAAATTCAGCAAAAAATTTATCGGAGGTATTATGAGAATAGGCAGAGATTTTACAAATATGTTGAACACATCGTTTTTGACGGATGATGAAAAAAAGCAGTTGAAAGCCGGCACTCTTACCGTTGCAGATATGGATGCCAAAGTGCAAGTGAAAGCAAAAAGAGATGTCGTCAACCAAGTTAAGGTTGCGTCGGAGGTTTTACTTGACCATGTAGAGTTAGACGGAGGAATTCCCAATCCGTATCTTCAAATGCCGTCCTCCGAAATTTCTATAGCAAAAAAAGAATCGGAAAAAAGAAATATCACGCTTTCCTTTCATCTTCCGTACACATACATCGGCAGTGCTGTCTGCGCATTTCAGAAAGAGGACCGCGAGATGTCGGTTGAATTACTAAAGAGATATATTGATTTTGCCGCGAAATTGAACTGTATAAATGTCGTTATGCACCCCGGTTCCGTTCCTTTTTATCAGGCCGTCGGACTTTACAGAAAATTGGTCAGAGAAAACCTTATTCTGTCTCTCAAAGAACTTGTGCCGTACGCACAAAAAAAAGGAATAATGTTTCACCTTGAAAATAATACTGCGTTTGATTCAATTTTGGTTGATGTGAAAGAATGTCTTGAAATTCTTGAGACGATAGATTCAAAAGGGGAAAATATAAAATTTTGTTTTGATATAGGTCACTGGTTCACTCGTGCAGATTTCGGCAAGCAGATTCCCGAGCCGCCGGAGCAAATAATGGAGATTATTCCGGACAAATACATATCTCAGGTTCATCTTAACGATTATATTCCCGTAGTTAAAAAATTTCATCCGCCTTTGCATTATCAGGCCGGTTTGCTTAAAAAAGGAAATCTTAAAAAACTTTTTGAGATTTTCAGAAAGAAAAAAGTTGAGGTTGTCGTGATGGAAACGGCGGTGAGGGAAGTTGACGAACTATTAAATACAAGAGAGTTAATGGAAAAGGAAGCGGAATATATAAGAGATATAATGTAGCCCCTGATTTCAATCGGGGGTGAGCGAAGCGAATTGGAGGTTATGGGTTAATGGATTGTTTAAATATTTTTCTTTTAGGGCGGCCTGGTTGCGGCAAATCGGAAATCTACCGACGGATAACCGCTAAATTAAGTCAGGAAAAAATCTGCAACGATTTTTTAAGAGTTGACGATTTTCCGAAGTTGTGGAATATTTTTCAGGAAGATGAAAAAACAGGCAAATGGAAAAGATGCCGCAAAACGCCCGACGGCGGATATTTAGTAACCGACAATAGTATTTGGGATGAAATTTTACGGCAGGTTGATAATGATGTCCGCGGGTTACAAAAAGATGAACGTGTTGTTTTCATAGAGTTTTCTCGTCCAAATTATATGGAATCGATGAAAAATTTTTCAAAAAAAGTTTTAGACAATGCAATAATCATTTATTCCGATTGTTCATTTGAGACCTGTTGGAGTAGAAATGTCGCAAGGCACAAGGCGGCTGTAGCCTGCGGTACCGACGATCATCTGGTATCCCGAGAGGAAATGGAAAAAACATATCTTCACGATGACAAAACCGAATTGTTAAAAAAATCAAAAATACCGGTTTTTGTTATAGATACTGATGCTCCTGGTACAGACCATCTTATCCCAAAGATAGAAAAAATATTGGGAGAAATAAAAAAAATAATTTCGCCGAAAAAAACGGGGAGGTAGTATGAAAAAATATTTAGCTGGGTTAATGTTGGCAGTTTTTTCTTGTGGTATGTTGTTTTGTGAAGCAGACGATTTGTTTCAGAAAGCAAAAACGATGCAGAAGGAAAAGCAGTATTCGGAAGCCATAAAAACATATCAGAAATATCTTACAAAATTCCCGGAAGCGAAGGAATCATCGGATGCACAGTATAATATCGGAATGTGTTACTTAAAAATGAAAGATTATGATATTGCAATTAAAGAGTTTCAATTGGTGATAGATAAATTTCCGGAAAGAAAAAAGGCAGTTGATGCATATCTACAGATTGGCAGTATCTACCAGAAAAAACAGAAAAAATATGAGAGTGCGATTAAAACATACCAAATAGTCATAGATAAATATCCCGATTCAAAAAAAGCGGCCAATGCGCAGTTTGAGTTAGGTGCTTGCTATGAAAAAATAAAAAATAATAAAAGAGCGATAGAGGAATATCAGAAAGTTATAAATAATTTCCCTGATTCCAAAAAAACAGAAGACGCAAAAAAGAAAATTGCTAAACTTAAAGGTCAAAAAGTTGAAAAAAAAGACAAAAACGCTGCGGCAAAAAAGAAAAAATCTCCCAAAACGAAAGATGATTTGCCTTCAGCGGCTGATGAGGAATAAATAATGGTGCCGGAAGAAATTCTTAAAAAAATTCCGAAGGTTGACTTGCATTGTCATTTGGACGGATGCGTGCGGACACCAACCATTATTGAACTTGCTAAAAAACAAAAAGTAAAACTGCCGACGGAAGATATTGAAGAATTGAATAAATATGTTCAGGTATCCCCTGATTGCCGGAGTTTAACTGAATTTTTGAAGGCATTTGAATTTTTTTATCCGCTGTTGAAAAATCCTTATGCTGTTGAAAAGATTGGTTATGAACTTTGTGAAGATGCCGCTTCTGAAAACATTAAATATCTTGAAGTGCGTTTTGCACCGTTTCTTCAGGCTGCCGAAAATTTTAATATAACAGATGTCGTAAAAATTTGCCTTGACGGATTAGGACAGGGTAGCCGTGATTTTAAGATTGGCGTCGGCTTGATTTTATGCTGTTATCGTTCTATCCCAAAAGAAGCGAATATCACAACGGTAGAATTGGCAAAAAAATATTCCGATAACGGTATTGTCGCGCTGGATTTGGCGGGCGATGAAACAAGATATCCGACAAGGGATTTCGCCGAGCCGTTTGTCCTTGCTAAAAAATATAAAATTCCTTTCACTGTGCATGCCGGTGAATCAGCCGGTCCCGAAAGTATAAAAGAAGCAGTGAAACTTGGGGCAAGCCGCATAGGTCACGGCGTACATTTAATAGATGACACAAATCTTATGGAAGAAATAAAAGAAAAAGAAATCCCGCTTGAGATGTGCATTACATCAAATGTCCAAACGCATGTTGTAGCTGATTTTGAAAGCCATCCTATAAAAAAATTTTATGATAAAGGCGTAATAGTTACAATAAATACCGATGATAGATCAGTTAGCGGAATTGACCTTACAAATGAATATAATGTGGCGGTTAACCGTCTCGGTTTTGATGTGTCCGATTTGACAAAAATAATACATAATGGAATTAATGCCCTATTTATTCCGAACAAAAATAAGGTGGAATTGAACAAAATATTTGAAACGGAAATTAATGCATTAAAAATAACAAGGTAATTTTTTTGTAAAGGTATTCAACTACTTTCGCAACTACGCAACTACGAAAGTAGTTTGAGTTTTATCATCGGTAATTGTAATTTTTGATTTTATTGATTTTTGGTTTTTTGTAAATTTTAATACAGAGTTTAGGAGATTAAATGGAAAAAAGAGAATTTAAGAGGTACGGGGAAACCAAAAGTTTATTGAAAAAAATTGCAGATAAATATGGCATTAAAAAATTATCAGATGTTGTGGACAACAACAGATCTCTCCTGTATGAAAAAGATGTTTTTATCTGTCTTCATAATATAGTTGACGCTTCGCTTGCTCCCGGTGATATTCTTGAAAATTTACGTTCCGCAAAAAATCTTTACAACTCCCCGATTTTTGCCGTAAATTCTCAGAAAGGAATTTTTCTAATAAAAAACAAGTCGGATTTTGAAAAAGCGATATTACGGATGAAAGATTTTTCTAATTGTTTTCATCTTAATCCGTACAGTATAATAAACACTTTTCTTGCAATTATTGAAACGCAGATAACCGGTTTTGATTTGGAGAAATTATATGAAAAAGGTAAAAAACATGTTGGAGATTTTATTAAATATTCTCTGAAAAATAATTCCAACTGGGATAAAAAAACGCTTATCAGTAAAAGCCCAGTTTTAATAATTCCGATAGGCGCCGCCGGCGGAGGGAAATCAACTTTTTACAGAGAACTTTCAAATGTGATAAATATTTCTTGTGATAATGTTCGGTATCTTCTTTTTAAGGAATTCGGGCCATGTTTCAGTCCTTGGGAAAGTTGTCTTGCATGGTGGACGGTTAATCAACTGACGGACAGCTATCTTAATAATGGATACAGTGTTTTCTATAACGGTGTCAATACCGATATGGAATATCGTTCGCCGATAACTATGGAAAATTCCGACCCGTTATATTCGGGAATTCCGTATAAAATCAAACTTATATATTTTGAACCGCCCGTAAAATTATCCCAGGACGAATTGAAAGAGTTGAAAGCGATAAATCTTTGGACAACGCCCGTAGATAAAGTTGACGTTACATTATTGGCTCCGAATGTTGCAAAAATAATGGAACTTATAAAAAATAATTTTCAGAGAACTTTAACAAGGACGGAAGAGATTACGAATGGAAAAAAACAGCAGGACAAATTTGACGTGCTTTATTTGGTTCCGGCTGCCATAGTGAAACTTTTTGTTGAGCAGTCGTTTGATGTGCCGAAAAACGAGAAAGTAATAATTATTCCGAGGAAGGAAATATCAGATGAAAAAGAGCGTTCAGCATTTTATCGCAGATACGCTGAAAAAGTTTTAGAGCAATGAAATAGGAGAACTTTTATGCGTGCTGTAATTGACAGAATTGAAGATGGGCAAACAGTTGTTTTAACCGTTGTCGGCGGTGGCGAAATGATAATTCCCGTAAAACAGTTTAAGTTCAAATTGCATGAAGGTATGTGGTTTGATGTTGAGTTTAGCCCAAATAAAAAAGCGGAGTCAAAATCGCTTGCTCGGGTGAAAAAATTGCAGCAGGAATTGTTAAATCACCCCTAAAGGGACTCCCTACGGTCGCTCGAACAAAAAATAATTTTTTTAAAAAACTATTCAACTACTTTCGCAACTACGAAACTACGAAAGTAGTTTAGGGATTATCATCGGTAAAGTATTACCAGTACTTTGTTAAATTTTGTTAATTGCTACGAGGGAGCGAAATATTTGTTCCGAGACAACTTTGCTGATAAAGTTTGAGATTTTGCATAATCCAGTTGGTAGCCGATAAAGAATTGAGTTTTCTAAACATTTCAAGTTGTTTACCGACCGTCTTTGGTTTCTGACGAAAGATCTTTGAAAAAGTGCCGTTAAGTTTAGAAATCATAAGGAATGTGAAAGCCAAAGATGCTAAATGCCAGTGACGGTTAATTGCTTTGATTGAGCGGACTTGGTAATGGTCAAAGGCGACATTTTCTTTAAGGTCTCTGAAGATGCATTCAATTCCCCATCGGAGAGCATATTTTTTCAAAGTATCTTCTGCGGAATAAGAGAGATGATTTGTGACATAGATGTGAACATTTTTTTGATCATCTTTGTCCCATTGACCGATGGCGACAACGATACCGAATTTTCCTTTAAGACCTTTGAGTTTTGACTTGAAGCAGTAGGTATAAAAACTTTTTTTCTTACCATGTGGAGTGGTCACTGTTACCCAGCGAAGTTTATCGCTGGGGATGACTTTAACAAGGTCACCTGCGCGTGTCCATTTTCCTCGGTAAGAGATCAGTCTATCAACCGGTGCTTCAGTAATAAAAGTTCGACCTTTTTCTTGAATAAATTCAATTGTGTCATTTGAAAAATACCAGGTATCAAAGATGAAATCCGAAAAATTAAGTTTTTTGTCAATAGCATCTTGCATAAGTTCCTGTGCGAGTTCAATTTTACTTTTGAATGATTCAAAATTTTTTTCAAAGAAAGAATCATTTTCCGGGATATATGGCTTAAGGTTTATTGGGAAACGTTTTCTGTTGTCGCAATAGGCAGAAGCAACTACGATATTGCAGTTTGTGATGACATCTTCGGTGCCATAGTGTTGAACTTGAGCACCTTCGGTTTTGAAGCCCCATTTTTTGCAACCGGTGTCATCAATAACGAGAACACCTTTTTTACATGTTTTAGTTGTGCGGTTTGACTCAAGGATTTGGATACGACGGTTGTTAAGTTTTTCTTCATCCCATTTTGCTTCAGAGATAAAGTACTGTAAATTCTCATAATTTGCAAAAAAATTTCTAGAAGCAATAGTTTGAATATTTGTTCTTTTAAGTTCCAAAAATAATCCGTTTAAATAGACGGAAAAACTTAAGAAAGCAGGACGGGTGAATACATCGTGGAACTTGTCAAGGAAAGAAGTCAAAATTTTTGGTGGAGTTGAAACAAAATTTACCATGGTTTTACCTCCTGAAAAAAAAAGTGTGTGGTCGTAAGACCATGGTAAAATTATATTAAATTTTACATAAAAAATCTAGATTTTTCTTAGGTATCCTTTTTTGAGACGGAAAAGTTGCTCAAAAAAGCCCAAAAATTAACAAAGCACTAAAGTATTAAAATGAAAATTAAATTTTTAAGTATTTTCCTAATTATCAGTTCTTATTTATTTCCTTTTCCCAATCTTTTTTGCGAAATCCCGCCGGGTTTTGAGGTCTATTTTAACGAGCCCAACTCTTCCGGCACATATGACCCTAAAGCAAAAGAAAATGCCAAACTTGATTTCAAATTTTACAATTTTATCAATTCTGCAACATTAAATCAAAAGACAACGATTTATGCTGCATTTTATGATATTAATAATTCTACAGCAATTGCTGCGTTAAATCTTGCCTATAGTCGCGGGAGCGCAGTTTATCTTATTTGCGATGCCGATGAAGTAAGCACCACTACTTTTAATAGCATTACTACTACTAATAAAATCCGCACGACACTCGGCAATCAAGTTCATAACAAATTTTGTGTTATAAAAGATTCATCGGTATGGACGGGCTCGTGGAATCCTACGGATAACGAGACCTATCAAAATAATAATAATGTTATTGTAGTTCGTTCAACTGCCGTTGCTGAAATTTACAAAAATGAATTTGTTGAAATGTATAATAATAACCGCTTTGGTTCAACAAAGACGCTCACTTCTAATAACGGGAAGACAGAATATATTAATGGTGTTAAGGTGAAAATTTATTTTTCACCGTATAACTCACCAACCGTCGGCGGAACAAATAAAGTAATTGCCAATGAAATCAAAGGGACAAATCTCATTCCATCCGCCAAAGAAAAAGTTAGTTTTTGTCTGTTCAGTTTTACAACCAATTCCGATGATTCACAAATATACGATTCGCTTGTTGATGTTATGAAACAAGGCGTAGAAGTTTATGGCATTTTTGACATTACGCAAACCGACAGCCAGTCCACATATGCAAAACTTCGCTCGGCCGGCGCGTGCGTTACTTATGATGCCAATGCCAGCAACATAAATTATAATCTTCACCACAAATTCGGAGTGATTGACCCTTTCACTACGAATGCAAAAGTTATAACCGGTTCTCACAACTGGTCTAATAATGCCAATACGGTGAATGATGAAAATACACTCATAATTTATTCAACAGGGATTGCAAAGGTATATTATGAAGAGTTCCAAAAACTTTACCTTCAGGCAGGACCTGTTGCCACGCCGGATAAAAAAGCGATTAGTAATGTTGTTATATATCCGTCTCCGGCAAAAAATAAAACTACGATCGGATTTGAACTCTCGTCAAATGTAACGTCGGCTGCGATAAAAATTTATACTCTTTCCGGAGAACTTGTATGGGAATGTAACCCCATAATAACTCCAGGTGTTTATAATGAGGTTCCGTGGGATTGTGTTAATGATGACGGTGAAAAAGTTGCAAGCGGTCTGTACATATTAAAAATTGAGGCGACAACCGCTGACAAAACATTTTTTGCGACTGAAAAGTTCGCAGTCATAAAGGGGGGAAAATGATAACGGTTGACAGGAATGCTTTGAATTATGCAAGATTATTTACTACATTGGGCTCCGTTGTTCGTTTGAAAATTTTGAAGTTTCTGTACAAGAAAAAAGAGTCAAGTGTTTCTGAAATTGTTTATGAATTGCGGGTAAATTTGCCGCTTGTTTCAAGACATCTGACCGTACTAAAAAATGCCCACATAGTAAAATACAGACGGGAAAAAAATCGGATTTATTACTCAATAATAGATACAAAACGGGAAAGAAGAATGCCTGTTGATTTATTGAAAGTCCTTAAACCGTATTTTTTGGCATTAGAAAAACATAATCAAAGAATTGAGAGATAACCGTTAAACTACTTTGGTAGTTTCGTAGTTGTGACCAAAGGAAATCCTTTTACAGGGGCGAAAGTATCGACATAGGGTATTCAACTACTTCCGTAGTTGCGTAGTTGCGAAAGTAGTTGAATAGCTTTGATTTTACCGATACAGGGTGTGCGACTTTGTCACAATGATTACAACGATTAAACGGCAGATTACAGTGATATAATCTACATTGATATTATCGCTGTCATCGTTTCTTTTATCGCCGTAATCGTTAGTATCAGATTCAGTTTCCGATACAATAAAATAAAAAAATGAAATACAAAAAATTTGTTAAAATAATTTTATGTCAGTTGATATTTATAGGGCAGTTTTGCGTTTTATACGCAAAATCGGCAGGCACAACTTCCGCTGAATTTCTTAAACTTTCATATGGCGCCCGTCCTTCTTCTCTCGGCGAAACTTTCATAGCGCTTGCCAACGATTCATCGGCGATTTTCTGGAATCCCGCAGGTTTATCGCTCGTCACATGGAAAGAATTGATGGCTTCTTATAATTCATGGATACAGGATACAAAAGTCGGCAGTTTGAGTTATGCGATGCCGTTCGGTCAAACAGGAAGTTTGGGCGTGGGAATTATGTATCTCAATTCGGGAAGTATTACGAAAAGAGGAGAGACGAAAGATGAAACCGGAAGTTATGACGTGAAGAATACCGGTTTAAGCATCGGTTACGGCTCGGAATTTTTTCAGAATATTTCGTTGGGCGTTTCATTAAAATATCTATCCGAAAAAATTGATTCGGAATCCGGGACAGGTTTTGCCGCGGACTTGGGCGGTTTGTATATGACCCAGATAAATGATATGCCTTTGAATTTTGGAATTTCTCTTTTGAATCTCGGTGGAAGTATGGGGCCCGGAGATAAATCGGACTTGCCTAAAAAACTTAAAGTAGGTTTTTCTCTGAGATTGTTTGAGGAAAAACTCACGGCCAATACCGAAGTGGATTATCCGTTTGTAGCCGATATGACGGCAGGCATAGGTTTTGAGTATATGTTATCGGAAATTTTTGTATTGCGGTTCGGCTATAAACTTTTCCGGGATGACTTAACGGGTATTGAACCTTTAACATTCGGTTTCGGTATTGTCTATAGTCAGAAACAGGATTTTGTGTTTGATTATGCGTTTTCAAATGTCGGAGATTTGGGCTATTCAAATAAGGCAAGTGCCGGCGTGAGATTTTAATTTTTTAAAGACATTCAACTACTTTCGTAGTTTCGTAGTTGCGAAAGTAGTTGAATAGGTTTGTCGTCTCTGAAGATACCGACAATATTATGAAAAAAACTATTTTGTTAAAATTGCGGATTTTATTGCTTTTTGTCATTGCGACAGTTATATTAAACATACAAGTTTTTTACGGTCAACAGGAACATCCCGCAAAGAATCTGTATGTATATTTTCTCGATGTCGGTCAGGGTGATGCCGCATTTATCAGAACGCCTAACGGTAAAAACATTCTTATTGACGCCGGACAATGCGCCGTCGGCGACGATGAATTTGATGCCGGTAAAGAAATAGTTATTCCTTTTTTAGTCAAAAAAAATATCACAAAAATTGATTATGTCGTTGCCTCTCACGCGCATGCCGACCATATCGGCGGTCTGTTAAGTGTTATGAAAAAGTTTCCCGTGGGTATTGTCTATGATTCCGGATTTTCTTATCCCTCGCCGATATATGAAAAATTTCTTCAAATAATAAAATTGAAAAAAATACCGTATAAAATTGCTCAGCAAGGCGATATTCTTAACTGGGACCCGGATTTAACTGTAAAAGTTTTATCGCCGAGAAAAAATAATTTATTTGAAGACCCCAATAATAATTCCATTGTGTTGAGAATTGCATATAAAGACATATCTTTTTTATTTACCGGCGATGCGGAAGCACTTGCGGAAGACGAGTTGGTCGGCAACAATAAAAAATCGGAAGTTTCGTCCGTTATATTAAAAGTTCCGCACCATGGCTCAAAAACATCTTCAACAGAGTATTTTCTTGATGCGGTTAATCCGGAAATCGCCGTTATTTCCTGCGGAAGATACAACAGATTTAGGCATCCGCACTCCGACACAGTGAGACGATATAATGATTTCAACATTGAACTTCACAGAACCGACAAAGAGGGAACGATTTTTGTTTCAACCGACGGTGAAACCTACACAATAAAATCACTGGGATTTAAGAAATGAGGATAAAGGCAATTCAAAATTCAAAATCCAAAATTCAAAATTGTGGATTATTTTTTGCGTTCATTTTACATTTTACATTTTACATTTTTAATTGCTTCTTTACCGGCTGTACGACACTTCCGAAAGAGCCGCCTAAACCAAAAGTTTATCTTGAAGTTCCGGCGAATGAATACAAGCCGCTTGTCAGAGAACTTGTCGTTACATTTATTGATGTCGGTCAGGGCGATTCAATTTTTATAAAAACTCCGGGCGGAAAAAACGTTTTAATTGATGTCGGCGGCACGCCCTACTGGAAGCAGTCAAACTATGACCCCGGCGAAGAAGTCGTTGTGCCGTTTCTTGAAACTCAAAAAATAAAAAAGTTGGATTTTGTAATTGCAACACATGCCGACGGCGATCACATCGGCGGTATGCCGGCCGTCTTAAAAAAGTTTCCTGTCGGATTGTTATGCGAAAACGGAATTGTCTCCGACCAGCCGGAATATGAAGAGATGCATAAAGTTATTGATTCCGAAAGAATTGCAACTTCCGTTCTAAAACAAGGCGATAGTTTTGATGTTGACCCGTCGGTAAAATTTGAAATTTTTACTCCTCCCCGTGATTTTTATTTTGAGGGAGAAAACAACAATGCGGTTGCGGTTCGTCTGGCTTACGGAGATGTCAGTTTCCTTTTTACGGCTGATATAGAGTATGAAGCGGAAGATTTTGCCATAAAAACTTACGGCGATAAAGTTCGGTCAAACATATTGAAAATAGGACATCACGGTTCTGCGACATCTACATCCGAAAGATTCCTAAAAGCGGTTAATCCGGAAATTGCTGTTATTTCAGTCGGTAAGTATAATACTTTCGGGCATCCGTATTCCGGAGTTCTCGCAAAATTGCAGGATGCGGATATAAATATTTACAGGACGGATGAAGACGGGAACATTACCGTTAGAACCGACGGCAAAAAATTTGTTGTTGAATGTGAAAAAAACCCTTGACAAAATTGGATTTTTATGGTATACTTAATTTTGGTAAAAGCAAAATAATAAAAATGTGATTGGTTCTTTGCGCTATATTTTTTTGAGTTGGTATTCAACTACTTCCGTAGTTGCGTAGTTGCGAAAGTAGTTGAATAGGTTTTGTTCTACCGACGGTAAAGTAAAAAACGGAGGTTGCAGAAAAAGCAAAAAATGTAGGTTATCATTTTTTAATTTTTGTGAAAATTAGAAATATCATGAAAACCAGAACCATTCCGATACTTGTTTTTAGGAGATAGATTATGCGAGTAAAAGAAAACCAAGTGACTTACAAAGCAAGTGAAAACATCGTTACTTTACCCTTGATTGAAAAAGTTGTTGAAAGGATTGTTAATAAAAAACTCCAAACATTATTAAGAGACCCGGATTATGGAGTAGAACTACGGGCTGAATTCAAACAAAAATTAAATTCCGTTTTAAAACATAAAAAAAAGACAATTCCGGAAGAAGAAATTGCAAAAAAATATGGAGTAAAATTTAATGTATGAAGTTGCATATCAGCCCGAAGCAGATGAAGATTTAGAAAAATTAGATAAATCAACAAGAGAAAGAATAATCAAAAAAATTCACTGGCTGGCAAAGTATATTGAAAATATAAGACCTGAAATGCTCGGCGGAAATTACAGAGGTGTTTACAAATTGCGTATTGGTAACTGGCGGGTGATATACGGAATAAATCATGCTCAAAAAATGATAACTGTTTTTACAATAGGACACAGAAGTGAAATTTACAAAACTTAAAATGACTGAAAGGGATCCTTGTGGGATGAAAAACTTTATAAAAACCATAATTGATGCGCTCAATAAAATAACGGTTATAACGGTTAGAGGGACTAAACCGATTTTCCTCCGTCCCCTTTATTTCTTGCGTCAGTTCCTAATCTCTCAATATTCCCTACGGGACTCCCTTCGGTCGCTCAATCTCTTAATCTCTGTCTTAATACTTTCCTCCGTCCCTGTTATTTTGAATGCCGGTAATCTTTTAACAAACGGGACTTTTGAGACAGAAGATTTAACAGGGTGGACTATTGCCCCCAGTGGTGCAGCGGATACGGGGGTAACAAATACTGCTCCTTGGGTATATTCTGGAACTTATTCAGCATATGTAAGCACAGGACAT
>Ga0210049_1001059_pt1 | contig 25109 bp, 24 predicted proteins | sample CryGeyCG2014_300_2_FD_183964 | JGI IMG/M metagenome (GOLD analysis project Ga0210049, IMG submission 183964) | Groundwater microbial communities from aquifer - Crystal Geyser CG06_land_8/20/14_3.00 (SPAdes) (version 2) | ecosystem: Environmental > Aquatic > Deep subsurface > Groundwater | place... | reverse complement strand
GCCAATTCCCCTCGGATGTGCAATTCCCTGACCGTCAAACAAAAACAAATCCGGCTCGGTTTTTAACTTTTTTATCGCCTCAAGCAAAACAGGTCCTTCTCTGAAAGAAAGATAACCGGGAATATAAGGAAATGCAAATTTGCCGCCGTATTTGATTTTTACGGTTTCTAAAATTTTTAAGGTAGCAAAATCCAGAACAACAACCGCCCCGTAAATTTTTTTTTCATCTTTTGAATATGAAACATCGCATCCGGCAACGGTCTTAATTTGCGAAATATCTTCAAAATCATTTTTGAGAATTATTTTTGTTGACAAATTTTGCTGAATAATTTTTGCGTCTCTGACATCATTCGGCATTTCAAATTTATTTTTTATTATCATATTTCCTGCCGCCAACCGCGAGTTAATCCAAATTCACCAGCCCAATTTATGACACGTAAGTATTCCTTGTCGGTAATTTTTCGTTGTAATTCAGGAAATTCATCTGTTCTATTTGCAGGATGATACTGCGACATAATTGAGATATATGTTTTTGGCGAAATTTCTTTTGAGATGAATTCAAATACTTTTTTACTTCCTGCGATGTTTTCAGGTAGAACCAGATGTCTTATCAAAAGCCCTTTTACTGCAATACCGTTTTTTATCTGTAAATCACCGACTTGCCTGTGCATTTCTTTCAGTGCCGCTTTATTTACTTTCCAATAATCTCTTGCATCGGAGTATTTTTTCGCCGACTTGTCATCGGAATATTTTGCATCCGGCATATACATATCAATAATACCGTCTAATAATTTTATTGTTTCTACTTTTTCATATCCGCCGGAATTATAAACAATAGGAATGTTAAACCCTTTCTTCTTTGCTAATAAGACCGCTTCAATTATTTGTGGCACTATATGCGTCGGTGTAACCAGATTTATGTTGTCGGCGTTTTGATTCTGTAAAGTCATCATTATTTCAGCGAGTTTTTCAACTGTGATTTCATTGCCGTTATGGAGTTGAGATATGGGATAATTCTGACAAAAAACGCACCTCAAATTACAACCGGTAAAAAAAATTGTTCCTGAACCATGTGTGCCCGATATAGGAGGTTCTTCTCCAAAGTGTAAATTATATGCCGATACTTTCGGATTTTTTCCGATTTTACAAAAACCAATTTCGTTTTTAAGACGGTTGACATTACAGTTCCTCGGACAGACGGAGCATTTTTCAAGGAGAGCAGAAAAATTCGTCATATAAAAAGCGATATAATCCCTGCAATTGTTATAATAAGAAAAATAACTGACAGAAGAAATACAATGATAATAGGCGAAAAAATTACAAGAAATGTTTTGAGCATAGAAACGTTATAAAGTATTTTAATTGAAAATATAAGCAAATAGATTGTCCAGAAAAAAATAACCGCAAAAGCAAAACAGGTCAATCCGGACCCGACAAATTTTCCGATTATTGCCGCAGGAATCATCAATAACACAGGTGTAAGCGAAAAACTTAAAAGAGAAAAAAGGGTTATGACATTTCCTTTTCCTTTAAGTATTTCTGCAACGAAATGATAACTCGCCGCCGTCGTTACTAAAATCAAAAAATTTGATAATAATACAAAAAACAGGATTAAAACAAAATTGGTATTTGAAAAACGAAAAACAATTAAATTGGAAACCAGAAAACTTACATTAGCAAGTATAAAAATTATTAAAGAAAAAAATACGGGTTTTTCAACAATTATTATTTCAATTGTTTCTTTTGGATTATCCAATAACGACAGTGCCATTTCAAATTTTTGTGATAACATTATTCGCTCCGCGAATACACTGAACCGACTCGGAACTTGTACACGGAACTGACACTGAACTTTCCGCTTCAGTTCTGTGTCCCCGACAAGTCGGGGCTTCCGTGTTAGTTCTGTGTTCCTTATTCAAGGATATATTCAAATCTTACATTCATAGATGGTATGATTTTTGAAAACGCCTTTTCTTCAAAACCTGCCGGTATAAATTCAAAAATTTTGTCCCACTGGTCGGAATCAGATATTATTTTTACATCTCCTTTTATTCCGGCAAGTTTTTTTGCCTCTTCAATTGCATCGTCAAGTCCTCCGAGTGTATCCACAAGTCCCTCGGATTTTGCCTGTGTCCCGGTAAAAATTCTGCCGTCGGCAAGAGTGCGAGCTTTCGCTTCGTCAAGTTTTCTACCCGTTACCACAGCCGATAAAAATTGTTCGTAAGCGTCATTTATCAAATCCTGTAGAATTTTCCTTTCTTCAATAGTCATTTCCCGCGAATAATTTCCTATGTCTTTGTGAATGCCTGATTTTACCGTCTCAATTTTTACGCCGATTTTTTTCATAAGTTCGGAAAAATTTCCTACCTCTAAAATTACGCCGATTGAACCGGTAAGTGTTCCCGGCTGAGCAACTATTTCATCAGCCGCGCAGGCAATATAATATCCGCCGCTGGCAGCAACATCCGAGAAAGATGCCACGATAAATTTTCCGTTTTTTTTCATTTTCAATAATTCCGAATAAATATCTTGGACGGCGGCAACGGTCCCGCCAGGAGAATTTATTCTTAAAACAACCGCTTTAACGGAAGCATTTTCATTTAATTTTTTCAAACGTTTCACTATTTTTTCCGAATCGCGGCTAAACGGGTCGGAAGATTTCATAGATGCTTTTATTGGTCCGAGTATGTTGACTACGGCAATTTTATCCTGCGAAATGCCAATCCTTGATTTTTTTTCAATTTTTTCTGACGGTTTGGAAAAAACAATCCAAAATCCAAGTATTACCGATACAAAAAATAAAGTTGCAATAATTATTGCCAGTTTATTTCGTTTCATAAGTTTTTACCTCCGACATAATTTTTTTGGTTTCATTTTTTATTTGACCGTAATCAAATCCGTATCTTTCGGAAATTTTTAAGAAGGTTTCGCCGCGGTTCCGTCTTTTTATTATATCTTCCGACGATTTTTCAATTTTTTTTGATATCAAAATAACCTTGATAAGTTCGCTGTATCCCAATCCGTTGTTTTTAATTTTTTGAATTTCCGCCGCCGTCATTTGCCACCATGTAACATTTTGTGAAAGATTTTTACAAAACGGTTCTATTGTCATCGGTTTTTCTTTTTCTTCTTTTTTGTTGTCGCGATATTCCTCTTGCTGTTCTTTTAAGTCATTTTCAAATTGGTCAATATGAGAAGAATCTGCGTTCGCAGGCGCGGTTATGTGCAGTAATAAAATAATTAGCAGAGCGAGTTCTGACGAGCGTCTCAAAGCGACCGCAGGGAGTCCCCGTGGGAATATTTGCTCCGAGCGATCTTTATTTTGCTGTAACATATTTAAAAAACGTAGCGTTCCGTTTATCTGATTTAACCTGTGCTGCCGCCATATTTTTCAGGTCTTTTTCCCATGATGCCGACTTAATTATTCCCCTGAAATTTACCGTCTGAGTGTATCCGGGCAATAGTTCAGTAATAGTTTTTTCATTTTCGCCGAGTATTTCGCCTCCGATAAGGTAAGTTTTTACGACGATATTTTTTTGTTTTTTGTTTGATACATTTTTTAGCACAATCGGTATGGAAAATTCTTCTTTTAATTTTAATTTTGCAGGTAAATTAATCTCTGCTGTTATTTGTAAAAGTCTGTTCAGCCGTCTCATTTCTGTGATGGCCGCGGCTCCTGCCAATAGCCATTCTTTAGCCGAATACGGTTTTATTCTTCCCCATAACGCTCTTGCCAAATCGTGAACAAATACAGCGTCGGCAGTTCTATCGTTGTAAATCTTTTTTGTTGCACCCGATAAGCGGTTATAAAATTCCTCCGGCCCCGGTGGATTAAGAATTTTTTGATGAAGGGGCCAATCAACTACATTTCCGAGCACAAGATTTGCCTGTCCCTTTTTTATGTAATTATGCCAATCATCCAAAAGTTTATCAAACTGTTGGCGGTCTGCCTCGTATAGCATTAAAGTGTCTATATCCATTCCCGCATCAGAAAACATTATCGGATCCTGACCGTGTTGCCAGCCCTTTTCCCATGTAAGTGTAAAAAGCCAGAGCGGTTTTTTAAGTTTTACTTCTTTTGTGATTCTGTTGATGATTTTTGAAACTTTGTGTGCCCGCCACCACTGCCACTGGTCTATAAGATTCATATTTCGTCTGGAAACTTTTTCATTTGCAAGCCAGCCCATTTTTCTAGCAGCATTGAATTTATCCCATCCGTCGGGAACCCTAACATCCATATCCTGAACGAATTCATCGACAAGTTCGTACCCGCCGAGTGCATTGCGGAGATAATCAAGTCCAATGTAGTCAATTTCGGGGATCTCGTTAAAAACTTTTATCAATTTTATGATATCTGAGACCCTTTTTTCGTCGGCAATTGATATTGAACGGGTTTCAATGGGGCCTCCTTTTTCGGAATTATATTCCATAGCATATTTGTAATTTTTGTATTTGTAAGTTCCGAATGTAAGATATGAGATGATGTATGTTCCGAATTTTAATTTTCTATTATGCGCTTCTTTTCCTAGTTCCGGTAATTTAGAGATGTTTTTTTCAATCCACGGGAAATGTTCGTCGGCATTCGGACTTTCTGCTTTTGTCTGTCCTGCGAGATACCAGAATGCGTCGGCACCTACGAACTCCGTCCAGTCAAACATTCCGCGCCAGTCGGTTTCAATACCATCTGGATTTATTATTTTAATTTTAGAAAGGGTTGTCATATTTTCAAATGTAAGCACTCCGAACCCGCTTGGAAAACACCTTTTAATTCCCCTGCGAATTATTTGAAAATTTTTAGATAAGGATTTTATGTTTTGCAAAATAAATGGTTCAGCGTGATATTTACCGTCGGCTGCGTTCCATGGACATGGCCAGTTGCCCTCCCACAGGTTTTTTTTGTTATTGTAAATTAAAGGAATTTTGCCAAGACCACCGATGGTGATTATCCTGTCTTTTTCTTTATAGACGGAAACATAAAATGGTTCATTTTTATATTTTTCTGCAAATTTTTTATTTTTGATTCTTGCAGTTATTTTTATGAATTCCCAGTGTAAATATGATTTTTTTTCCGCCGATAAAAAAATGTCGGTTTTTAAGAATTTTACAAGAGAATAAATTCCGAAAACCGCCGTCAAAATGAGCAGTAGAGAGATAAAACCAATTATTATTTTTTTCATCGTTCGGTGTCCATTAAAATAGTCACTGGCCCTTCGTTATGAATTTCAACGGTCATATCTGCCGCAAACTTTCCCGTTTTAACAACAAGTTGAGACTTTTTCATTTCACGCACAAACTTTTCGTATAATATATTTGCTTTTTCTGGCGGTGCAGCGTTCGTAAAATCCGGTCTCCTGCCTCTTTGACAGTCGCCGTAAAGCGTGAACTGCGATACTACCAAAATATCGCCTTTTATATCAGCCACCGAAAAATTAAATTTGTTTTTATCATCTGCAAAAATCCGCAAATTCAGTATTTTTTCAGAAAGCCAAGAGATGTCTTTCTCGGTATCGTTTCTTCCAACGCCCAGCAGAATTACCAGACCTTTTCCGGTTTCCTCTTTGATATTTTCGTAGATTACCGATGCCTTTTTTACTCGCTGAATAACCGCTTTCATATCGTTCCGCTCATTACACGGAAGCAACTCGGAACCCGCGCACAGAATTGAATCGGAACTGTTCCGTGTCTGTTCCGTGTTCCTTCATTCTGTGTCTGTTCCGTGGTTTTCTATAATCTCAAAAATTTCTTTTACGGAGTTCACTTTTATTATACCCGGAATATTCCATGTTTTAATTCCGATAACCGTTTTATCAATTGCTTTTGCAAGTCCGATTTCCGAGAGAGTCCCGTATTTGCCGGAAATTGCGATAATAATATCGGCGGTTCTTACGATGATTGCATTTCTTGCATGACTCATTGCTGTTATTATCGGTATATCAATATATTTGTTGGCGTCGTCTTTGTTTTTACCGGGAAGAATGCCGACAGTTAATCCGCCTGATTTTTTGGCGCCCTTGCAAGCCGCCTCCATTACTCCGCTCATACCTCCGCAGAGTAAAATATGTTTTCTTTTGGCAATTTCAGAACCGACTTCTTCTGCAATTTTTTCAATCTGCTTATCGCATTTATTCCCGCCGATAATTCCGATTATCATTTTTATTCGCTTCGCTTCCCCGACCTAAAGGTCGGGCTACATTGTTGTGTAAATTTACTCCATTGACGGTGGCTTGAAAGCCACCATTCCGCAAATTTGTTTTTATTTTACAAACACGTCCCCGACAGGAATCGAACCTGCATCAATGGCTTCGGAGGCCATCACTCTATCCGTTGAGCTACAGGGACATACTACTCAGAGCGGAATATACTTTACATGGAAGATGGTGTCATGCTGAACTTGATTCAGCATCTATAGACCCTGAAACGAGTTCAGGGTGACAGACGAAGTACTTTACGGATGTAAAGTATTTTATGCTCCCCTTAGTAATTACATATTTTACTTATTTTTTTCTATTCGTCAACTTTTTTCGTATAAAGAACCGAAATTTTGTCGCTATAAATTTCCCGCCATTTCTTTACATCAATTTTTCTTTGCGGTTTCAAAAGTAAAAAATCTGTGTTCGCGGAGGTTTCAAATTTCTCAAAATAATTTTTAAGGAAAGATACGGGATAAACAGTATCATATCTGCCGTCAATTGCAACTTTGCACTGCGGATAGAGTTGCCAAATAAGATATTCGCCCCAGTTGAATTCGTTAAAAATATTGCCGCCGAGTTTTTTTTCTTTCAGAAAATTCACTGCATTGGCGGGAAACCTGCCATTATCCGTTATTTCAAACGATGGATTTTTTAGAGCAAAAAGCAATAGGAAAAATGGAAAAAATGCCGAAATAGTTAAAATCATAACGGTTGATCTTTTTTTGATGTTTTCAAAAAACGGTACCAGAAATGGCGCTGAAATTATTGCAAATACGGGAATATGCCTTGAATATCTGCTTGCGAATAAGATACTTATAAGTATAACCAAAAAGGAAAAATATTTTTTTTGGAAAAGATAAATTAGCGAACTGACAGCAGAAATAATCGCAATAAATACGAATAAGCAGCCGAGGAGCGGGAAATCGGATATTGTAAATTTGCCCCATTCGGTTATATATTTTGCGGTAAGCGGATTTGTAATTGCACGAAATATCGCGTTCCAAAGATTAAAATGGTAGGGCGTTATTAGTGATGCAAGCGGAAGTGCGAGAATAACAAAAAGATGCTTCCTGCTGAATTTTTCCAAAAGAAGGATTAGGGCAATAGATAAACCCGCAACAAATCCGCCGTGTGAGTTTGACCACAGGACCATTGTCGGGAACATTAAAATCAGAAACGGTAATTTTTCGGTTTTTTTGTATAAATGAAGCAAAAGACCGAAAATTGAAAGATAAAGATATGTGAATATCTGCGGTCTGAAAGATGCGCCGAGAAAAACAAGCGGCAGTTCAAAAAGATAAATTAAAAACAGCGTTTTGTAATTTGACGAATAGATGAGCATCGTCGAAAAAAGAAAACCGCCGGTAATCATACCCAAAATGACTTTTAGAAATATCAGTCCTTTGTCGCCGAATTTTTTATATGTTGAGTAAAAAATAACTTCCGATAACCATTCATGGTTCACCCATTTATTGCCGTAAGCGGTATATGAATAAAAATCCGTTTTTGGAATATTTTTTGTTTCAACAATTTGCTTGCCGAAAAAAAGATGTCCCCAGAAGTCCACATCCTGCCATCTGTTGTAAAAGAAAAAAGGGGCAGATATTAGCCCCGCAAAAAAAATAATTACAATTTGTTTTTTTATGTTAGTCACTTTTTTGAACGCAGATTACACGGATTTTCAACTGCGATTACACAGATACGACTTTAATTCATAATCCGATTTTATCTGCATAAAATTTTTTCTACCGATAAGAGCGCTTCATCCAATTTTGAAATATCTTTTCCACCGGCTTGTGCGAGGTCAATTTTTCCTCCCCCGCCCCCTCCTATGATTTTTGATATTTCTTTCACAATTATTCTGGCATCAAATTTTGCCGTGAGGTCTTTTGTAATTGACACGATGAATGTCGGTTTTTCGTTGATGATAGAACCCAATACTACAATGCCTGATTTGATTTTGTTTTTCAGATTGTCAGATGTGTTCCTGAGTTCATCTATGGATTTTGTTTCCGTTTTCACCGCCAGAAATTTTATTCCGTTGATTTTCTTAAGGTTTTTCAGTAAATCGTTTTCCTGTATTTTCGACGTTTTTGAAATGCCTTTTTCAAGTTTCTTTTTATCATCCGCGAGTTTTTGGAGTTTTGAAACAATTTCTGCCCGGGATGATTTCAATATCTCCGCCATTTCATCAATCGTATCCCGCTGTTTTTTCATAAAGTTGTATGCTTCTATTCCGGTTATTGCCTCTATACGCCGAACCCCGCTCCCAATACTGCCTTCGGATAAAACTATAAACTGTCCGATTTCTCCCGTTGATTTGCAATGTGTTCCGCCGCACAGTTCCACGCTTTCCGGATTTTTTAGCGCAGCGTCGTTGCCAATAATAACGCAACGCACTTTTTCGCCGTATTTTTCGCCGAACAAAGCGAGCGCTCCCAATTTTTTTGCCTCGTCCACCGTTGTAATTTTTGTCGTCACCTTAAGATTTTCAAGAATTTTTTCGTTGATGCGTTTTTCTATTAAAGCAAGTTCTTCTTTTTTTAACTGTGTCGGTTGTGAAAAATCGAATCTGAATCTGTCGTCTGAAACGAGCGAGCCGCGCTGCACAATATGCGTGCCGATAATCTGTCTTAAACTCTTATGCAAAAGATGGGTCGCGGTATGGTTTCGCATAATATTTTTTCGTCTATCAATATCAATTTCGGCATCAACCGTTTCCCCTGCTTTGATAACGCCTTTTATGATTTTTGCTCTGTGGATGATAAGGTTTTCAACCGGTTTTTGCGTGTCAATTATTTCCGCTTGACTTTGGACTTCGGACTTCGGACTTCGGACTATTAACCTGCCTCTATCTCCCACCTGTCCTCCCATTTCCGGGTAAAAAGGCGTCTCTTTTAAGATTATTTCCGCTTCATCGCCTTCTTTTGCCTGCTCAATAATTTTTTCATTTTTTATTATCGCGATGATTGTTGTCGTCGCAAAAGTTTCATCATAACCCTTGAAAACGGTGCCTCCGAATTTTTTGTGAAGTTCAAAATAATTGCTCATATCAATATCTCCCGAACCCTTCCATGATGACTTGGAACGATTTTTTTGTTTCTCCATTTCATTCGTAAAATCATTTTTATCCGTTATAGAAATGCCGGATTCGTTAAGAAGTTCCTTAGTTAAATCAAGCGGAAAACCGTAGGTATCATATAAAACAAACGCATCTTTTCCGGAAATTGCCTTTTTATTTTTTTTTAGTTCTTGAAGCATTTCTATCCCGCGTTCCAGTGTCAGTAAAAATTTTTCTTCCTCCATTTTTACGATTCTTGCAATGTGCTCGCGGTTTGAATCCAGTTCGGGATACGCCGGTTTCATTACCTCAACCACTTCAACTGTGATTTTGTAAAGAAAAGGTTTGTCCAATTGTAATTTTTTTCCGTGAGTAATCGCTCTGCGCAGAATTCTTCTTAAAACATAACCCCGACCTTCGTTGGAAGGCAGAATGCCGTCGGAAATAAGAAATGCGATTGCGCGGCAGTGGTCGGCTATAATTTTCGTTGAAACATCATTTTCCGTCTGTGCAATGTTTTTTATAAAACTTATAATTCTTTTAATTTCATCAATTTCAAAATTTGTTTTTGCATTCTGAACCACGGCCGCCAGCCGTTCAAGTCCCATACCGGTATCAATATTTTTTTGCGGAAGATTTTTTAATGTGCCGTCGGCTTGCTTGTCAAACTGCGTGAACACAAGGTTCCAAATCTCAATATATCTGTCGCAGTCGCATCCCGGCCCGCAGGTTTTTTTCCCGCAGCCGTTTCCGATTCCGGTATCGTATAAAATTTCAGAACAGGGCCCGCAGGGTCCGGTTTCACCCATCTGCCAAAAGTTTGACGCCTCGCCTAATTTTACAATTTTGTTTAAAGGTAGGATTTTTTGCCAGATTTTGTATGCCTCATCGTCGTCTTTGTAGACGGAAGCGTAAAGTTTGTCTTTGTCCATTTTAAGTTCAGAGGTTAAAAATTCCCAAGCCCACGAAATCGCCTCTTTTTTAAAATAATCGCCGAATGAAAAATTGCCGAGCATCTCAAAAAAAGTGAGATGTCTTGCGGTATGTCCCACATTTTCTATATCGGATGTCCTGAAACATTTCTGTACCGATGCCGCCCGCTGGTAATCGCTTTTGATTTTTTGGTTGCCTAAAAAATAATTTTTGAACTGCACCATCCCCGCCGATGTAAAAAGCAGCGTCGGGTCGGAAGAGGGCACCAGCGAGTCGCTCTTAAAAACGGTGTGTTTTTTTTCCTCAAAAAACTTTAAAAACTTTTTTCTAATTTCGTTAGTTGTCATAAATTACTTGGTGCGCTTTAACGGGTTGCGTGTATCTGGAGTCGCTGAAAGCGATTTGGACGATGGCGTTAGCCCGAACCAGATACACGCTGTTAGACGCTGTTTTGGTCATTCTTCATCTATATCTTCAAGAAATGCTTCTTTGAGTATTTTCTTTGCTTCCTCTGGATGTTCATGCTTGAATTCGAGCCCTTTTATCAACCAGTTTAAATTCTCAGCACCTTTGAAATCTGGATCTTCTTCCTTTTGTGATTTCTTCCAAGTCTTTGGATTATTCTTCTTGTAAGTTGGGAGGAATGTATTATCTTGCTGGCTTTTTACAACCGTTTTACAAATTTCTGAAAACTCCAAAGCATACTTTTCAGATTCCATTGGCAATTCCTTATATACTATGAAGAGAGCTAATGCCCTAATGGACTTCGGAGATTCAAGGATTGAAAATTGGTAGGTATCCTTGTAAGAGATAAAATTCATTAGCCCACGTCCTTTTTTCTTAGCTTCCTGAGTTGATTTATATCGTTGTAGCCAAGTATTAGCCAAGTACCAATGTTCATCCATGCCAGGATTTGTTTCTTTAAGCTTTAAATATTGGTCTTCAATCGATTTGATGGTTTGCTCAGCTTTTGACGACGTGCTGTATTTCCTACTCATAGACTGGTATGCTTCGTCTATTTTAGTAAGCATTTTTTGCGTAAACTCAAAAGTGGGCGGTGTTCCTTGCTCATAACAAAATATCATAAAAACGAGCGATTTCACCCTTTCTTCCTCAGAATCAAGACTTTCTTCACCACTGAATAGATTTTCAACTTCCATCCTCTTTTGCTCTGATATTGGGTATCTTGAACGGATGACCCACGCTAAAGCCTCATCCTCGTTTAATCCTCGAGACCGTGCAACAAAATATGCACGGAGATTTGAGTTTATTAAGCCAATTGTTCCCGCCCTATAATTGAATAACAACCAAGCTATAAGGAAAAGAATGGCTAGAAATAATGCAATCCAAGTCCAAACAAAAGCCGTTAAAGTAAAGAAAACGGCTATGGTAACAATCAGCATTATAATCATAATTGCTTCCCTCTCATCTTAATTACCAAAATGGCGTTTAACTCATTGACTAATGATAAAAATTGTCGGCAATACCTTGGGATTATATGTATGAATATGTCGGCAACAATACCAGTTCCAGATAATTTTTGGGGACAGAGTTGAAAATGGTTCACGTATTATTTCCCAGCTATTTCCTTCAAAACTTTTTGTATTCTATTATTCTGATTCGTATTTAGTTCTCTGCTCACGAATTAACATACGAATTTTTTGTGCCTTTTTCCTCCCCAGATTATCAACTTTAACTAATTCTTCCTCCGCAGCAGTAAATACCTTTTCTACGCTACCAAAATAATCAAGTAATTTATTGGCTAATTTTGGTCCCACTTGTGGCAACCCCTGTAGAATGTAAAGTTGCCGCCGACGATATGTTTTTGGCCTGTATCCATGCCGGCAGGTTAATTCCTGCTTTATTTCATAATGCTGGTTAGTAATTAACCATAAAATAAGAGCACTTTCTTCAATGTCATTAGAAAAAAGAACCGGTGTATGCCATCTTAACGCAATACTTGCTAATGCTCCTTTTATAGCGTTAGGGTGAATCTTAATGCCAGGGTTGTATAAATTATTTCCTTCAACAATAAAAAGCACGCTATCAAAAAATTCATTCATTTTTTTTGCTTGATGGAACAGACGACCGTCAATAATTGATTGAGCAAAATCAATAGTGGTTTTTCTTTCAACAACAATTTCATCTCCAATAACATAATCACCAGCAGGTAACATTGCTTTCTCTATCAGAATACAATATTTATTCGTAAGAATCATGTCAATTCCTGAATTATTTTCTCGCCAGTCCATTTTTATTTTTTGTGTTGTTAGCATTTTAATGTCTGAAATGGCGCATTCCAGTGAATACCATTGAGATTTTATGCCCGTTGCAGGCATTTATTGATTCGCTATCTTTTAATGAGCCGCCGGGCTGAATTATTGCTTTTACTCCTATTTTTGCCGCTTCGTCAACTACATCCCTGAACGGGAAAAATGCATCACTGGCTAAAACGAGCGAGTTGTTTATAGATTGCATTTTCATTTTTGCGATTTTTAGTGAGTCAATCCTTGACATTTGACCGGCGCCAATTCCGACTGTTTGAATACCAGCGGCAAGAACGATTGCATTTGATTTTACATATTTTGCGACGGTAAATGCAAATTTTAGTGAATCCAGTTGTTGTTTTGTCGGTTTTATTTTTGTAACAATTTTTATCTTGTCAAAAATTTTAGTGTCTTTTTCCTGAACAAGAAAACCATTTGAAATACTGCGGAATTCAGTTTTTGAACTATTCGTGTATGCGGATACATGAATAGTTAAAACTCTCAAATTTTGTTTTTGCGAAAATATTTTTAATGCGTCTTTTGTATAACTTGGTGCAATAACACACTCGGTAAAAATTTTTATTATTTCTTTTGCAGTTTTGCCGTCCACGATTTCGTTGAAAGCCACAATTCCGCCAAATGCTGAAACAGGGTCACAAGCAAGAGCATTTTTGTATGCATCAAAAATATTTTTTGCCGATGCAACTCCGCAGGGGTTGCTGTGTTTTACAATTGCACAAGTCGGGTTTTGAAATTCCGTGACCAGATTGAATGCGGCGTCGGTGTCCAAGTAGTTATTATAAGAAAGTTCTTTTCCTTGTAGTTGTTTTTCACTTCCCACTTCTCCCACAGGGACTTCCGTTGGTCGCCACTTCCCACTTCCCATTTGGTATATTGCCGCTTTTTGATGCGGATTTTCACCGTATCGCAAGTTGGATGATTTTTTAAGTCCGACGGTTATTTTTTCGGGGAACGGCTCTTCCGTGAAGTAGCCGGCAATCAGAGAATCATAATAAGAAGTATGGCTGAATGCTTTTGCCGCAAGTTTTTTTCTGAATGCAAAATCTATTTTTGAACTTTTAATATTATCTATAATGTTAAAATAGTCATTCGGGTCGCATACCGCCAGAACATTCTCAAAATTTTTCGCGGCGGCGCGGAGCATTGCCACCCCGCCTATATCTATATTTTCAATTGATGGTTTTTCTTCAAACGGATAGAGATTTACAACAACGATATCAATCGCACGAATTTTATATTTTTTCAGTTCGTCAATATGTTGTTTTGTTTTTTTTGCCAGAATTCCCGCATGAATTTTCGGGTGCAGAGTTTTTACCCGCCCGTCAAGGATTTCCGGGAATCCGGTGATTTCTTCAACCGAAATAACGGGAATCTTTGCTTTTTTAAGAAACTTTGCCGTCCCGCCGGTTGATATAATTTTGACATCCGATTTTTTGAGATTTTTCGCAAACTCAATAATTCCTGTTTTATCCGATACGCTGATTAGTGCTGTTTTCATATCATTCATCACTGTCCTCCTCCCCGCCTTTTGTAAATTTAGATATGACATTTTCAATTGTGTCGTAAGAAAATCCCTTGCCGGCAAGAAACTGAAAAATTTTACTCTTTGCTTTTAACGGTTCAAGTTTTTTATATCTTGTAAGTTTATTTTTTATTGCGTCATATGCCAATTGGGTCTCGTCAATTTCCATTGAGATTAAAATTTCGGATGCCGTTTCACGCGAGATGCCTTTTCTGTTTAATTCCCGCATAATAAAATTTTTGCTTTTATTGTGACGCAGACGGTATTCAGTCCATTCTTTCGCAAATTTTTCGTCGTCAATCAGTTTTAACTTTTTTAATTTTTCTATTACAGCGTCAACAACGGTATTATCATAATTTTTTCCGATTTTATCCCGTATTTCTTTTTCAGAGTGATTCCTTCGGGCAAATAGCCAGAATGCATATTTTTGCGCCTTGTGATAATTCGTGGATTTTTCTTTCATATTTCGGTAATCTGATATTTTTTTTCTCCGAGCCCCAGTTTTACCGCATAATCCAGTTGTACCGAGCAATCAATATCCGGAAATATATGCTTGAAAAAATCACCGTTGAATTTTCTGTTGATTAGTTCGGAAGACGCTAAATCAATCGCCACAGGGTCGCAAGATGCCAAAATTCCTACATCGGAAATTAGCGGGCTTTCTTTTGTCGCGTAGCAGTCGCAGAATTTTGTTATGTAGTTTAGAAAATTTATGTAAATTGCTTTTTTGTTTTTTAATACCCCGGCGGCATATTCCGCTATTTTTTCCTGCACATTTTTTACGGATTCATCCCAAGGGATTTTTATTGCATACTGTTCGCAGGACAAAATACATTCGCCGCAACCCACACAGATATTTTTGTCTATTATAATTTTTTTATTTGAAAGTTTCAAGGCATTTGACGGACACCACCGGACACAACTGCCGCACCCGATGCATTTTTCCGGATTTACTTCGGGTTTGAGTGCATTGTGCATTTCGTATTTTCCCTGACGGGCGCCGCAGCCCATTCCGATGTTTTTTATCGCACCTCCGAACCCGGAAATTTCGTGTCCCTTAAAATGGGTTAAAAAAATAAATTTGTCCGCGTAATAAATATCCCGTGCAATTTTTACTGATTTAAAATGTTTTAGATTTACATCAACATCTATGTATCCATTGCCGCGCAGTCCGTCGGCAATTATTACCGGGCATCCGCAACCGCCGAAGCCGTGTTCAATTGCAATGTTAAGATGGTCAACGGCATTTGCCCGGCTTCCCTTGTAGATTGTATTTGCATCGGTTAAAAACGGTTTTCCGCCAAGTGATTTTACGATTTCTACGATTGGTTTTACATATTCGGGTTTGATATAACCTTTGTTTCCTTTCTCGCCGAAATGAATTTTAATTGCGACAAAATCATTTTTGGAAACGAGTAAATTTATGCCTGATTTTTCCGCAAGTTCCGTTATTTTTTCTTTTGAAAAAGTTTTTGTAAAATATATCTTACTCATAAAATCCCGACTTTTTGCGGCTTTCTTTTTTTAACGAATGTAAATGTTTATTTTTTAGAATTTTTTCCTTCGCCCGTTTGGACCGTTTTCTTTTTTGCCGTCTTATCTTTTCTATTCTCTGCTGTTCCTTGCTTTTTGCCCCAAGCAGCGTCTGTTCGATTTTGTCCGTCAGTATGCGTCTCGCGATAAAACGGTTTAATAACTGCGAACGTTCCCGCTGGCATTTTATTTCAATTCCGGTCGGCAAATGTTTCAGATAAACGCAAGTTGACACTTTATTAAGATTTTGTCCGCCTTTTCCGCCCGAACGCAAAAACTTTTCTTCAATATCTTTCTCGTATATGCCAAGTTTAAGCATTCTTTCTTCAAGCGATTTTTGTTTCTGCGGGTTTGTTCCAAAATTAATCATAATTTTAATTTTTTAACGACATCGTCGGAAATTCTCTGCGGTTTCATATTTGAATTGACACAGGCAAGCGTGGTTTTTCCGGTAACAATCAGCCGTTTTGTATCTTTTTCTTCAATTTTATATGAGAGTTCCAGACGGACGCCGGAAGCAGAATTAAATTGTGTTTGAATGATAATTGTCTCGCCGTATTTTGCCGGCGATTTATAATCTATCTCAGCGTGTGCAACGACGAATAAGATTCCCTGCTCGGCAAGATTTTTTACGCTTACACCTTTTTCTGCCAGCCATTCAGTTCTTGCTCGTTCAAAATATGTCAGATAATTTGCATAGTAGACCACCCCGCCGCAGTCGGTGTCCTGATAATAAATTTTAATTTCCATATTTTTTATTCGCTTTGCTCACCCTGACCTGAAGGTCAGGGCTACATTATTGTGTGATGCCCCTAAAGGGACTTCCTCCGGTCGCTTCGGGTTTTAACAACCGACCCTGAAGGGTCGGCTACGAATCAGGATAAACCCTCGCATCTTCTTTCCGATTTTTTTATTTTGTTCCAGTTGATAATTATTTCTTTTAGCGACTTAACTTTTCTATTCCCGAATACATGCGGATGCCGCCTTTTTAATTTTTTAATTAAGGTCTCAATCACATCATCAATCGTGAATTTTTTCCGTTTTTTTGCGAGCTGCGAGTGGAACATCACCTGCAAAAGAATGTCGCCGAGTTCTTCTTTCATATTTTCAAAATCTTTATTTTTCACTGCTTTTTCAAATTCGTGTGTTTCCTCTTTGAGATATTTTATAAGCGATTTATGGGTTTGTTTTCTATCCCATCCGCAGCCGTTCGGCGAAAGCAAAATCTCAAATACCATTTTTAGTTCGTTGAATTTTTCGGACATACTAAGGGGAGCATAAAATACTTTACATCCGTAAAGTACTTCGTCTGTCACCCCGAACTCGTTTCAGGGTCTATAGATGCTGAATCAAGTTCAGCATGACACCATCTTCCATGTAAAGTATATTCCGCTCTTGTTAGTAATTATCTTATCATTTTTAGAAACTCGTCTTCCAAGATTATTTTTACACCTAATTTCTGGGCTTTTTTGTATTTTGAGCCGGGGTTGTCTCCTGCGACGACAAAGTCGGTTTTTTGGCTGACTGACGATGCAGCATTCCCGCCGAGTTGCCGAACTTTCGCCGCCGCATCGGTTCTTGAAAAATTTTTTAGCTCACCTGTAAAAACATAAGTTTTGCCTTCAAGAATTTTTGGTCCCGTTTTAATTTCTTCTTTCATATTGGTGCCGGTTTTTTTAAGTTTTTCAACCAGTTTTTTTGTTTCAGGCATCGCAAAAAATTTAACAACCGCCTCTGCTGCAACAGGTCCGACCTCATAAATTTTTTGTAAATCGTCAACGGTGGCTTTCATTAAATCGTCCAGCGTTAGAAACTTTTCCGCAAGTACAATGGCGGCTTTTTCCCCGATATTGCGTATTCCCAATCCGAACAGTAACCGGCTTAAAGGTCTGTTTTTGCTTTTTTCTATCGCATCCAAGAGGTTCTGCGCTTTTTTATCTTTGAATAATTCAAGTTTCAGCAGGTCGTCTTTTTTTAGATAATAAATATCCGCAAAATCCGAAACCATATTTTTTGAGATAAGTTGTGACACCGCCGTTTCACCAAGTCCCTCAACGTCCATCGCCTCGCGTTTTGCAAAATGGACAAGTCCGTTTTCAAGATGTGCCGGGCAGGACGGGTTGATGCATCGCCATGCCACATCTTTCTCCTTTTCTTTGACAACCGGTTGGTTGCAAACCGGACATCTGTTCGGTATTGAGAATTTTTTTTCTTTGCCGGTTCTTTTTGATTCAATCACTTTTATTATTTTTGGAATTACCTCGCCTGCCCGCTCTATCAGAACGGTGTCAGCAATTTTTACGCCCAGTCGTTCCACTTCGTCAAAATTGTGAAGCGTCGCTCGTGCGATTTTTACTCCGCCGCATTCAACCGGCTCAAGTTCCGCAACAGGAGTTAAAATTCCAGTGCGGCCAACCTGAACGACGATATTTTTTATTTTTGTTGTTGCCTGTTTTGGAGGAAATTTATATGCAATCGCCCACCTCGGAGATTTCATTGTGAAGCCCAGTTTTTTCTGATGTTCAAGCGAGTTGATTTTTATTACCAGTCCGTCAATTTCAAAAGAAATGTTTTCTCTGTCAAATTCCCGTTTTTTACAAAGTTCCACAACTTCGTCAATTTTTTTTGTAACATTGATATTTTTAAGCGTCGTCGGCAGCCCGATTTTTTCGCATATATTAAGAAACTCAAAATGTGTTTTGAATTTTTCCGTTCCGGGAATCGTGCCGTAAGAATGAACGATGAATTTTAATTTTCTGGCTGCCGTAATTTGAGGATTTTTCTGTCTTAATGAGCCTGCCGCCGCATTTCTCGGATTGGCAAACGGCTGTCCCCCGTTTTTCAAAATTTCCTCGTTGAGTTTTTGGAAATCGGTTTTGTCAATATAAACTTCTCCGCGCACTTCCAATAAAGTAGGAAGTGGGAAGTAGGAAGTGGAAAGTAGAGAGAGAGGAATTGAACGGATGGTTTTTATATTCAGCGTAATATCCTCGCCGTTGTCGCCGTCGCCTCTGGTTGCTCCTTGGATAAGTATTCCGTTTTTGTATATCAGAGAGCAACTTATTCCGTCTATTTTCGGTTCTATGACATATTCATAATTTTCATTTGTGATTATTTTTTTTACCCGTTTGTCCCATTCAATAATTTCGTCGGATGAATAAGTGTTGTCAAGCGAAAGCATAGGAGTTGAATGTTTTACCGTCGTAAAATCTTTTACGGCTTTGCCGGAAACTCTTTGTGTAGGAGAATCATCTGTTATAAACTGCGGATTTTGCTCTTCAAGTTTCTGGAGGCGTTTCATTAAATTGTCATATTCGTAATCTGCAATTTTCGGCTGGGCGAGAACATAATAAAAATAATCGTGATGTCTGATTTCTTTTTTTAATTTTTCAATTTCTTGCTGTGCATTCATTTAATTTTCCGTTTTGCTTTTATTTTATCCAGAATACCGTTAACAAATTTTCCGGATTCATCTGTGGAAAAATCTTTTGCAAGTTCTATCGCCTCATTTATTACTGCATTCGGCGGCGTAGAAAGAGCATAAAGCAGTTCGTAAGAAGCAAGCCGCAAAATCGCCCTGTCAACCGATGCCATTCTGTCTATATCCCAGTTTTCCGCCGTCTGTTTTAACAGTTCGTTTATTTCATTTAGATTTGCAATAGTTCCGTCAATAAGTTCCTGTGCGAATGCAACAATACCTTTTTCATAATCTTTTGTCTGCCAGAATGATTTTTCTGCTTCTGCTTTAGTCAATTTACATACATCCACAGCATAAAGTATTTGCATTGCGCATTCCCGCGATATTCTTCTTGAGCCCATATAAGATTCACTCCATGACAGATGATTTTTAATCCGGAAAGTTATTTTAATTGTGAATTTAAATTTGCCATTTCTATTGCTGTCATTGCTGCATCGGCGCCTTTGTTGCCGGATTTTGTTCCTGCCCGTTCAATTGCCTGCTCAAGAGTGTCCGTTGTGATAACTCCGAAAACCACAGGCACGCCGGTTTTAAGTCCAGTTGATGCGATTCCTTTTGCTACTTCCGAGGCAATGTAATCAAAATGAGGCGTGTCGCCTTTTATGACCGCACCCAGACAAATCACAGCATCATATTTTTTTGACGATGCGAATTTGTTTGCCGCAAACGGAATTTCAAAAGAGCCCGGCACCCAAACGATGTCAAGATTTTTTTCGTCGGCATCGTGCCGTTTAAGCGCATCTAAACATCCGTCAAAAAGTTTGGAAGTGATGAATTCGTTGAACCTTGAAATCACAATTCCGAATCTTAATCCCTTTGCCGACAGTTTTCCCTCAAAAACCTTTCCCATAACACCCCCTATACCATCAATTAAAAATGCAAAATGAAAAATTTATGTGAAAAATCATAATTAGATGTAACCACAATTTTTCATTTTTAATTCTCAATTTTTAATTGCTCCTACAGTAAATGTCCGCATTTTTCCTTTTTTGTTTTCAGGTATTTTTCTGCAAATTTTGATTTCGGTTTTATTTTTATCGGAAGCCGTTTTACAACTTTTAATCCGTAACCCTCCAGTCCTATTATTTTTTTCGGGTTGTTGGTTAAAAGTTTTATAGTTGAAAGTCCCAAATCGCAAAGTATCTGCGCGCCTATCCCATAATCCCGTAAATCCGGTTTGAAGCCCAGTTGTATATTTGCTTCAACGGTGTCATAACCTCTGTCTTGTAATTTATATGCTTTTATTTTATTCAGTAATCCGATTCCTCGACCTTCCTGATGCATGTATAGCAACACCCCACCTTGTTTTTGAATCATCTGCATTGATTTTTCCAACTGGTCGCCGCAATCGCATCGCAGCGAGTGAAAAACATCGCCGGTTAAACAGGATGAATGTACTCTGACAATAACATTTTTTTTATTTTTAATATCTCCTTTTACCAATGCTAAATGATTTTCTTTTTTTAATCTATCCTGATACAGGTGAAGTATGAAATTGCCGTATCTCGTAGGAAAATTAGGAATCGTTACTATTTTATCAACAAGTTTTTCTGTCTGCCGTCTGTATTCAATAATCTGTGCGATTGTAATTATTTTTAATTTATGCCTTTTTGAGAATTTTAGAAGTTGCGGCATTCTTGCCATAGTGCCGTCTTCGTTCATTATTTCGCAGATTACGCTTGACGGATAAAGTCCTGAAATTTTTGCCATATCAACACCGGATTCAGTATGCCCTGCTCTAACCAGCACTCCGCCTTCTTTATAACGCAGCGGGAAAATATGCCCCGGTTTTATTAAATCGTCAGGTTTTGTTTTAGGATTAATAATTGTTTTAACCGTTTGTGCCCTGTCGTGTGCAGAAATTCCGGTGGTTATTCCTTTTTTTGAGTCAACAGAAACGGTGAATGCTGCTTCTTTAATCTCTGTCCCCTTTGAAACCATCGGATGAAGTTCCAACTCGTCAAGTCGTTTTCCTTCTATAGCGATGCATATTAAACCCCGTCCTTCCTTCGCCATAAAATTTATTTTTTCAGGAGTGATAATTTCTGCAGCATAGACGATATCGCCTTCATTTTCCCTTGCCGGGTCATCAACGATTATAACTGCCTTGCCTTTTTTGAAATCTTTTATCGCATCTTTAATATCAGAAAATTCAGTCATAAAATCCTGCCTTTTTTAGTGTTTCAAATGTTATTTTATTTTTTTCTTTTTGTTGCAAAACATATTTTGCAAGAATATCCGTTTCAATGTTTACAGTGTCGCCAACTTTTTTTATTCCTAATGTCGTGTTTTTTAATGTATGAGGAATTATCGCCGCTGAGAATGAATTTACTTTTTTTTCCGCTATCGTTAAACTGATTCCATCCATTGCAACCGAACCTTTTTCTGTAATATATTTTGTAAGATTTTCCGGATTTGAGAATTTCACAATTCTAGAATTGTGAAATAGTGAAATTCTCAAAATTTTTCCAACACCGTCAATATGCCCCGTAACGAAATGTCCTCCCAATCTGCCGCCGGATTTTAATGCCCTCTCAAGATTAACAATGATTCCGATTTTTAATTTCCCCAAATTCGTTTTTTTGAAGGTCTCTTCGGAAATGTCAAAAGTCACTAACGAGTAACGGGTAACGAGTAACGAACGGTTAATTACGGTTAAGCATACCCCGTTGACAGAAACGCTGTCGCCGATTTTTATATCATCAAGTTTTGTCTCGACGGTAATTTGCGTTTTGCTTATTTTTTTTACAGTTCCCAAGTCCTCAATTATTCCTGTGAACATAACGCTGATTGCCGCTGATAAATCTGCGGTCATTTGCGCCCCTTATCTGCGGACATCTGTGTTTCAAACAAATATCGGATTTGAAAAAATCCATGGCTTAAATCCGAATTTTTTCAGATAACACTCGCATCTGTAAACACCTTTGCCGTCGGGTTTTACAATTGCCGTATCAGAAAAATTTTCTGCGAATAAGTTTCCGTTTTTAATAATTTTTATTTTTGCTGACCGCGGTGTTCTGGCGGTTATTTTATCATTTTCACTGTAAAATTGAAAGCCCCTTGCATTTGAAAAATAATCGTTTGAGACGAAAGATTTTCCGTTTTTTAAGGCGCCGTGAATTTTTTCAATATCCGAATTATTTTTTGAAAATGGCTCATCTATCGTTATATGAGTCCGTATAGTTCTAAAAGCAAAGTCAAACGGGAAAATTTTAAATTTAATGCCGAAATACTTTCTAATGCTTTCGTGGTTGTCAATTTCCCCGACCCCGTATTTTTTATTCGCTACGCTCACCCCCGAATAAATTCGGGGGCTACAATTTAGAGCATCCCATCTTTTGAGTGTTTCTTTTTTGGGACCTTTAAGAAAATATGCAGGGAAAAGATAACTCAAAAGTGCCGTCGGATAATTTTTCAATGTTTCCTGCCAGTCGGTCTGCAAATCCCATATACAAAAACCGGTATAATCTTTTGAATTCCAGTCATTCCAGCGGTATGATTTTACATCAAACTTTTTGTTGCCCTCGTGGTCGGGATGTGCGATAAAACCGTACCCGCCCTGACGGTTCACTTCGTCAATATATTTTTGCGGATTATTTTCCTGTTTATCGGTAACGACCGCATTTTTTATGTCAAAAGCAAGATAGTGATTGTATCTTGGCGAAATTTCCTCTGCTGCTATAACAAGAGTGTTTCCATACCAGCCCTCGTATTTTTTCGCTTCAATTGAAAAATGGTCGGTTATGACGATGAAATCAAGTCCGCACCTGTCAGCTGATTCAATAATTTCATCCATTTTTTTGTGTCCGTCAAACGAATAAAAGGAATGAATATGAATTGCCCCGCAGTAATCAAACATATAACACCAGTGATTAGTGATTAGTGATTAGTGACTCAAAAAGAAAGTCACCATCAACTTTTGTTAAAGAAACATTTTTTAATTTAATTGCTTTTTTGATTTTTGAATAGCCATCTATTATAATGGGACAAACAAAAAACATAATTTTATCAACCAGTTTTTCCCTTAGAAATGATTGTGCAATTATTTCTCCGCCTTCAACAAGCAGCGACGAAGTACCAATTTTGCCGAGTTCAACCAACAATTTTTTAATATCCAGAAAATTATCCCTTGACGATATAGGGACAAGTTTTTTTGACGGGAGTTCAATTATGTCTATGCCCATTTTTTTAAGTTTTTCTTTTTTAGTTTTGTCTGAATTTTTTGACGTTGCAATTATCGTTTTTGCACCACCTTTAAGCACATTTGAATTAAGAGAAATTTTTAATCCGTCATCAAGCACAATTCTTTTAGGATTTCTGCCTTGCCCGTGCGATGTCAGTTTCGGGTTGTCTTTTAATACCGTATTTATTCCGACTAAAATAGCATCGGTCCGGCTTCGTAATTGGTGAACCATTTCTCTGGATTTTTCAGAGCTTATCCATTTTGAGTCACCGTCTTTAGTTTTTGTTTTACCGTCTAATGAATACGCCATTTTAAGAATCACAAACGGTATTTTTGTTTTCATGTATTTGATGTATGTCTCGTTTAATTTTTTTGCTTTGTTTTCAAGAATTCCGACTTTACAGTTTATGCTGTTTTTTTGAAGTTGTTTTATTCCTTTGCCCGAAACAGCCGGGTTCGGGTCTTTTGTTGCGATAACAACTTTTTTTATACCTGCTTTAATTATCTGCGGCACGCACGGAGGAGTTTTTTTATTGTAATGACAGCACGGTTCCAAGTTAACATACATTGTCGTGCCTTTTGGATTTTTACACTTTTTTAATGCCTCTACTTCAGCGTGATGTCCTCCGAAATATCTGTGATAACCTGTTGAAAGAATTTTTCCGTTTTTTACCACTACACAGCCAACCATAGGATTTGGACTAACTTTGCCAATTCCTTTCTTGGCAAGTTCTATTGCCAGTTGCATAAATCTTTTATCTGTGTAATCTGTGTTTTTCATCTGTGTAATCTGTGCTCTATAAATAAAAATTCCCCGAACGACTACACTGCTTCGGGGATTTGGAAAACAAATTTTTATAATACAACTCTTCTATCATCCGGACTTTACCGTCGGTATCTGAATTTCACAGATTCGGGTTCGCCACAGGCGACTTCGCGGACTGAACTTCGTTCAGCCAAGCATAAAGGCTCGGCTACAAAGAATTACCGCCGGTCAGGAATTCCTGTTTAGGTCACCCAACCCCGAAGAGTAACATAATTATACAAAAAACAAAACAAATGTCAATAAAATTTTTTAAAGAAAGAAATATAAGTGGTTCTGTCAAACACGCTGTTGACGGCGCTTGCAAAATCAAATCCGAAATCCTTCCATAGTATTCCGAGACCGAAATTTGTCCCGTTAATTTTTCCCGCTTTGTTGATGTAGCCGCCTCTCAAAAAAAGCCAGTTGAGATAAGAGTACTCGCCGCCGAATCTCGGACGGAAAAGGTCGCCGGTTTCCTTTAAGAAATCAAAAGATATGTCAAAATTGTTTTCGCGGGTATTTAATATGTTATATGACATTCCGCATCTTACGGAACTGGGCAGGTCATCTTTTACGGGATCATTGGAATAAATAACCTTTGTTCCGAAATTCTCGCCGGCAAATCCTATCTTTAAATTTCTTGCAAAGGTAACATTATATAAGATTCCGAAATCAACTGCTTTGGCGATCCCGATAGTTTTTCCAAAAATAGGATTTTTTTCGTATCTGTAAATGTATTTGAGATTTATTCCTGCGGATAAGTCGTAAAAAATATTTCTTCCGTAGGCGACTGAAAATGCCCAATCATTCCATATCAGTTCGCCTATATCATCATTGAACTCGTCAGTAACGGGTATCGGGGTAATTCTGTAACTTAATATTCCGATTGCAAGGGCGCCGTGTTTTTTTAGCGAATAAATTCCGCCCAGATATTGGACAACAGCATCGCCTTGCGGCGCCGCAGAATGAGAAAAAGTTATTTCGCTTTCCGAATTTGCAATACCTGCCGGATTGTGAAAAAATGACGATGCGTCTAATTTTACCGCAGCGGATGTTTCGGCTAAAGAAATTATTCTTGCTCCTCCTGCCAGTTTCAGGAAATCGGCACCGGTATG
>Ga0210049_1001057_pt1 | contig 25126 bp, 29 predicted proteins | sample CryGeyCG2014_300_2_FD_183964 | JGI IMG/M metagenome (GOLD analysis project Ga0210049, IMG submission 183964) | Groundwater microbial communities from aquifer - Crystal Geyser CG06_land_8/20/14_3.00 (SPAdes) (version 2) | ecosystem: Environmental > Aquatic > Deep subsurface > Groundwater | place... | reverse complement strand
AATGAATGGTTTTTATGACAACACCTTTCGTAACTTTTTTTGCAGCATCTGCACCATAAGCGGCTTCGCCTAATGCAATTGCCTTGCCATGCTTCTCGTCCACGATAAAAACGAGATCACCTTTCTTAAACTCTCCTTCAAAACGAACAATTCCTGGAGCCATCACGCTTGCACCATTACACACGTACGGGACGGCACCCATGTCAACAACAACTTTTGACATTGAAGCAGAAAATTCATTGAAAACTAATGTTGGAACAAATTTTCCCTCAATCCTAAAAAGCAGTGGCTTACCGTTTACAAGAAATATTTCAGCGAAATCCGTTTCAACCAGTTCTAATTCAACCTTGTTTTTGAAAATCTGATTGAAATCAACTTTGAGCTTCTCCGAAGCTTCGCTTAAAATTGACTTTACTTCTTTTGCTTTCAGAAAATGTCTTCGATACTTCCTTGGCATCGTACTTCTCTCTTACACAGTTTTTAAATGGTGCAGGTTCAAGTATAAAACCTCACACTTTTTCACACAACATCTTCAGTGTCTCTCGGGTCTGACAGTTCATCTACAACAATTGCAGCAACCTCTGTTTTTCCATGTTTGTTGATTATTTCGCTTGTCATCATGCAAATCGTTGAAAAAGAAATGTACGAAGTATCAAGAGTAAAAGTTTGCTTTGCCTCCCGACAAGTGAAAGAGCACGCTAGACCACACGCAAATGAATTTTAAGCGAGTGGGAAAACCTTTAGGATTTATTTCAGTATTTTTCCAGTTTCCATATACCATAAATATAGATCTAACTCTGCTAAATTGACATTTGATTTTCCCGCGATTTCCCTGAGCAAGTTTTCAATTTCTAAGTATTTTCTTTTCGTTAGCACCTTTGGCTTTTTAATTATGTTGTGCTTTGTTAGGACATCAATTATGTGAAAGTCTATAATGGCAAAACTTGTGTAGCCTATATTCCTAAGGAAATGACTTGCCTCTTTGTATCCAATTCCTTTTACGTTCTTAACCAGCCATTCTCTTAATTCATTATCATCATTAAACATTTTAACAATGTCTTTCAGCGAGTTCTTATGTTTCCTCGCATCCACAATATACCTTGCTCTTGTGTTGGGAAAACGGTGACCAAGTTCCCTCAGCTTTTTTGCCAAGTCAGATTTTGAGATAGTTAAAAATTCGTCTCCTATTCGCCTCTGAATTTTCATGCTTCTTTCAGCGTTGAAATTCGCAGTTAAAATGCAGAAATAGAGTTCTTCAAAGATTTCATCGCTTGACCCATTGCCAATTTCTTTAAACTCTCTCAAGCGAGAATCCACTAGATTTTTTACTTTGCCATTCTTCAGATTCTTAATAGACTGCAATAACCTTTTCATTGCATTAGTCCACCATTACTCGAAAGAAACGACCAAATAAAGATTTCACACAATACGAGTTGCGAGAAACAAACCGATTAAGTCTAAACCATCCTTTACAAAAAATAAAGCAAATAAGATTAATGCAATCCCTAAAGCACGAACAATGTGAAGATAATACTTGCTTCTAATAAAGGACTTGGATTTTTCCACGACCAGAACAATAGCTGTTTTCGACCCAATGAGCAGACTGTAAAATCCCAAAATGAAAAGAATCGTCGCCGAGATGTGCATGTCTAAACTTTCGAAAATCATTGGACCCCCAATAGAGAGCCAAAACAAGTAAGGATGAGGATTCAGGAAATTTACAATAACACCACGTTTCAGAGCACCTCCCTTTGTAAGTTCAACTTCAAACTCGGTGGTTTTCACTCTCAGATTTTCAACACCTAAATAAACCAGATAACAAGCACCAAAAAGAGAGACTACTCCAACCACAAAATTGTACTCTATTAAACTTGACAAAGTTGATAACATAAACAATACAAACACAACGATTGGCAAATCTGTAATCAGAGGTGAAATCGCGACTTTTACGCCCTCTTTTTTCCCATACTTTAGAGTCTCAGAAAAAACTAGCGCAAGAAGAGGCCCCGGAGCTATTCCAGCAGCAAGACCAAAAACTACTCCAGAAATTAAAAACTCAAGCCCTTCAATCATATAGTCAAATATGGAAAAGCAGCATATGAAAGTTTCCGAGCCAAAATGCCTTAGCAGGCGCAATTCGCAGCATCTGATTCAACTATTATACTGTTTATTGCCTCAGTTACTTTTCTTTTGATTCCCAAAATTCTTTTGGAGAAAGATTGGCTTTCATTGCTGACGCAATGTTATAGGGGCAAACCTTTATACACGTCGAACAATCTACCCCATTTTCACACCAATAAAGATAACATCGTTCAACATCAACATACCACTTCAAAACTCCAGGATTATTAGATCGATAAACCACTTCAAAGCTAGGTTCGTCATCCATCGAAATCGCACCTGCCTCGCAATGTTCAGCACACAGCTTACTTTTTTGCAAAACTCTTTTACACCAAACTCTATGGGTTTGTCAGGTTCAAGCGGAAGATCTGTTAAAACCTTGCAAAGCCTCACTCTTGGACCATATTCAAGCGTGATCAACAAGCCGTTACGTCCCAGTTCTCCAAGTCCAACATCAATCCCGAGCGGAATGCTCAAAGCAGTGTCGTTTCCGCACTGTATCGCTTCATATCCAAGATTCCGAACAAATTCGCCAACGCCAGCAAGCATAAACGCCATTTTTGAATAACCGACACCAGTAGCAGCCGCAGCAGGAGCAGCAGGAGAAGTTGCAATTCCATCCGCGTCCATCTCAACCGCCATGACAATAACGTTTTCGAATTTCTCAGGAACATCAACATCTGCATATAGCCAGTCTCTGTTAAGCTTGCAGACTCCAACCAGTGACGCACCGAAAAGCCTTGCAACCCGCTTGACAAAAATACTCATTCTATAGGGATCATCAACTTTATATTTCGTTTTCGTCAAATCAATTCCAACAGCATCCACTGAAGCCCTATACGGTTTAATTTTTTTCCATGAAAAACCACCTTCAAAAGCATTATGCACTATCCAAGAGGCATAGGCTAAGGCAAAGTCAACTCTTGAATAACCAGATTTTCCCTCGGCAATTCTGCTAAACACTTTTTCATCGTACATTCGCATGTAGCCTTCCCATGATGAATCCCCCATTACCCTACCAAAAATTATGTTTTTACTGTCGAAACGGCGAAGCTTACATTGATCAACAACGTAAGGCGGTTCTCTAATTCTTCTTACCTCAGTTTTTGGAACTTTGCCTGTTCGATTTGAAATCATAGTGCAGCACCTAGAGATATCTATTAGGACAAAAGACAAAAATAAGTCATGCTATAGGTTTATTGATTAATCTTTATACAGAGATGTATATGCAAAAACGAGTTAGAGGTGCTGTGCGGGGTTGCCCTAGCCTGGTAGGGGGCAGGCCTGCTAAGTCTGTGGTCCTTTGGGCCGCGCGGGTTCAAATCCCGCACCCCGCGCCAACAATACATTGTGAGAACACTTACATTTTCTTGATTATTTCATTATCTGAATATCCTCTAGGCTTCTAATGCTCATTTCTTTAACGGCTTTGACGATTCCGAAATCTATGTTTACCTCTGGCGAAAGAATTATTGCTTGTATAGACTTGAATCCCAATTTTTTAGCACGAAGAGATCTTGCATGTCCATCCAAAATGTAAAACCTACCTTCATATTTAACGCAAGCTATCGGCACCAACAATTCCTTTATCGCATCAACCTGTTCTCTTCTTATTTGAGACTGAGTTGGAACAAGATCTTTTAAACGAACTTGCTCCTTCCTTAGGTAGAAGGAAACATCGTAAAGAGCCTCATAATATTTCAGAATAGTCAATATTTGTCCCCACGTTTTCATCAGCGGGTCGTCTATGACACCAACGTCCTTAATTGGAATATCCTCAAGCGAACGCTTAGCTACAGCCCGATAACTCTTGTTCTCAGGAAATTTCAGAACGTAAGCCTTTACGGTCTTCTTCATCAACTTCTTCGAAATGAAAGACCTGTGGTGGCCATCAAGAACAAAAAAGTCTTCCACACGTTTTACAGCTATTATGGGTACGTCATAATCTTCAGTCACCACCTTCATGAAAACGACTGCAAGCTTGTCTTTCTCCAAGAAACTTTCAGTAGGATGAAGCCGATCAATTGGAACGTCCTCTAAATCGACTCCAAGTTTGACCCCGTAGATCATTTCAAGGGTTTTCCTTAAACTTGCAAGTCGTCTTGGAACGTCTTTCCAACTCGCCAGTTCTATTTTTCTCATGGACTCTTCAGCTCAGTTCTTAATTTATAGTTTATAAATACTTAATTAGAATGCTCGCTAGAAATTCTCAAGTATGGCCAGAATGATCGTGTTTGGGGTGGTATTCCTATGGAACATGAGTTGAAGGTTAAAGTCAGCAGGTACATAAGTTATCTTCTCAGGCATAATCCTGAAAACTTGAAAATGGATAGACATGGTTTTGTTAGTCTAGACGAGTTGTTAGACAAAGTTAAAGAACGTTTTCAAGTTGACAAGAAATTCATTTTTGAAATAGTTGAGAAAAGTGATAGAAAACGATTCGAAATTGTAGAGGACAAGATTAGAGCCTTGTATGGTCATACAATTCCTGTAGAGCTTGAATTGCAAGAAGATAGAACTGTTAAGGTTCTTTATCACGGGACAACGTGGGATGCTGCCTCTAAGATTCTGAAAGCGGATCTTAAACCGATGAAAAGAAAGTGGGTACATTCGTCTCCAACTATTAAGATAGCAAAAGAAATAGGATTAAGAAGAACTCGAAAACCAGTTATCTTGGAGATAAATGCTGAAGCAGCAAGAAATAATGGTGTGAGATTTTACAAAGCAAGTGATAGGGTCTACCTGTGCAATAATTTATCACCTAAATACATTAAACTTGCGAAAACAAGAAAAACCCTGGGAGCGCGTAATGTTTAATACATTCCGACTTATTTATCGTACAATGTAGCGCAAACTTTTTGTCGTAGAATGTGGCTCATGTTTATCTTGAAGGTTTACAGGTGATCTACGGAATTGTTGTTGCTTTCGTTCCAATTTACAGTCCAGTGCATAGACCAGTTGTGCTAATCTGCCCTAAATGTCAAGCTCGTATTCCAGTGAGTTCAAAGTTCTGCCCAGAATGCGGAGCCGACCTGAGGCCAAAGTAGATTTCTAACCTCATGACTTTCTAAAATAGAAAAAATTGAAAGACTCGATGGCAATTCTGCAAGTTACTACTTCTTGATAATGACCGATTTTCCATTACTCGTGCAAACCACTTCGCTTGGACTTTTCAGAACTACTTTGTTTTCATTTGACACAAAGACTATGTCCATAGCCTTGTAAACCAGTTTGGAACCTTTAGCGATAAGAATGTCTAATTTGCTGGTTTGATTCTGGAAAGCGAAGATGAAGCCACGGTGTTCGTCGAAACATTGATAGTTATGCACTCCTTTCTTTTTGAAAAACTGACCACACAAATCTTCTGCTCTATCTGCAAATTCTTGTTGGTTCTGATAGCCCATTTTTGCGAAGTCTTCTTCACTCGCTTCGGTCAGGTGTTTCTGTATTTCTTCTGTGTCTCCCAGCATTAGAAACAGTTCGCTCAGTTCTTTTTCAACAGGCTTGCCAATAGCACCTTCTTCAGTTTCAACTATGCTGTCCAGAAGGAATTTGCCATTGCCATGGAATACGTAACCTCTCTCTTTGTCATCTAGCTCTATTGGAACAGCTAAGGTATTCTTGCTGATCTCTACGATGCCCTTTTCCATTTGCCACAACGTCACAGCTTCAGATGTTTTTGAAACGGTGTTGCCTAGTTGATAGTTTTGCCACATCATTCCTGATTCCTTCTTTCAACGAATCTCGTGACTCGCCTCGCCATCTTGTATGCAGTTCTGCCTGGCATGGTGATGAGGTAGCGTCCCCTAACTTTTTCTTGAACAACCAGCCCTGCTTCTTCAAGCACTTTAAGATGACTTGAAAGTGTGCTTGTAGTTATCTCTGAAAGCTTCTCTTGCAACTCGTTAATGTATTTTCCACCACTCATGAGTTCATCTAATATTCTCAGTCTATGTTCGTGGCCTAGTGCGCTCATGACTTCAGCTGCTTTGGGAAAACTGAGTTCTACTTCATCCCTTCTTATATGCGGTTCTTTTCTTCTGAGAATTCTGACACCTCTCGGGCCTATGAATATGGATTTTTCAAGTTCACCATGTATGCCTTCAGCGACACCTTCCATCATATCCTCAACGTAGTCATGCACGCGGTCTCCAACGTCGATGTATATGCCGCGCCTTCTTTCTCGTTCTCCGCCCATAACATTTCTAAATTGTTCTTTTAGGTTTGCAATTTCCTCTTTGAGTTTTTTCATTTCTTCACTAAGGTCTTCAGACAATTTGATTCTCACACTCCTTAACTTCACGCTTATCCTTTTTAATTCGATAAAAATCAAATACAAATCGACGTATATAAACATTGCCATACATGAACTTTGCATTGAATCTACACTCACGAAACTCACACATTACGCGCCGTATTTCAGAAGTTCATAAAATTTTGACTATATTTATAACTAGAAAACTAGTCACAATTATAAACTGTGCCTTAATGCTAAAAGATTTGGAGAGACATGCTAGAATGGAGAAAACAAAGCCGAAAGATGTTTCAAAAGAAACTGCTCGACTGTTCCTTATTTCAAGGCAAGGTTTTCTCCAAGAAAAAAGAGGCAGGAACGAAACGTTAGAAGCAATCAAACGGCTTGAATGCGTCCAAATGGACCCAATTAGTGTTGTACATCGCAACCAGCATTTAGTTCTTCATAACAGAATTGTTGATTACAAGCCTTCTTACTTGGATCAGTTGATCTACAAAGACAGACTTCTATTTGAGTATTGGTGTAACGAAAAATCCATAATCCCCATTGAAGATTTCCCTTACTTCCGCTATCGAATGCAAAACCCATCAAAGTTTCATTCTCCCTTTTACGAACGACTAAAAGCCAAAAGAAAAAGCTTGAAAGATACAATCGCTCACGTTCTATCAGAAATCAGAAAGCACGGACCACTTTCAGCACAAGAATTTAAGCAGAAGGGAAAGATCAAAAGCAAAGTGGCAACGAGTGTTCTGAACTTGCTATGGGACTGTGGTGAACTCATGATTCAGCACGTGGAAGGAAATAGACGATATTACGACCTTACTGAACGATTGCTTCCATCAAATCAAGATGCGAAAACTCCGAGCAGAGAAGAGTATGAGCGATTTATGATTCGAAAATACATGAGAGCCTACGGACTTATTGATACACGCCACTGGAGGTTTGGCTGGCTTCCACTAAAAGCCTCTCAAAGAAAAAACACAGTCAAAAAAATGACTGAAGACAATGAGCTATGCCCTGTTAAGATTGAAGGCGTCAAGCATTTATACTACGTTTCAGAGGAAAACTCGAGCCTGCTTGAAAACTCTGATACATCTGTAAGTGAAAAAGTTCATTTCGTTGCACCACTAGACAATCTTTTATGGAATCGCAGAATCATTTCCGAAATCTTCGACTTCAATTATTCTTGGGAAGTGTACAAGCCTCCAGAGAAGAGGATTTATGGCTATTATGTTATGCCAATCCTCTATGGGACACGTTTCATTGGAAGACTCGACCCCAAGCTTGACAGACAAAACAGGAAAATGATTATCAATTCTATAGTTTTGGAAGAGAAAGACTACGACAGAGATAGCTTGGTAGATGAACTCGCAGCAGCCCTTCAAAGATTCCTCAAACTTCATGACGTATCCCGAATCAGTGTAGAGAAAACTTCGCCAAAAGATCTAAAACATGCGTTAATGTGTGAGTTAGGTTAACTTTTGCTAAGTCTTGCGGTGACTAGCTTGAAAGTATTGTTTGTGTGTTCAGGAAACGCTTATCGAAGTCCAGTAGCAGAAGCACTATTGAAGAAACTCAGGCCTGACATAACGGTAGATTCTGCGGGAACACATCCAGCAATTCCAATCTCACGAGAAGCAAAGGAATATTCAGCTAGAGAAAACGCGGAACAATACCTCAAGAAAAATCCCGAAGGCTTAGAAAGCACGCAACTTGGCGAATACGACCTGATAGTAGTTATGGAACCAAGACATAAAGATGTTGTCTTAACCAAGTGTCCAGAATGTGCAGGCAAAATAGTTGTTTGGAACATTGAAGATCCATATTTCCTACCTCACGGATACGATGAAAAAGTGTTTAGACAGATCAAAGATAAGGTTCATGAATTGGCTGACTCGTTATAAGAACAACAAGAGTTAGTTTCCAGATTCTTATTGCTTTTCTGTATTTTGATTCACAAAGGTTATTGATCGCCAAAGAAAAGAGTTACTGATAATTTGGATAGAAAAGATGCCAATTCGTTTTCTTTTCATCACAATGGTACTTGCGATTCTCGTTCAACTTGCAGACGCAACTGCCATAAGCTTTACTGTACCAAAAGGTGAAGAGATGACTAAATCCATCAGCCTTGTGGTTGAGGATTGTGTTTTGGTAAAGTTTACTGTTGTAGGGCAGAGCGAAAACACTTTAGACTTTTACATTACTGATCCTCATGGAGACGTGAAAGTTGAATTCAGCAGGGTAGGCACTGTCAGTTACCCTTTTATCTGTGATGAAACTGGCGAATACGTTTTACACTTTCCAACACAGACATGTCAGAAGATAAGCTTGTAACATTTGATTACGAGATTCAGCATTATATTTTTGGAATTCCGCAGATGATGTTCCTAACAATAATTATAGTTTTGATCTCTGTGGCTGCTGTGGCAACGTTTATACTGATGGGAAAACCTCACTAGCAATCAACAGCTAGGAATAGAACTGGTTCTTTTTAACAATCCAGATGTTCAATATTGATTCGGATTACGTATGCTGAAACATATAAACCATTTATACTTATTCAGTAATACATTTTGCCGTGAAATGTCGTGCTTGTCACAAATAAGGATTTGATGTCACCAGCCATGCAGAAGGCTTACGCCGTTGGAGCCTTCAACATCAGCAATCTAGAAAGCTTGTTGGCAGTTGTTGAGGCAGCGGCTGAGGAAAAATCGCCAGTGATCGTTGCTGTTACTCCGAGCTCTATCAAGTATGCTGGTTTGGCTTACATTGGAAAAATGGTTAGGGCTGCAGCGGAATCCGCTCCGGTGCTTATGTCTTTGCATCTTGACCACGGCAAAGGTGTGGAAACGATTTCGAAATGCATAGAGGTTGGCTTCACATCCGTTATGATTGACGGTTCCCATCTAAAGTTTGAAGAAAATGTTGCATTGACGAAGCGTGCGGTTGATTTGGCACGTCCAAAAGGTGTTTCGGTTGAGGCGGAACTTGGAAAACTTGCTGGCGTAGAAGAATCAACTGTTGAGGAGAAAGAAGCCGTTTTGACTGATCCTGACGCTGCTGAAGAGTTTGTTGAACGTACCGGTGTTGACGCCCTTGCAGTTGCAATAGGCACTTCGCATGGGGCCTACAAATTCAAAGGCGAACCTAAACTTGACTTTGAAAGATTAAAGCTTATCCGCGAAAAGGTTAGCACCCTACTCGTTCTACATGGTGCTTCAAGTGTTCCATCACGAATTATCGAAAAAGCCGTCAAATATGGGGCTGAATTAGGTGGAGCAAAAGGCATTCCAGAAGAACATATTCAAAAGGCAATTTCTCTGGGAATAACGAAAATAAACATTGACACTGATTTGAGACTTGCTTTCACCGCGGCCACACGCGAGTTTCTGGTTAAATCGCCTAAGGTGTTTGATCCTAGGAAAATTTTGGGTTCAGCCAAAGAAGCTATGAAAGAGGTTGTTAAGGGTAAGATGCGTTTGTTTGGAAGCTCTGGAAAAGCGCTGTGAAGGTGAGAAGCGTAAATGAAGGTTGGGATATTAAGCGGAGGCGGAGATGCTCCGGGAATTAACGCTGTTATCCGGGCGGTTGTTAGAAAGGGAATTCAATATTATGGTTATGAAATTGTTGGTGTAAGGGATGGATGGCGTGGTCTTCTTGAAAGGGAATTTTTGCCGTTAGATTTGAAGGCTGCGTCTGGAATTCTTCCTCGCGGAGGCTCTATTTTAGGCACTTCAAGGACAAATCCCTTCAAGTCTGAAAATGGAGGGGAAAAAATACTGAGAAACGCTGAGAAAGCTGGTATAGAGGCTGTTGTTGTTATTGGTGGGGAAGACACTTTAGGCGTAGCGCACAAGATGAGTGAGCTTGGGCTTAAATGTGTTGGGGTGCCCAAAACAATTGATAATGACTTAGCTGGCACAGACTATACGTTTGGTTTCAACACTGCAGTTGCGATTGCTACAGAAGCCCTTGACAGACTTCACACAACAGCAGAAGCCCACCATAGAGTCATTATTCTTGAGGTTATGGGTAGATATGCAGGCTGGATTGCCTTGGAAGCCGGGCTTGCTGGGGGCGCAGACGCCATACTAATCCCGGAAAAACCCTTTGACCTAAATGAAGTCTGCGAGTATATTAAGCGTAGAGAAAAAAGAGGCAGGAACTTCAGTATAATTGTTGTTGCTGAAGGAGCAAAACCAAAAGGTAAAACAGAAATAGTTTATGGCGAAAGCGTAGACGAGTTTGGACACGTTCGCTTCGGCGGCGTAGGTTATTATATTGGAAAGGAAATTGAAAAGCGGATGGGTATCGAAACCCGTGTTGTGGTTCTGGGTCATCTCCAACGGGGTGGTTCTCCAACAGCCTTTGACAGAATATTGGCCACAAGATATGGCATAGCGGCTATAGATCTAGTTCATGAAGGAACATTTGGATGCATGGTTGCCCTCAAAGGAAACAAAATAGTTCCTGTACTGTTAAAAGAGGTTGCTGGTAAACGAAAGACCGTGGATTTAGAACTTTACGAAATAGCAAGCGTATTCTTCGGCTGAAAAAGCTGATGGAACAATTCAAGTGTAATGTTCTACCCTTTAGGGGGTTCTGTTAACTCTTAGCTCAAGATGACACTGTTCACAATAAAGGGAAATAGGGCGTGTGTTTGTCAAAAAAATCCAACAATCTAAGAAAGCAAGCATTCAATCATTTTGTCGCATGTTAAGCACTCATCAGGAAATGGCATATCTTTCGGACGCTTTTTCAAGTATCCAAAAAAATGCTTACACTTTACTTTTTTTTCAGGTTTTACTAATGGTTTCTTGACGTCTTCCCTTGAAATTGTAATTTTCTTGCCTTCCTTGCGAATTCTCGCCATGCAACGAGGACATGCATGATATACCCGCACTCGTCCATTATATGAAACCGTTGCTAGAATTGGTTTCTGAAATGTTCCTCCACACTCATTACATACGAAATCAATGGAGTTTCTCTCAAAGGAATGATCTTCTTTATGCAGGGTAGATAACTCTAAGCTTTTTTGCGTTCTTTCCACCTCTCACTTAGTATACGGTGAATCTTAATATTTAATAAACCTTTTCGAATATGCGTTCAACAGAAAGACGGCTTCTCTAGTTTATGTTGCCAGGGTATTTGCTAGCCTCAGTAGGCTTAGGTCTAGAGGCTTCTCGGTTTCGCATGCCTTCTCAAGTGCTATGCTGGTTACTCTTCCTTTTTGCAAACCAACTATTCTGTTTCCCTGTCCGTTCGATAGCAGTTCAACCGATTTGCTTGCGAACAAGCTGGCTAAAAGCCGACTTCTCGCCGTGGGGTTTCCGCCTCTTTGAGCATAGCCTAAAATGCTGAGCCTAACCTCTGCTCCTGTGTTTTCTTCGATTTCCCTTGCAATTTTGCGGGTGTCTCCGATTCCTTCTGCAGCCACAATTATGCCAGACCTTTTGCCTTTGGTGCTGTTCTGTTTTATGGTTTTGAACACTGCCTCTTTTTTGTATTTGACTTCTGGGACTAGAATTACTTCGGCTCCGACTGTGAGTCCTACCGTTGACGCGAGAAAACCTCTTGTTCGTCCCATAACCTCAACTATGAAAATTCTTTCGTGGGAAATTGCTGTGTCTCGGATTTTGTCAATCTCCGTAACTGCAGTGTTTACGGCTGTGTCAAAGCCTATTGTTTCATCTGTTCCAAAAACATCGTTGTCAATTGTTGCGGGAACGCCGACTATTAACGTGTCAGTTTCTTTGCTTAATTCTAAAGCTCCTTTGAAAGAGCCGTTACCGCCAATAACGACAAGTCTACCAACATTGTTTGAAGCAAGAGTTTCTGCAGCTTTCTCAATGCCTTCTCTCTTTCTAAACTGCGGACACCTTGAAGTGTGAAGGATTGTGCCGCCCAATTGTATTATTCCACCAACAGAACGCGGTGTTAAATGACTGAACGTATTTGTTAGCAATCCTTCCCAGCCCCTCTCAAAACCTAAAACTTGAAAATCTTTTGAATAGGCAATGCGGACAACGGCTCGAATAGCAGCGTTCATGCCGGGCGCGTCTCCACCGCTTGTCACAACTCCGATATTCTTCAACGCTAATTCCTCAATTCTAAACTTGATTTCAGAACAAATGATATAGTGGATTAAAGAGATAAATTTGAGCCTTCAGCTTTCAGTAAAGTTTTATAGTTCTGAAAGACAACAAATCTTTTGGCGGTGGGTCTTAGGCGGGGGGCTAGGGGTCCCCTGAACCGTAAACCCTCTACACGACGGGCTGAAAGCTGAGGCTGAGGCGTTCAAGGCTGTTGAGACCCTCATTTCCGAAACAGTGACTATCCGTCCCTTGGGGCTGGCGATCATTGAGCAGCTTCCGTAAGGAAGCCGTCTTCGATGTTCACCAGGCGAATTTGGCCAGGCCCGGGAGGGAGCAACCTAAGTCTGGGCGTTCAGCGCTCAGGGGGGTGCGGGTACGAGCGTAGGGTTTGAGGGTTTTGGCGGATTCTGGACGTCGAACCTCAGTGATCCACCGCTTCTTCTTAATGCGAACTGAAATTCGGAAAACGCTAAATGTTTATACATTGTATTTAGTTTGTTGGATGTTTAGCATGCCATTTAACGAAGTTCGTAAGGATTATTTGCTTGATCGTTGGGTTGTGATTGCAACAGAACGTGGTCGCCGCCCAACAGACTTTGCAAAAAAAGTAAGAGAGAAAGACAAAACAAGTGTTTGCCCTCTCTGTCCGGGCAATGAGCATATGACTCCGCCAGCAGTTCTTGTCTATCTTAAATCAGGAAAAGACATTGGAAAGACTAAGGACAAAGACGGTTTTAGGCATAAGAACTGGCTGATTCGGTGCATTCCAAACCTTTATCCAGCCTTTACCCCACCAAAAGGGAAGATTAGCCGAAGACGAGTTATGAAAAGTAATGATTTGGTTGTGGCTGTTGGTCATCACGAAGTTTTGGTTGAATCTCCAGTTCATGATGAGCATCCTGCAAACGCAAAGATTTCGCAGTTAGTGCATGTTATTAACGGCTACATTGATAGGCTTCGTGAATTCTCTGCAAAGCCTTATGTGAAGTATGTTTCCATCTTCCGCAATCACGGCTTGGAGGCTGGGGCTTCGCTTTCCCACGCTCACAGCCAGATAATTGCAACACCTTTTATTCCAAGCGTTGTAGAAGAGGAGTTGGAAGCCAGCAGAAAATTCTGGACAAAAAACAGGAAATGTGTCTTCTGCGATATTCTGGAAAAAGAGCTTGATGGACCTAGGCTTATTCTAGAAAACGCGGATTACGTGGTTTTTGCTCCTTGGGCAAGTGTTAATCCATTAGAGTTTTGGGTACTGCCCAAAAAACATGAGATCACGCTGCTTGAAATGTCAAAGAGCGAAGTGAAAACTTTTGCTAAAACTTTGAAAACATGCCTTAACGGATTGAAGAAGCTGTTGAATGACCCGCCCTACAATTTTGGTTTTCATTTGGCTATAAATAAAGAAGCGAGCAAGTATTATCATTGGCATTTGGAGGTTTATCCTAAACTTGCCATTTGGGCTGGGTTTGAGAAAAGCACAGGCATCTACATAAACACTGTTGCTCCGGAAGCAGCAGCGGAAAGCCTCAAAAAAGCGATTTCGTCATGAGCCTTGCAAAACCTCTCTTTAGTGTTTTGGTTTGATTTGCATTACTTCTTCTACGTAAGCTCTGAACGGTTCTGCAACGCTCCACGCTTGAGAAACGCATCCTTTAGGCGTGTGGGGCGGTTCACCGTCAAAGATTTCGCTTATTGTTCCAAGTCCAGCCTTAAAACTTTGTTCAGTAAACAATGGTAAAAGAAAATTCTTTAGAGTATATTCACGCCTATACTCAGCGGAGCCCTTAGTCTTTAGAAACGCCGTTGTGAAAGGTCCTAATAGCCAAGGCCAAACTGTTCCATTATGGTAGGCGTTGTCTCTGCTTCTTCTGTCTCCAGCGTAGACTCCAACGTATTTTGGGTCATTTCTTGCAAGAGTTCTTAAGCCGTAAGGTGTTAAAAGCTCACGATGTACAACGTCAACGATTTTTTCGTTTTTTGCGTTATCTAGCATGGTGAAGTCTAAAGCAACTGCGATAACTTGATTAGGTCTTGACGAGTCGTCCTTGCCGTGTTCGCTTATAACGTCGAACAAGCAGTTCTTTTCTGGATTCCAGAATTTTTCAACAAAACTTTTCCTTGCTTTTTTAGCCATGTCAGCGTATCGTTCAGCTTCATCTTTTTCTTTGAACCTATTTGCCAGAAGCTCCATGATTTTCAGCGCGTTATACCATAATGCTTGAACTTCAACTGCCTTTCCAGCTCTCGGAGTTACTGGTTGACCATTTATTGCTGCGTCCATCCATGTTAGTTGGGAACCATGGTAAAGCAAGCCGTCGCTGTCCACATGTATGTTGAAAGCTGTTCCTCTTGCATAGTTCTCGATTATTGTTTTTAGGGTTTCCCAAAGCTGTTCTTGAACGAATCTGAAATCGCCTGTGTATTTGACATATTGCAGCACTGCATTCACATACCATAGGGTCGCGTCAACAGTGTTATAGGCTGGCTCTCCTGCCCTGTCTGGAAAAAAATTAGGAATCAAACCGTGTTTGCAGTGATTTTTGAACGTTAGAAAAACCTGTCTTGCATCCTCAAATCTTCCAGTTACAAGCATTAATCCGGGCAGAGAAATAAACGTGTCTCTTCCCCAAGTTCCAAACCAGTGGTAACCAGCAATCACAGAATTTTGTTTCGAGTTCATCCCTTTAACCATGAACATGCTTGTGGCCAAAATAATCCAGTTTAGCCAGTCTTTTGTTTGGATGTTCTCGTGTTTTTCATAAAATTTCGTCAGTAAATTTTCATGACGTTTTGTTTCTCGCTCGTATAAGGCTTCTATGTCATACATGGTGACTGGCATTTCAGCCAAAACTTTTCGTGCATAATCCTCGTTTCTATCAGCGACCGCAGTTACTGCGAACTTTCCATTTTCTTTTGCTTTTGCGTCTATTTGGAAGCATCCGAGTTGATAGCAGTCGTCTAAGCAGCTTTCTCCTCGCTTGGCTTCTTCACGGTAGTACATTTTTTCAATCCATTTTCCGGCTGCAAGATAGTGTCCCTTCGTTGTGGTTACCATCAGCGTAGAGTGGCGTGCGCCAAAGCGTATATCCACTTCTTTATCTTCTCGTTTTTGAACGAATTGCCAAGGAATTTTCCATCTGTCAGTCACAGAGTGAAAATGTCTCCAATTTATTAGCGGGAAGACCCGAATTTCAACGTTAAAATCGCTTCTGTTCAAAACATTGTAAATGGTTACAACGGCATTCTTTTCGTATGGCATAAAGATTGTTTTTTGAATTTCAACATCCTCTACAGTGTAAGTATAACTTGGGAAAGATGAAACTGAAAATCCTTTCAGGAGCATGTATCCTCGGGGAAAAATTCCGTTTCGGAACTCGTTGGCACCAAGTGGGTAAATGTTATTCTCTATTTTTACTTCTTCATCCAACTTTGCTAAGCATACTCGTCGGTCTCGCGGCGGATGAAAAGCTGCAACAAGTAATCCGTGGTATTTTCTAGTGTTTATGCCTAAAACCGTGGAAGACGCATAACCGCCTAAACCATTCGTTATAATCCACTCTTTCCGCATGGTGTTTTCAAAGTTTGAAAGCGTTTCTTTGCCTAGACTTATGGACGGCAGTCTCATCATGGCATCAACTTCGCAACGTTTCTTTCTCGGGGCACGCCGAAAAAGTTCGCTACGCAATTACATTTGGTCCTAAACAGCAGAGCATGAGGTTTTTTCAGCTTGTATTCTGTTAAGGTTTCGGCGTAGCCCATGCCTTTGGCGAAGATTATGTCAACAGAATTGTAAAAATCAAGGAATTCTTTGGGGAATTCTTTTAGGGCTAATCCAACTGCATCTGTTCCAGTTGTGATAATTTTATCCGCAATATTGCTCATCCCTGAGACTTCTGCATCCTCTAAAGTGGCGTCGTTGATTACGGGTTCACCTTTAACAGCAACAATCACTGTTAGACCCATATTTTTCAGTTGTTCAACGAGTAACGTGTCAAAAACAATTTCCCCAGCATTATCCGTCAAGTAAAGGACAGTATGCGATTTCTTGGCCAGTTCATAAATTTTGTTAGTATCGTCTATTACGAGGTCTTTTCCAGCCTCTCTGAAAAGCTTTCTAAGACTACCAAATGTGAATTTGTGGCCTGGAATATTAAATTCCATGATGTTGCCAACAGTGGCACATAGGCACGCTCTTTTAAATCTGTCCTGCTGTGTATATCCATCTTCAACAATCTTTCTTGCGTACGGCAGAAGCTTCAAGGCTTTTTCGTTGCTTACCCTCTTAATCCTTGCATATGGATCGTTGTTGCCCGTAATTCTCTTTATCAGGCGGTCTCTTTTTGTGCCTAATTCCGCTGGTACTGCTGTGGGCTTGAACTCTTTGCTCAGCAACCGTAAAAGTTCGACCATTGTTCTAAAACGTATGGCTGGATTTGTCGTGGCTTCAGTGACTTGTGCCACGGCCCTGCCAACTATGCACCCGGCGCATTCAGCTTCAACCTTCAAAGGTTAATTCACCTAAAATCTTATTGCTTCTGCAAATTCACGTAAAACTGTATATGGGTCTTTCGCCTTCACGATGCCGCTTGCAACCAACACCCCTTGAGTGCCAAGCTTCAACGCAGCCTTAACATCTTCTCCACGGCTTATGCCAGCCCCACAAAGTATTACAACTTTCTCGTTGATTTCCCTAACAAGCTTAATCGTGTCCGTTATGACTTGAGGCTTAGCCTTCGAAACCGGAATCCCTGTGCCTATAAGCTCCGGCGGCTCAATGGCTATAATATCTGGTTCTAAGGACGCCACAGCTGCACTTATGTTTGGATTGTTTGCACACACAACCGAAACCAAACCTTTTTCGCGTGCTATCTTGATTATAGCATCAATATCCGATAGTTTGAGTTGTCTTTCAGAATGATTAATGATTGTCCCAATTGCTCCAGTTTCCTTCACGGCTTCCGCAAGCACGTGTCCCGTGTGGCTGCCCGACTGTATTGGGTCTATGTGTTGGGCGAAAACTGGATTTTTTGTGGTCTTTGCGACGGTTGCTATGTCCGTGAATTGTGGGGCTACACCTATTGAAATTTTTGTTTCAAGGCTTACTTTTTCAGCTTTTTTTGCAAGTTCAACAGCTTTCTCGCCTGTTGCTTCCAAGTAGGTTTTGAAGTTAACAATTATTATGGGGGCTTGAAGTTTTTCCAGCAACGGAGTTTTCACCTGTTTAGCGTTAACGTTTATTGCTAATATTGTTTTGGCATAAAACTTTGAAATGCAAATGTTTAAAAATGTTGTTCTAAAGTACGAACACTGCTGCTGCAATGATTGTGGTCCATAAGCCGTTTTTGTCTCCTATTGCCGATTGTGTCATGTTGGTTGTTTTTATCAGTCCTCTGGTTTTGAACAACTGTTTCCTCTCGTTCCAAGTAGTTTCAGGATTAAACTTAAGCTCCATGTTTGTGGCCAGCATTGTTGCAGCTAAATCTTCTGCGTAGTCTCCCGCCATTCTATCTGTTTCTCCGAAAGAGTGATGTTCAGAAAGATAGCCGTAATTATCTTCGGCTGATGGGATTGCTACGCCTATTGATGCTGCGATCAGTCTATGTGGTTCATTAGTTGAGTTCTTATCCAGAACGGCAAAGGTTATTTCTCCGGGCTTTATCGTTTTTAAGCCTTTTTCTCTTGAAATGAGTTCACAACCCGGTGGTATTATGCTTGAAACGTTTACTATGTTGACATGTTGTATGCCTGCGTCTCTCAGGGCTAACTCTAGAGATTGCAGACGCTCTTTATGTTTACCAACACCTTTTGTCAGAAAGAAGTGCTTTGGAATCATTTCGCAATAAAATAACAACATATGTTTATTAGCCTTTTGTTTTCGGCAAATTTCATTTTGTTTAGGATCGTTGAACATTGCAGAGGTTTACTGTCGTGTTAGGGAAAAGGAATAAGAGCTTGTCGCATAATTTCTTTTGAGGTTTAGCACGTGTCACCGTACCAAAGCGTATTCAAAGATGAAACGAAACTTGACATAAACTATGTTCCTTACAGGCTTCCACACAGAGACAGGGAGCTACGTTTACTAATGGAGTTTTTCAGTTTCTTATTGCGGACCCCGGAGAAGATGACACAAAGAATCATGATAACTGGAGATGTCGGCACAGGCAAAACTGCTCTTTCTCAACGTTTCGGAGCAGACATTACCCGTGAAGCAAACAAGCGTGGGATAAATCTTCGTTACATTCATGTCAATTGCCGCGAGTATCGTGGAAGCCTCTTCCTCATCCTGCATCATGTGGTTTCCATTTTTCATCCAAACTTTCCAAGACGCGGCTATTCCGCTGAGGAACTTTTAGGTATTCTGCTGCAAATTCTGGACGAGAAAAAAGCACACGTGATCTTAACTTTGGACGAGTTTGAAAGCCTAGTTGAGAGAGAAGGCTCTGAGGCTGTTTACAAGCTGACTCGTTTACAAGAAATAAGATTGAACAAACCTCAGAGAATCTCGTTGATATGCATTTTACGAAGCCTAAAAGCGATTGAACAGTTAGATGCAAGCGCAAGAAGCACTTTGCAATCCAACATAATCTATCTTGATAGATACTCCAAGCAACAACTTACGGACATCCTCAACAACCGTGTCTCACTTGCCTTTAAGCCTTTAACAGTGCCAGAAGACACCGTAAGCCTAACAGCTGAACTTGCCTTTTCCGAAAATGGAAACGCTCGATTCGGGATTGAACTGCTTTGGAGAGCTGGGAAATATGCAGATGCGGAAGATTTGGACACGGTTACGCCAGAGTGCGTCCGAAAGGCCGTTTCAAGCATATATGCTGTTATACGCAAAAGTGACGTGGTATCATTAAGGCTGCATGAAAAACTGTTTTTGCTTGGCATAGCCAGATTTTTTAAGCAAAATGAAACAGCTTACGTTTCTATAGCAGAGGCTGAACAAGCTTATGCTGTTGTCTGTGAAGAATTTGACGCTCAACCGTACAGCCACACGCAACTGTGGAAGTATTTGCGTACACTTTCAACTCTAGGCATAGTGAAAACCGAAGTTTCGGCGACTGGTTCGCGTGGAAGATCAACATTTGTCTCTCTGCCTAGAATTCCAGCTTACGAACTAGAGAAAGAATTAAGCAATCTTCTGCAAAAAGAAAGGCTGTGAAAGTCATGGATATAGAGGACTTTTTTTCTTCAAAGGTTCGAATGAAAATTCTAAAAATCCTATCGGAAGTTGGTGAACTTAATATTTCAGGGATCGCTCGCAGGCTCAGTGTGAATTATGGAACGACAAACAAGCATTTGAAGATTTTAGAAAATGAAGGAATTGTTCAGCATAAACGATTTGGAAGAATCCGAATCTACAGGCTAAATGAATACTCACCTAAAACTAAAGTCATACAAAATCTTCTCGAAGTCTGGGAACGATAGAACAGATAAAAAAGGGAAGACAAAGGCTCATCAATCGGGCGGTTTTCCAAATGCTTTTCCATAACCATTTGTGATTGTTACTATATCTAGAATGCCTATGTAGCGTAGGTCGTTTGCGTCTATGTCAGCTCCAAGCAAGTAAAAGGGTTTTCTATTTTCCAAGAAAACACACAAAAACCTAAAATGTTAATACAATTTAGATAATTAACAAAAGAGAGCTATAATGCAATTTGAAAAAGTCGTCAGTGTAAATGTCATGGTGATTTTTTGATCAAGGAAGAATTTAATGAGAAAATAAGTGACTTTGAAGAAATTACGCAGAAAATCGCAAGTGATGTTGCCAGTGGAGCAATATACGAAAAACTCCCTCCGTCAGAATTGCTGAACAAGACGGAGCACTATATTAATAGGCTTAGAGATTTAGCAACGGAAAGCGAAGAGATCATGGTGATTCTGAAACCAGAAAAAGCCTACACGGTAAAAGCTTTATGCAAGAATTTTACTCAAACCCTAACGACTTTCAAGGATATTCTGGTTCAAAACTCTCCAGACCCGCTTGCAAATTCTCGTTTAGCCTTCGAACAACTTAGAAAAGCCCTAGCAGACGGCTCAGATCTCCTTCTATTAATGCGGGATGTTAGGGACAACCCCTCACCGCTCATGGATGCACTAATCACTTTAAAGAAGGCTTCCGAAACAAAAGGTCCCGTAATAAGCATACAAGCCTCAGAAGAAACCCAACCCCTCATCAAATACGTTTTGGGTCACATCGACGAGCTTAGAGCTGCGTTAATGGGTTTAGAGAAGAAGGTTGGTGAAACGAAGCAGATCATGCGAGAACTTCAAGAAGAAAGCCTAAAAATACTTTCACATAAAACCACCACAAAGCCTAAAAAGAATGAGGGAGAAAATAGAGAGCAACAGCTTTCCCTGTCAAACTTCAAAGCAAAAGAAAATGGAAGAAAGCCATAGTTTTCGTCAAATTAAGATTCAGAGTTCAATTACTTCTGCTTCACGCCTATCTGTATCAAGCAAAGCAATTGTTGATTTGCCAGTTAGATATCCACATACCTCACCTGGGTTCACAATCAACGTTTTGCCTTTTTCATAAACTTCTGCTTTGTGATTGTGACCATGAACAACAATGTCGAAGCTTTGGCTGTTAATCAGAGCTTCTAAAAGCTCTTCTTCATCTCCATGTAGTAACGCTATTTTTAAGCCGCCAACAATTATTTCGGCGAAGTTCCCATGCACCTCTAAGTCTTCATATTCATTAAATCTTTTTTTCAAGAGTTCACGGTCGCCGTCATTATTGCCGAAAACACCAATCAACTTCGCCTTCAATTCCTTCAGTTTCGGGATCACGAATGGTGCCACGTAGTCTCCGGCGTGGAGCACAAGCCCAACATTCATTTCATTTAACTTTTTTACAGCTTTATCCACCATTGGCAGATTATCATGTGTGTCTGCAATCAAGCCTATTAACATTTTATTTCACTTGTTCAATTACGTCGTCCCATAAGAACTAAAGTCTTTCTACGCTGGTTATAGGATCAAAATAGAGGATTCTTCTAGAATATTTCAATTCCCGTAATAGTCATGCGGGCGAAACACGGTTTAAAAGGTTTCATACGATTTACATTCTAGAAAATAGTTCTAAAGGAGGAATATAGAAAAATGAATCCATGGGGTTCGAACCCTTCTCGGAAAAGAAGAGACAAATTGTACATTATATCGGAAATTTTGGAAATAGCAAAGGATGGAGCTTTAAAGACGCAAATTATGTATAGGGCAAACCTAAGTTTCACACAGCTTAACGATTACCTGGGATTTATGTTGGAAATCCACCTTCTGGAAAAAATCAGGCAAAACGGTAAAGACATTTACAGGTCAACAGAGAAAGGCATAGATTTTCTTGAACGTTACCATCGCATAGCTGAACTGCTAAGAAATGAAAATGATAACATTAGAAATAACGTTAAAATTCCACCTCCGCATCTGCTTAAAAGAAACTAGACCCGTAGAAGAAATTGACGAATATTTCTCCAAATCACAGAAAAATAAAAAACAAAACTCGACCGTTAATCGGAATTTTTTAGCCTTCTTCCAGATAGCTTTTAACCCTTTCTTTTAATGCTGGGAATTCATTCAACATAGCCTTTAAGACTTGCCAGCGGATCTCTTCAGTTTTTGAACGGGTGTTCATATTTACCAAGTCCTAAATATTGTGTAGCAATATACAATATAAGCCTTTTTCCAAAACCAGAATATTATGAATTAGATCATCATAAAAAAAAAGGGAAAAATTATTGCACATTTGTCATTTGTGTTCGGTGTATGGTTCTCTGTTAAGAATACTGCCTTTGTGGGAATACTTGCTTTATTCCAAGCGAGCTTACTTACTATTGGAGAAAAGGGAAGGGCTTGCGAGAATTTAACCGCAGAGGACAGGTTTGTCAATGAAGTTCAGGTTGCAGAAAGGTTCAAAGGGTATTTACTCGGCATTTTGCGTACTGTTTATTCTGGCCTATGTTTCTTGGGCATATTTCCCTGTTTTCACTCAGTGGCTTGCAATCAGCATTTTCAAGTATGAGTTCATCAGCAGGCGGGTTGGCTCTGATATTTGACTGCTCGCTTTTTCTACACTTAGTACACTTTTTTGCTATTGGCGTTGCTGAGGTTTGGGCTGTTGCTGCTACCTTGGCTAAGAAACGGCGGAAAGAGGAGGCAAGCAACATTATCCCATGGTCTCTTTTGTTGTTTCAGCCTTTGGCGAGGAGAAAAATGTTTCCCATTGCATAAATAGTCTCTTCAGATGTGCAGAGAAATATGATGGATTGTGTGAAATCATTGTTGTTGATGACGGTAGCAGCGATTTTACTTATGTGATTGCCTGGGCAGCCATAGAACTTAACCGAAGAAGGTACCCCGAAGGTTCGCGGGAAAGTTGTTAGGTATTCAACGAATTTAGGCGAGGTTGAAGCTGTTAAAACTGGTTTGAATAAAGCCTTAGGCAGTCTCATTGCGGTTGTTGATTGTGATTCTTGGTGGATACCTGACAAGCTTTTGAGGCTTGTTGATTATATGCTTTTGAACGAGAAGAAGGCTGTTACCGGTTACGTTCATCCTTCAGATGGGAACGCGGAGCTTAATCCTTACGTGGTTTTGCAGCAGCTTGAGTATAGTCAAGGCTTGGACATATCCCGTTGCGCTCAGTCTTTGGGGAATAATGTTTTGGTTGTTTCCGGAGCTATTGGCTTGTATGATGCTGATGTCTTGCGTGGAATACTAAACGAGAAGAACATTCATTTGGTCACTGAAGATTTGGAGATCACTTTGGAAATGCATGAAAGAGGAGCGGGTGTTGACTACGTCAGTGTTGCTAATGGCTTAACGATTGCTCCGCTTTAGTTTGATGTTTTGTGGAGTCAACGGTTGAGATGGTTTATTGGTTGGCTTCATAACACGTTAAGCGTTCACAGGGATTTGCTTCTGAAAAAATCTTGGTTGACTTTGCTTTTCTACACGCCTTTTTATCCTATTTTGAGGCTGGTCAACATAGTAGTACGTTTAACTAGTTCCGCGAAATATTTTTGGGTGACCATGGCAACTGGCATAGCGAGACGAAGAGCAGATTTTAAGATTACGTTTTTAATTGTTTGCTGCAAAACTGTTTTTATGTTCGGCTTAGAACTATAGGCTTGAGGTATTAGAATGAGAGTTGACGCTGTGCTTTTTGATTTGTTTAACACTTTGGTTTTGCTTGAAAGCGATGAGGTTTTTTATACACCTTGCTTGAGGAGACTTCATGAATTTTTGGCTAGAAATGGAATTAAAATTCCCTTTGAAGAGTTTAGACGTGTTTATTTTGAAGTTAGGAATAGACTTTACGCTGAAACTGAGAAAAGCCTAGAAGAACCGCATTTTAACGTTCGTGTTTCGCTCGTTCTACAGCGGTTTGGATACAATTTTGATGTTTCAAGTCCCATTGTTGTTGGAGCTACGATGGCTTTCACTGACGAGTTTATGAAATATGTGCACTTAGACCCTGATACCATTAACGTTTTAAGAGCACTACACGGAAAATACAAGTTGGGGCTTGTTTCGAATTTTGCCATCCCTGAGTGTGCTTGGAGGTTGCTTGACAAGTTTGGTTTGAACGAGTTTTTTGATGTTGTTTTGGTTTCTGGGGCTATTAATAAGCGTAAGCCTGGTTCTGAGATTTTTGAGAGAGCGTTGAAAGCTTTAGGTGTGAATAGTTCAGAGGCTGTTTTTGTTGGTGACATGTTAGGTTTGGATGTTAAGGGTGCTAAGAACGTTGGGATGAAAGCTGTGCTCATTGAGAGGAGACCAGCAGAAGAGATCTTGAATGTTAAGCCAGATAGAGTGATTAAGAGTCTGAGGGAACTGTTTCTTGTGCTTGACAACTGTTGATAGGAAAAATAACAAAGGATATTACCAATCCTTGCACACACATCACCCGCGATCCCTCGCCCATTTTCTCTTTGCAAGCACCGGCAAACGCTACGTCCGTTTTGGCACATCGTCTTTGAGTTGTTTCCAGCTTTCGACGACTCTCGTAGCACCTCGATCGATGAACTGTTGCACTGAATATTTCTTTGGACGCAGAAAGCCGATTCTTTCGAGAACATCGAACTGTTTGTAGACAGGAAAGTAACCAGGATAGTCATCAACAACCCTAACAACATTGTATTGCTTGGAAATTGAAGAGAACAGCCTAGACTTTGCGTCAACCAACGTTGAACCCGAGGGATCCAAGCCTCGCGCACGCTCATAGTCTTCAAGGTTAAACATCACCAGTTGAATGTTGTCTGTTGGAAAGCCGAATTTTCTCAGCTGGTCTAAGGTTAGTTCACGGGTATTTTCAGTTCGTCCAGTGAGATATACTAACAGGCAATGTTTGCTCCATTTTTGTAGGACTTCCGGTGCAAAGGGAATAGGGTCATCTAGTTCAGCCAGCCCAATTCCAACATTTTCCAAACAAAGTAATAGATCCCAGAATCTTTTTCTTAGCTCGTTGGCACGTGCCTTTTGGTCTGACGATGCGAACTTCTCAAATATCTGCCCCAAACCGAGGGTTTCTATCGCCTCCATGGGAACTTCACGACCCAATAGCTCACGCCAAACGCCTTGCATCCTTCGTTCAGTGTTTATCAATGTATCGTCAACATCAACCACAACGCTAATCATTGTTTCACCT
>Ga0210049_1001051_pt1 | contig 25190 bp, 21 predicted proteins | sample CryGeyCG2014_300_2_FD_183964 | JGI IMG/M metagenome (GOLD analysis project Ga0210049, IMG submission 183964) | Groundwater microbial communities from aquifer - Crystal Geyser CG06_land_8/20/14_3.00 (SPAdes) (version 2) | ecosystem: Environmental > Aquatic > Deep subsurface > Groundwater | place... | reverse complement strand
TTTCTTTCCTGGAACTGCTTTTGGAAAAATTCCAGCGCTTTTTGGTTTTTGGCTACCAAAAATATGCCCGAAGTGTCTTTATCTAGCCGATGGATTCTTAAAGGAAAATCATCGCAATTTACTCCCGCCGGCTTGTCGAAAACCTGGACATTTTCATCTTCGTAAATAATTTTCATATTGTGGGCGCGGCGGGATTTGAACCCGAAACCTTCTCTACGTCAAAGAGACGCTCTGCCATTGAGCTACGCGCCCATGTGGTGCGCGTGGGTGGGATCGAACCACCGACCTTTCGCTTATAAGGCGAATGCTGCTACCACTGAGCTACACGCGCAGAATTAAATGTGTCTGATTTTTAATTTTGTCGGCTTTTCTATCTTCGTCGGGGAAGCGGGCGTTTCAATCTTTCTTTGTTTAATCAGACTTTCAAATTCTTCTCTTTCAATGGTTTCTTTCTTAATCAAGGTTTCAGCAATTTTATTAAGCAAATGCCGTCTTTTGGCCAAAATTCTGTCAGCCTTTTCTTCGGCATTTTTAATGAATTTTTCCACTTCTTTGTCAATTAAAGCAGCCACTTTTTCAGAATAATTTCTTTGTTCGCCAAACTCTTTTCCCAAAAATACCATTTCCTCTTTTTCTCCGAAAGAAACGGGGCCCAAAGAAGACATCCCGTATTCTTTTACCAGTTTTCTGGCCAATTCGGAAGCTCTTTCCAGGTCGTTGCTGGCGCCGGTGGTAATTTCCCTGAACTTTAACTTTTCCGCGCAGAAACCCGCAAGCAGAGTTGCCATTTCGGATAAAAATTCCGATTTCGTTTTGATCCTTCTTTCTTCTGCGGGCATTTTTAAGGTATATCCCGCCGCCAGGCCCCTGGCAACAATGGAAATTTTTCTGACAGGTTCAGCATCAGGCAGGGAGGAAGAAACCAAGGCATGGCCTGCTTCGTGAAAAGCCGCGACCTCCTTTTCTTTCTTTGATAAAATATGGCTTTTTCTTTCCGGTCCCAATAAAACCTTCTCGATCGAATCTAAAAGCTCTTCCTGAAAAACCTGATGTTTATTTTTTCTGGCGGCCAACAACGCCGCTTCATTAACCACGCTGGCCAAATCGGCGCCGGAAAATCCCGGAGTTCTTTCTGCAATTTCTCTGAGATTGATATTCAATGCCAGGGGCTTTCCTTGGCAGTGAATTTTTAAAACTTCTTCCCGGTCATTAACGTCCGGCAAATCCAGAACTACTCTCCGGTCAAATCTGCCGGGACGCAACAAGGCCGGGTCTAAAACGTCGGGTCTGTTGGTTGCCGCTACTACGATTACGTTGGTATCTCTTTCAAAACCGTCCATTTCCACCAAAATTTGGTTTAAAGTTTGTTCCCTTTCATCATGGCCGCCGCCAAGCCCGGCGCCCCTGTGGCGGCCGATGGCATCAAGTTCATCGATAAAAATTATGGACGGCGCCGCTTTTTTTGCGGTTGAAAACAAATCTCTGACTCTTCCCGCACCCACTCCCACAAACATTTCAACGAATTCAGAGCCAGAAATATGGAAAAAAGGAACATGGGCCTCGCCGGCCACTGCCCTTGCCAACAAAGTGTTGTGTGATACTAAACCGTTAGCAATAAATGAATGGTATTTAGGAACTGTAAAATCATATACACGATTTCTGCAATTGTCAATTTTGGCTATTGGCGAAAAGAATAATTTAGCGTCGTAAAGATTTTTTAAGTAACTAATCTGATTATCTTTTAAACCGCATTTTTTGAATAAATCCAAGAATAAACCGAGGGAATTACGGGAAATTATTTTACGGTCTCTCACTTTATCTATTAAGTTAGCAAATCGAGAATTGCTTTTCCCGGATTTGCTTATTTTTTTCCACGTATTTTCAATTGTATTTACAACAAAAGGAAACAAGTCTATGTTTGTATTTTCTTTTGGGTGAGATTCTAAGTAGTCTTCAAGCAATTTTTGTTTGCGGGTTAAACGGAAGCCAACTTCTTTTTTAAACGCTTTTAGAGCCGAACCCGAAACAGTAATTTCGTAAACTGGTCGCGGATGGTATACATCAACATGAGATTTAATTCTGCGATGAGCAATGACGCCGAGATTAAGCAGCAACATCAATATCTGATCGGATAATTTTTTACTTACCGTTGCGTAGCCAAAATTATATCTTTCAAAATAACCATCGGTATCAAATAATCCTTGCAAGAAAGCAACAATTATTTCTTTTGGAGCCTGCATAACTGTATAAGGAACGGTTTTGTCGTAAGAGAGAAGATAAGACATTCCTGCGTTATACAGATCTTTTTTCACCTTCCAAGAAGTCACAGTTTTAGTTATTCCATCGGAACTATTGCCAATTTTAATTTCTTCTCCATAATTTTTATTCATATACGTATTAAAACTGTTGGCAATTTCCGGGTCAATTGTGGTTAATCCTATGCGATTGCTATGGCTTAAGTTTCCGTCTCCTGTCAGAAGTCCCAATAAGTATGCCCGATCTGGTTTAATTTCCTTTAAAGAGCCGAAATGCTGACCATTGAATTTTATTGCCACAAAATCATCATTTTTCAACTGACTTAGGGGTTTAAACTCAAGTCTTCCATTTTCGTTAAGAATGACGATCGGGTGTTCTAATGTTCCCTCCAGCTCAAAACCCTGTTTTAACGTAATCTTAATTGTTGGCTGCTCCCCCAGATCATACCAATGACTTGCCAACCCAATTTCGTTTTTCGATTCTTTTATATCAATTGTTGGTAATTTAGCTCCATAAACTTGGTGAGATTTTTCGTCAAAACTGAAATACCTTGGGATATCTTTTATTTCAATAAGTCCTTTATTGGTTAAGACCAAAGAATCACCGGTAATACATTTTCCTGTGCCCGGAGCTCCCATCAATAAAACTCCCCGGGGGATTCTTGCCCCCATCTGCAAAAACTTTTCCGAATTTTTCAGGAAATCGACGATTTCTTTTAATTCTTCTTTTGCTTCTTTCAAACCGGCTACGTCTTTGAAAGTAATTCTTTCGCTGGGATGGCCTTCGGCGCCGAATAACCTGGCTCTGGCTTTGGTAAAATCAAAAGCCTGCATCGTTCCGGTTTTTGCCTGTCTGAAAATCATCCAAAAAAACAGGCCGAATAACAGAAGAGGGAGTACCGCAAATAAAATCGGTCCCATCCAAGACCAGGTTCCTCCGCTTTCTTTCATTTCAACTCCGACCGCTTTTAATTTTTCTTCATCTACTCCGTAGTTTATCAAAGATTGAGAGAGCGCGGTTCCGGTTTCTTTCATTGATTTGGCCTTTGTGTCGTCCTGATAAATTATGTCGAGATTATCGCCGGAAACCGTAATGTTTTTTATTTTTCCCTGATTAATTTCTCCGACCAGCTGAGTCAGAGGCAATTGTTTTTCTTTTCCGGAGGGTTGCGAAAATAAAGTAAAAACGCCTGAAATTACCAGAAAAATCAGTAAAATAAATATAAAATTTTTTAACAAGTTCTTCATTTATCGAGTCGCAATGAGATGAAGAAGAGACGATTCTCTTCGACTTATTACTCTTTTAAGATATCAAAAAAAAACCGAAAAATCAAGAGAAAAAAAGAAAACAGCCTTGTCGCAAGCGCGACAAGGCTGTAGAAACCCTATTTTGTATTCCATCGCGAGACTATCTCACGTGGAATAGTCGATAGGGTCCGAAGAACTAGACCGACGATCTCTCTGGGAACCAGAGAGGTGTATTCCTCCGTAGTTGGATTCCATGTCCGGCTGCCATTGAGAATCAACCGCTTGCTGTCGTGGAGATACCAACAGGGCTCGGCTTCTCCACGGCCGACGTACCGGAGATCTCTCTGTTGAATATTGATTCCCCGGCGTTGTGTCTCCCTATTCCGGAGGGCTGCGGCCGTAAAATCTAAGTATACCGGGTAATTTCGGTTGACCTGGATCCCGGTGTAAAAATGATTTTTACCCCGAGATATGGTCCAAATTACCACGTGGGCTCCCGCTTCAAAAGCAGCGTCACGGCATTCGGGATGCCAGAGAAGGGAAGCTACTTTGATGCTGTTTGGCAACGTGGTCCATTCGGCATGCTTACTTAGATTTTCCCGGCTTCGGTTTCGAGCTGTTTCTTGACCGTAGATAATGTCAAAAAGCTCGAAGACACGTCCCTGAACCGTTTGCCAGTCGATTGTGCCATTGGTTTGAAATATTCGTGGATATCCCTCGATGACAAAATGGAGACTGGTTTCCGGCAGTTTTTCAACATTATCTACTGCCATGGCCATTTCCATAAGTGGTTTGAGTCCGGGGTCGGCGGAAAAGCCAAGCTTTTCTGCGATCAGATTTGCGCTGCTGCTTTTTCGGAAACCCTTTCCGTGCTGGTCGTATTGTCCGCCGCCGGTGTCGAAATAAAGGACGGCAGGATCGTTTTCTTTACCCAAAAGATACTGGCCCGCGTTCACAAAGGTAATCTCGGCATCTTTTGCTTTCGGGATGAACTTTTTAGCCATCCAGAGACAAAGCCAAGTATCGTCGTCTGGGAAACGATGTCCAACCAGTGTTTTGATTTCTGGAGAGCCATCTTCAAACATGGCCTTCAGAAGAAGATCAACCAGATTTTCCACCTTTCTTTGTTTTTCTTGAGCAGTCCTTTCTTTCAATCCTGTTTGGTTCATTTTCTCCTCCTTATGAAATTTTATTCAGGAACTGCAATGTTCCTGTGCTACTTAATTTATACCACTTTATTTTGAATTTGTCAAGCAACAAAAAAAACGGCAAAAATTCGCCGTTTTCAATTTTATTTATTTTTCTATTTTTCTTCCTTTAATTTCAGACTCATGCGGTGGACGGCTGGGTCAATGGATAAAATCTGAAATTTGTATTTTTCGCCTATTTTTAAAGCCGTTTCCATTTTAGATTTTGTTCCGAATTCTGAAATATGAATCAGTCCCTGAATCTTCGGCGAAATTGCGATAAAGGCTCCGTAGGGATTGAATTTGGTGACCTTGCCCGAAACCTCGTCTCCTTTCTTGTATTTTTCTTCGATATCAATCCAAGGATCTTTCTTCAATGACTTTAAAGACAGAGAAACCTTATCGTCTGATATCGAAATAATTTTTGCCTTAACTTTATCTCCTACCTTGACTATATCCGCCGGGTCCTCAATCAGCTGCCAATCCAGCTCCGAAATATGGATTAATCCTTCTAAATTATACGCTTCGCCTTCTGTAGTTTTAGCGGAGGAGGGAAATTTTATAAAAACTCCAAAATTGGTGATGCCCGTAATTTCTCCCTCGACCACGTCTCCCACTTTATAATTTTTTAAAATCTCTTTTACCTTTTCCGATCTTTTCGCCTTTTCAGATAAAATCAATTTTCCTTCTCTCGGATCGAGGTCGAAGACTTTTATTTCCATTTCCTTGCCGATAAATTTTTGAAGTTCCGTTAAAATTTTGCTGCTTTCGGCTCCTTCCACTCTGGGATAGTGTTCTGACAACAGTTGGGAAACCGGCAAAAAGGCGGGTATGCTTAAAACTTCTGCCAAAAGGCCGCCCTTGTTTGCTCCCAAAATTTTGACCATCATCGTTTCCCCTTTTTCTTTTTTTCGCCGAAGTTCTTCCCAGGTTATTTCGTCGGAAGCCTGGCTCAAAGAAAGCTCAACATAACCTTCTTCATTTTCAAGATCGATTACCTTGGTGAAAACGGTATCCCCGACTTTAAACTTTTTCAGTTCATTTTTAACCCCCAGAAATTCTTTCCCGTAGATTATTCCCGTACCCAAAGCTCCCAAATCCAAAAAGACGGCCGAACGGGCCTTGCCGATAAGTTTTCCCTCCACAATTTTGCCGATCTGAGGCGGTTTTATAGAATCCTCTTTTTCAAGCAAATCTTTCATCAAGCTTTATTCATTTTATATTAATAATAAATATAATCGTATTTTATAACTTACCACATCTCAAAAAGTTTTTCAACAGTTGAAGCTAGATATAATTTATGATAAAATTAAAATACTCAATGAAGCTAACGCTTCATTTCGAGCTTCGCTTCCACATGTAATATAAATTTTATGTATGGAAGCTTACTGTATGCAAATTATTTGGAAAGGACAATCTTGTTTTCAGATAACATCAAGCGAAGGGAAGAATAATCACGTGAATATAGTGATCGATCCCTTCGATGAAACCATCGGATTAAGGCTTCCTTCGCTCGAGGCGGATATTTTATGCGTTTCGCATCAACATCACGATCACAATAACGCGAAGGCAGTTTCGGGTAATCCCTTTTTAATTGAGGGGCCCGGGGAATATGAAATAAAAGAAGTTTATATTGAAGGAATTCCCTCCTTTCACGATTCCTCGTTAGGCAAAGAAAGGGGGCTGAATACTATTTATACGATAGAGGCTGAAGAAATAAGGATTTGTCATCTTGGAGATTTGGGGCAAAAAGAATTAACCGAAGAGCAACTTGAAAAAATCGGCGAGATCGACATTCTGATGATTCCCATCGGGGGAGTTTATACGATCGGAGTAAAAGAAGCCGTAAGAATAATGTCCCAGATTGAGCCGAATATCATCATCCCGATGCACTATCAGATACCGAAGTTAAAATTGAAACTCGACGGGGTGGACAAGTTTTTAAAAACCATGGGAATAGAATCGATCAGTCCCTTGCCTAAACTTTCAATAAAAAAGAAAGATATTTTATCTGAAGAAGCGAAGATAATAATTCTACAACCATAAAGTGGATATTCTAAAAAAACTTCAAAATCAACCTGAATCTGCAAGAAAAATTATTCTTTGGTCAACAGTTACGGTAATAGGTGTTTGTTTATTATTTTTTTGTATTAAAAATTTCCAGCAGAGATTAAAAAGTTTAAAAATGGAAGAATTTAAAGCAGAATTAAAACTCCCTTCTTTAGAAAAAGAATTCAAAACTCTTCCTAACTTGGAATTACCCACTGTTTCCACGCAGCCACGATGAAAAAGAATAACGAAATAAAAACTCAGAATACGGGATTCGGCCTTGTAAAGCCCCGAATAATTACAGAAGAAATGCAGGAATCATATATTGACTATGCCATGTCTGTTATTGTCTCTCGGGCTTTGCCTGATGTGAGAGATGGGTTAAAACCGGTTCACCGGAGGATTTTGTATACGATGCTGGAGGAAGGATTAAAGCATAATGCTAAATTCAGGAAGTCGGCGACCGTGGTGGGCTCCTGTCTCGGCCGATACCATCCTCATGGAGACATGGCCGTTTACGATTCTTTGGTCAGAATGGCCCAGGATTTTTCGTTAAGATACCCCCTGATTGACGGCCAGGGAAATTTCGGTTGTTTTACAAAAGATACTGAAGTTAAACTTTGTGATGGGAGGAATTTAAGTTTTGGAGGGTTGATCAAAGAACAGAAAGAAGGAAAAAAACATTGGACATTTGCTTTTAATCCGGAAAGTAAAAAGATTGAGATTGTCGAGGTAGAAAGACCGAGATTAACGAGGAAAAATGAAAAAATAATAGAGTTGACTTTAGATAACGGCAAAAAGATTAAATGTACTTTAGAGCATCAGTTTATGATGAGAGACGGAAACTACAGCGAAGCTAAGAATTTGAAACCTGGCGAATCTTTAATGCCAGCTTATTTTAATACAAGACAGATTAAAGATGGTAATCATTATTTAGCGATACTTCAACCTTTTACTGGTCGTTATGAATTTATTCATAAACTTTCTGATGAATATAATTACCGTTTTAATCGGATAAAAAAAAGTCTTAGTCCATTTATTTTACATCACAAAGATTTTAATCGTTGGAATAATTCACCAGATAATATAGAAAGACTATCTTGGAGACAACATTATAGAGTACATCTTAAACAAGTTAAAAACTTATGGAAAGAAAAAGGTGATGAATTTCGGGAAAAACAACGTGAAAGTTTAAGAAAGATATTTTCTGATCCGATTGTCCGAAAAGAAATCTCAGAGAGATCAAAAAAACTCTGGAAAGATCCAAAGTATAGAACAAAATATCCGGAAGGCCATTTTAGTAAAATGGCAAAGATGTTATGGAAAAATCCCGAAGTAAAAGAATTTCATAAAGAAAAAGCTATAAAACAATGGCAAGACCCTAAGTTTAGAAAAAAAGCATTGGCTAATCTTGCAAAAATAAGAAAACAGAGAGTTCTAGAAAAACCTTATTATATGAAGCAACTAGCTCGAAAAGCCAGTGTTTCCCTTAAAAAAAAATGGAAAGATCCTTATTATAAAGAAAAAGTTATTAGAAGTAAAATTTTAGGATATGTTTATTTCCTTTTTAAAAAATATTCAAAAATAACTCCTGAAATATATGAAAAAGAAAGATATAACAATTGTTTTCCTAGTGTTAAAAATGCTCTAAAATACTTCCATAATTTTTCAGAGATTATTACTGCATCCAAAGAATACAATCATAAAGTAATAAAAACCAGAATTCTTCAAAAAAGAGAAGATGTCTATGATTTAACCATTGAACCTTGGCACAATTTCCTCCTTGGCGCCGGTGTATTTGTTCATAATTCAATAGATGGGGATAGAAGTGCTGCTATGAGATACACGGAATGCAGATTATCCAAAATTGGCGAGGAAGCGCTTAAGGATATTGAAAAGAATACGGTTGATTTTGTAGATAATTATGACGGTACGAGAAAGGAACCCGTTGTTTTGCCGTCTCCCGTCCCCCAGCTGTTATTAAACGGTTCCTTGGGAATAGCGGTAGGGATGGCGACGAATATTCCCACCCATAATCTTTCTGAAGTTTGCGATGCTTTGATTTATTTGATTGAAAATCAAAAAGCCGAGACGAAGGATCTTTTTAAATTTATCCAGGGACCGGACTTTCCGACGGGCGGCATAATTTATAACCAGAAAGAAATACTTCAGGCTTATTCCCAGGGCAAGGGCCCGATAGTAATCAGAGGGAAGACCGAAATAGAAGAGCAGGAAAAGACGGGAAAAGCCCGTATTATTATTTCTGAAATTCCCTTTCAGGTTCAGAAATCGACGCTGATCGAACATTTCGCCAATTTGGTTCAGGAAAAAAAGATTGAAGGAATAAAAGACATCAGGGACGAATCCGATAAAGACGGAATGAGAATCGTCATCGAGCTTTCCAGAGAAGCTTATCCCCAAAAGATTTTAAATCGGCTTTATAAATTTACCGATTTGCAGAAAACTTTCCATTTGAACATGCTGGCCTTGGTTGACGGCATTCAGCCGAGAGTTTTAAATTTGGTTGAAATCCTCAATTATTTTATCGAACACCGGAAAACGGTCGTTTTCAGAAGAACCAAATTTGACCTGGAAACAGCTGCGGCTCGTGCCCATATTTTAGAAGGCTTGCACAAGTGTTTGGCTAATATCGACGCCGTGATCAGAATAATAAAAAATTCGCAAAGCAGAGAAGACGCCGAAAAGAATTTAATCAAAAGATTCCGCCTGACTAAAATCCAGGCCAATGCCATTTTGGAAACCAAGCTTGCGACCTTGGCTAAGCTTGAGAGAAAGAAAATCGAAGATGAGTTAAAGGAGCTCAAAACGAAAATCAAGGAATTGACAACCATTCTTAAAAGCCCCCAGAAGATAAAAGAAGTTATCAAAAAAGAAATAAAGGAGGTTAGAGAAAGTTTCGGAGACGCAAGAAAGACAAAGGTGCACCTGCAGCAATTGGGGGAGATTGCCGAGGAGGATTTGATACCGAAAGAAGAAACGATTATCACTTTGACCCAGGGAGGATATATAAAACGGATCAATCCCAGGACTTACAAAATTCAAAAAAGGGGAGGAAAGGGCATTCTGGGGATGAAAACTCTCCAGGACGATACGGTTTCCCATTTCCTTTCGGCGAACACCCACGATTCCCTGCTCTTTTTCACCGATTACGGAAAAGTTTTCAGAACGCAGGTTTATGAAATTCCCGAAGGGCAAAGAGTCGCCCGCGGCAGGGGGCTTTTGAATTTCCTCGAAATTGCTCCCGAAGAAAAAGTTTTGTCTTTATTCCCTCTGGGAAAAGAAGATATGGATTCTAACATAAAATATTTAGTAATGATCACCCAAAATGGTATAATTAAAAAAACCGCCCTTGGGGAATTCGAAAACGTCAGAAGATCGGGGCTTATCGCCATTACCCTGAAGAAAAACGATTTATTGAAAAAAATCTGCAAAAGCACGGGAGGCGATGAAATAATTCTGGCGACGAAAAAGGGGACGGCGGTGCGTTTCAAAGAAAAAGACATAAGAGAAATGGGAAGACAGGCCTCCGGGGTCAAAGGTATCAGATTGAAGGGAAAAGATAATGTGGTGGGGATGGACATTATCCGAAATCCGAAATCCGAAATCCGAAATCCGAAACTTACGGAATATTTATTGGTGGTTACGGAACAAGGTTACGGCAAAAGAACGGACCTGAAAGAATACAGATTGCAGGGCAGAGGGGGTTCGGGAATCAAAACGGCCAACATTACTCCGAAAACGGGAGACCTGGTTGCTTCATTTCTTTTGTCTGGTTCGGAAGAGGATTTGATCGTTATCTCTCAAAAGGGGCAGGTAATCAGAACGAATATTTCCCAAATTCCGAAACTTTCCCGTTCCACTCAGGGAGTAAAACTGATGAAATTGGAAGAAGGAGACCGCGTCGCCTCCGCAACATGTATTTAGAAAAATTTTCAATCTTCAATCAATGTTCAATGTTTAAATTTTCAAACATTAAACATTCAATAATTTATTTAAACAAAGCCCGAGGTTGTTTAAAAAGAAATTTATTTCTTTGAGTATTATGCAAGGGTTTCTCAATCCGGAAGAAGTCTTAAAACAGCTGAAATTAAGAAGCAGCATGACGGCTGCGGATTTCGGTTCGGGCTCGGGCGGCTGGGTAATTCCTTTGGCGAAGAAATTGGAAGGAGGAAAAATTTATGCCATAGACATATTGGAAGAGCCTCTTTCCGCCCTGCGGGCCAAAACCAAATTAGAAAAAATTTTCAACGTTGAAACTGTTTCGGCCGACATAGAAAAAGGAGTGGATATTTTTGAGGACAGCTGCGATTTGGTTTTAATGACTAATCTTTTATTCCAGGTTGCCGATCAAAAAAGAGTTTTTGAAACAGCCAAAAAGATATTAAAAAAGGGAGGCAAAATTTTAGTGGTCGATTGGAAAAAAGACGCGACAATCGGTCCGAAAGAAGGGAGGGTTCTGCCCGAAGAGGTTAAAAAAATAGCCGAGGGCGCCGGATTAAAATTGGATAAAGAATTTGAAGCCAGTACTTATCATTTTGGCTTAATTTTGGTAAAGTAACTTAATGAGAAAAATCTTATTCACTTCTGTTTTATTGAGCTTAGCTCTGCCCATAATAGTTTTGGCGGATTGTCCTCCGGGGTCTGTTTGCATTGAAAATCCCCTTACCGCCACCAGTTTTGAAGCGATTGTCGGCAACGGGATTGATTTTATTTTTAAAATAGCTGTTGTTTTAGCTCCTTTAATGGTGATTTTTGGCGGATTCTTATTTTTGACCGCCGGCGGAAATGCGGAGCAGATTAATCGGGCTAAAAATCTGCTTATTTGGACGGCGATAGGATTTTTGGTCGTCTTGCTTTCCAAGGGCATCCTTGCTATTATAAATCAAATATTGGAAGTCAGGGGAGGGTAGGACTTAAAGGTCAAATTTTTAATAATTAAATTGTGGTCGATGAAGATTGCTTCATCTCCACCTTCGCCCGCTTGAGGCGGGCTCGGTATATGAAGAAAATATTTTCAACTTTGACTTTATTGGCCTTGGTTGCCGGAGGAATGCTGGTTTTTGTTTCTCCCGTTCGGGCTCTAACCTCCACAGAGGGAGTTATCGAGGGGTGCACTATTACCGTAAATGCGGCATTGCTTGAAGGTTGTACTGCCGATTGCAATTTTGACGCAAACGCAAAATGCGGCATTTGCTGCCTTCTGCAGACTCTTTATAAGATTACCGACTGGATATTCGTTATTCTAATAAGTTTAGCCGGGCTTTTCGTGGTTATCGGAGCAATGACTCTTTTGATGTCTGCCGGCGATTCTTCAAAAGTTTCCTCGGGAAGAAATTACGTAATGTATGCTGTAATCGGATTAATCGTCGGCCTTCTGGCCAGAGCCATCCCGGCTATTGTCAGATTGGTAGTCGGAGCTTAAAAATTTTCAAAAGGTCGAATAAATTTTGTATTTTCTATCAATTAATTGACTCATGAAAAAAATTTTCTCAGCTTTAGTCGTAATTGGTTTTTTAGCTGTTGTTTTGGCAGCGCCTTTAACAACTTTTGCCCAAGAGCCGCCCTCGGAATGCTGCACCCTTAAAAGAGCGATTACTCTTGATTCTTCTTCCTGTGGCGCAGGTTCAATAGCAGCTCCCAATTCCACAGCAGCCGCAGAGTGTGGCACGGAAATTTATTGTACGGATTCGGCGGCAAAATGGGGAATGTTCTGTATAATGAATACGATATATAGCATTACCGACTGGATTTTTGTCATTTTAGTTGCGCTAGCGGGAATATTCATCGTTATCGGAGCAATGACCCTTTTGATGTCTGCAGGCAGTCCTGAAAAAGTTTCTTCGGGAAGACAGTATATAATGTATGCCGCGATAGGCCTGATAGTTGGTCTATTAGCTAAAGCTATTCCCAGTTTGGTCAGAATGATAGCCGGAATGTAATCAGAGAGCAAGCGTTAGCGCAGCTGAAGAAGAAATTTATTTCTTCGACTTTAATCATTTTTTAAGAAATTGCCCCGCCAGACAGTGTCTGGCGGGGTTGAATTTTTCAATAAAAGAGATAAACTTATTATGCGGACGTGGTGAAACTGGTACACACGTAGGACTTAGGATCCTATGCCGTAAGGCTTGTGGGTTCGAGTCCCACCGTCCGCACCAAACCTCAACAAAAAACCGCCATCGGGCGGTTTTAATTTTATCCCCTGACTACTATTCTTCTTTTCTTTTCTCTTAAAATTTTCGGTATTCTTATGGTTAAAATGCCGTCTTTCATCGTAGCTTCAGCTCTGTTCGGGTCGACGTCGGCGGGTAAAATTATTTCCCTTGAAAAAGGCCCCCAAAAGCATTCTTGGGAGAAATAATCCCCGTTTTCTTCAAATGGTCTTTGCCGGCTTCCTTTGATATTGATTACGTCTTTTTCCATAGATATATCCAGAATCTCCGGCTTGACTCCGGCTATTGCCGATTGGATAACCAGATCATTTTCCGTTTGATAAACGTCGATTGCCAGCTGTCCTTCTGATACCTGAGCATTGGCGAAGGTGGAAAAAGAGGATTTATCCTCTTTGCCCTCTCCGCCGAGACCCAACCATTTTTCTTTGTCCTTCGCCGCTACACCTACGGTAAAACTAAGTTTTTCTTCGGTTTCTTCGGGAGGAATTTGCGTTTCAATCGGGATCTTGGCGGAAGAAGGTTTTTCTTTCCTTTCAACTTCCTTTCCAATTTCTTCGGTCTCCATCTCAGGTTCCCCCGCACCAGAAACTTTGTTTCGGTACGGGACTGGTCCAGCACCGAGCTCTGCTCTGGTGCTGGGTTTCTCTATTTTAAGCGCCTTAACTTCAAATTTCCTCGTCTGCATTACGGGAGATTTTTCTTCTTTCACGGTTTTTTTAACCCGAGTTTTCCTCTCTGGTTTTTTCGTTATTTTTTCTTCTGCGGGTTCTTCCGTCGTTTCTTCGATTTCTTTCCCAACCTCTCCTTCTTCGATTCCCATCCCCTTTTTTAGTTTTTCAAAAAATGATGCCATATATTATATTATTATATTTTATCCAGTATGACAACTTCGACTCGCTCCGCGATATTAAGGTTTTTTAGAAAAACCTTGTCGAAGTTGCTCTACTGGATTTTACACACACTTTTTAGTTTTTTCAACTTCTTGAATCCGAGAACGGTAAAAATTGCCAAACTGATTAGAATAAGGATTGGAATAAAAAAAGCCAGATCCCCTTCAATTTCTATGATAGAAAAATTATAAAGGCCGTGCAAGAGGGTGGCTATCCCCAGTCCCGCGATCAGCAGCTTTATCCTGTTTTTTGTTTCGAAAAAAGACAAAGCAAGAAAATATCCCAAGAGCCCCGAACACAGTGCGTGCAGGAAAGTTGCCCCTAAAAATCGAAAAACGCTGATTGAAAAGGTTTTTTCCAACAGAAAAGTGGGACCTAAAGAGAATAAAATCAAAATATTTTCCGAAGCGGCAAAACCAAGAGCCGAGATTATCATATAGAGCATGATATCCAGGGGTTCGTCGAATTCCGAGCTATTGGAAATCTTCCCTTTCACGACTAAATATTTTAAGAATTCCTCCACCAGAGCGACGGCGACAAAGATATTCAGCATCGACAATAAAAACGGAGAAAAATTCGGGTTCTGCACAAGAGCGGCGGGCAAGCTTTTAAATTCTTCCAAAATTCCTATTTCCAGCAGTACGGCGGGAACGGCAGCCAGCATTCCGTAGAAGAATATTTTTAAAACCATACGCTTCGGTTCGGGATGAGAGTCTCTTCTCAAATAGAACATAAGCCAGATTACGCTGGGTAAAATGCCGAAAAATGTATAAAGGGAATAAGACATGCTACTGGGGCCAGGATTCCACCATTAAACATTGTTTTTTATCTTTTATCGGCAATGTCTGATAGATTTCTTCGGTGATGAAGGGGATGAAAGGGTGTAAAATTTTAAGGGAATTTGATAAAACGAAAAGCAAAATTTTTTTGGTTTTTTCATCGTTTTGCTCTTTGGATTTTTCTATATAGATATCGCAAAAGTCATGCCAGAAGAAATCATATAAATTATGGGCCGCTTGTCCGAATTGAAAATCCTGCAATGATTTATTAACTGACTTTATTGTTTTATCTAATGCCTTAACGATTTTTTTATCAGCTTCAGTAAATTCGGATTTTGGAATTTGCAATTTGCTTGTGATTTGTTGTTCAGATTTCGGAATTTGCATTAATACATATCTGCTCGCATTCCATATTTTATTGCAAAATTTTCTGCCCATAACAATGTTGTCTTCGGTAAATTTGATATCCTGCCCTCCCATTAATTGCCAGGCTATTCCGAAGCGGGTGGCATCGGCGCCGTATTTTTCGCAAAGATTCAAGGGGTCTATTCCCGTGCCCAAAGATTTTGACATCCTTTCTCCTTCTTTAGTTAAAACTGTGGGATGGATAAAAACAGAGTGAAAAGGAGTTTTTCCCATAAATTCCATTCCCGAAAAAATCATTCTTGCGACCCATAAATTTATAATATCTCTTGCAGTTGACAGAACGTCGGTCGGATAAAAATTTTTCAAGTCTTCTTTTTTTTCTGGCCAGCCGAGAGTGGCGAAAGGCCATAAAGCAGAGGAGAACCAAGTATCCAGGACGTCGTTTTCCCCCTCGATGGGGATTTTATGGCCCCACCAAATCTGCCGGGAAATGCACCAGTCCTTGATATTTTTCAGCCAGTCAAAATAAACTTTTTCGAAGTTTTTGGGGATGAATTTCACTTTCCCGCTTTTTACGGCTTTGAGCGCCATCTTAGCCAATTTATCCATCTTTAGAAACCATTGTTTTGAAGGAATGGGCTCGATTAAAGAATGGCAGCGATAACAATAAGGAACGGAATGGATAAAATCTTCCGTTTTTTCAATTAAGTTTTTCTTTTCAAGCTCCTCTATTACGATTTCCCGGCATTGAAGAGGATTCGATCCTTCGCAAATTTTCGATTCTTTCGTCATTTTTCCTCCTTCATCGATCACCTTCAAAGATTCTAATTTATGGCGCTGACCGATTTCCCAATCGGTTAAATCATGAGCAGGGGTGACTTTTACGGCTCCAGTACCGAATTTCACATCAACGGCGGAATCCTCGATTATCGGAATTTCCCTGTTTTGGATGGGGAGAATGACGGTTCCGCCGACGAAATTTTTATATCTTTTATCTTTCGGGCTTACCGCCACCGCCATATCCCCCAGCATCGTTTCCGGTCTGGTTGTTGCTACCGTAATATAGTTTAAGATTTGGGATTTGAGACTTGAGATTTTTTTTATTGGATATTTTATGTACCACAGTTTCCCTTTTTCTTCTTTATACTCCAATTCCAGGTCCGAGAGGGATGTTCTGCATCTCGGGCACCAATTTACTACTCTTTCGCCCCGATAAATCCAACCTTTTTCGTAGTAGTGCAGAAAAGCATTCTCTACCGCCTTGACGTATTCTTCGTCCAAAGTAAACCTGGTTCTCGACCAGTCGCAGCTTGCCCCCAGTCTTTTAAGCTGATCCAGAATAATGTCACCGTACTTATTTTTCCATTCCCAAATTTTTTCAATGAATTTTTCTCTGCCCAAATCATGCCTGCTTATTCCTTCCTGTTTTCTTAATTCTTTTTCAACCTTCACCTGCGTCGCGATTCCGGCATGGTCGGTTCCGGGAAGCCAGAGAGTTCTGAATCCCTCCATTCTTTTTTTCCGGATTAAGATATCCTGGCACGTTGCATTCAAAGCATGGCCCATGTGAAGTTCGCCCGTAACGTTTGGCGGGGGGATTACGATTGCGTAGGATTTTTTTCTCGTTCCCGGGAGTTTATCCGGATTAAAAAAACCGGCCCTTAGCCAGAGTTGATAGATTTTATCTTCCGTTTTTTTGTGTTCGTAAGCCTTGGGAAGTTCTCCGTTCATACATTTTTATCTATTCTTAGATTAGCATTAGCAATCATTTTTTTCCAACCTGCCCCGTACCGAGCTTTGCTCTGGTGCGGGGTTTTAGTTTTTTCTTTTAACCATTGGAAATAAGCGGTTATTGCCGTCATTACCGCATTGTCAGTGCAATATCCGATACTCGGCACAAGGTATTTGGTGCGCGGTATCTCTTTTTCAATTTTCTGTTTTAATTGCCCTTTTAATTCTTCGTTGGCTGCCACTCCTCCGCCTAAAATTACGGTTTTGGCCTTGAAATCTTTAGCCGCTTTCATTGTTTTTTTGATTAAAACGTCAATTATCGATTGCTGCGATTCAAAACAAATTTCTTGAACCTTTTTTTTAGTTAATTTTTTTTCCGATTTCAGGTTTTTCACCAAATAAAGTACGGCCGTCTTTAATCCGGAAAAAGAAAAATCATAATCTTTTGTGTTCAGCATGGGTCGCGGTAATTTTATTTTGAATTTTACCTGCCCCGTAGCATCCCGAAGGGATTGCTTCGAGGATTTTTGATAGGCGAAGAGGACTTCGTCCTCTTCTTCACCTACCCGAGTCGCAACGAAGGGTAGAGAAGAACGAATATTCTTCGATTTGCTATTATAGGGCGAAGAAGGTTCTGCCTTCTTCTTCCACCTCGTTCCCATAAACGAGAACTCGGTAATGGAAGCTCGGTTTCTGAATTCCGCGGCTTTTACCGCGATTATCGGCCCGCCGGGATACCCAAGTCCCAAAATCCTCGCCACTTTATCAAAACATTCTCCGGCGGCGTCATCTCTCGTTTCGCCTAAAATCCGGTATTTCCCGATTCCTTTCATTAAAATAAGTTGCGTATGTCCGCCCGAAACTACCAAGCAAATAGCCGGAAAAATTCTAGGATTTCCGCCAATGAAATTGGCGAGTATATGCGCTTCGATATGGTTTACCGGGATAATCGGCAAATTCATTTTTTCTGCTAATTCTTTGGCAAAATTTATCCCCGTCCACAAACAGGGCTCCAACCCCGGTCCCACGGTCACGGCTATTACGTCGATTTTGGGATTTTCCGCCACTTTCAGAGCCTTTCTTAAAGCTACGGGCAAATTTTTTTGATGCTCTCTTTTGGCCAGAGAAGGAAAAACTCCCCCATATTTTGCATGGATTTTTACCTGCGAGGAAACAATATTTGAAAGAATTTCAAAATTCTCCCTATTTATTTTGGATTTTAATATCGCTATGCAGGTATCGTCGCAAGAAGTTTCAATGGCAAGAATAATCATATCTTTACAATTATCATAGTCTAAGATAAGATTAAAGCGAAATTATGGGCCCCATCGTCTAGCCTGGCCTAGGACGGGAGATTTTCATTCTTCTAACACCAGTTCAAATCTGGTTGGGGCCGCACCATTATGGAAAAAACTTATATTGAAATTACCAAAGCAAGCGATTTGAAGAGCTCGAGAGATCGGGCGCTTTTTAGATTTTTTGAGACCGTCCCGGCCCTTCTTTCCTGGGGAACGTTGGTTTTAGCCTTTGTTTTATCTTGGCTGGCTCCCGTCGTGGCGGCCCTTTTTATTATTGTTTTTGATCTTTTTTGGCTGTTGCGGATTTCCTTTTTGTCTTTTCATCAGATGGCGAGCTTCAGCCAGATGAAAAAAAATCTCAAAACCAATTGGATTGAAAAACTCGAACAACTGCAATCCCGCGACTGGAGAGACGTTTACCACCTGATCATTTTGCCGATGTACAAAGAAGGAACTGAAATCGTGGAACCTTCTCTTGCATCTTTGGCAAAGGCGGATTATCCGAAAGACAAAATGATTGTAGTTTTGGCCGTTGAAGAAAGGGCGGGAGACGTCGCCCTGAAAGTCGCCAAAGCCATTGAAAAAGAATTCGGCAATATTTTTTTACGGCTTTTAATTTCGGTTCATCCGAAAAATATTCCGGGCGAAATCGCCGGAAAGGGCTCCAATACGGCTTGGGCGGCAAAACAGGCGAAAGAATTGATAATCGATAAATTATCAATTCCTTATGAAAACATCATTGTTTCCGGCTTTGATATCGACACCCGGCCTTATCCTCAGTATTTTTCCTGCCTGACTTGGCATTATTTAACCTGCAAAAATCCCCTGAGGTCCAGTTATCAGCCCATTCCGATTTATAACAATAATATCTGGGAGGCGCCGGCCTTTTCCAGGGTGATTTCCAGCTCCGGAACCTTCTGGCAGATGATGCAGCAGGAAAGGAAGGAGCAATTGGTGACTTATTCTTCCCACTCCATGCCCTTTAAAATTTTTGAAGAAGTGGGCTACCCTGCCAACATTGTTTCCGATGACTCCCGTATTTTTTGGAAAAGCTATCTTTATTACGACGGTGACTACCGAGTCGTCCCTTTGCACTATCCCATTTCAATGGATGCGGTGATGGCTAAAACTTTTTTCAAGACCGCGGTTAACCAATATAAACAGCAAAGAAGATGGGCCTGGGGATGCGTTGAAATCCCTTATTTGTTTTTCGGTTTTATCAGAAACAAAAAAATTCCTCTGAGAGAGAAATTCCGCCATTCTTACGTCATGTTGGATGGTTTTTGGTCCTGGGCCACTTCGGCTTTGCTTATTTTCTTTTTGGGATGGCTTCCTTTGATGCTGGGTTCGCAGTCTTTCCAGGTCACTCTGCTTTCTTACAATTTGCCAAGATTAACCAGCAACATTATGACCGTGGCCATGATCGGAATGCTGGTTTCGGCAATTACTTCTTTTCTGCTTTTGCCTCCGAAGCCCAAGGGAACGAGTTTCTGGACGAGTTTTTCGATGCTCCTCCAGTGGTTTTTATTGCCCGTAACTTTAATCGTTTTCGGAACTTTCCCGGCCCTGGACGCTCAGATGCGCTTATTTTTGGGAAAACATTTGGGATTTTGGGTTACGGAAAAAGTGAGAAAATAACTCATTCCAAATGCAGTTTTTGCCGGAATCCCGCCAATCTTTCCCGTAAAAACGGGAATTTTTTTAATTCGGGGTCTTTTTGCAGGATTTCTTTGGCTTCGTTTCTGGCCTTGGAAACTAAAATTGTATCTGTTAAAGAAGCCATTGCCAAATCGGGAATTCCCCACTGCCTTTGCCCCGTAAAATCGCCCGGCCCTCTGATTGCCAAATCTTTTTCGGCAAGCTCAAAGCCGTTATCACAGGTAATGAGCGCCCGCAATCTTCTGTTGTAAACAATGCCCGGCGTATCCACAAACAAGAAACAATAAGATTGGAAATCCGAGCGTCCGACTCTGCCTCGAAATTGGTGAAGCTGAGCTAAGCCAAATTTTTCCGAACCTTCGATCATCATTACCGAGGCGTTGGGAACATCTACTCCCACCTCTACAACGGAAGTGGAAACCAAAATATCTATTATTTTTTCCTTGAATTCAGTCATTATATTTTCTTTCTCTTGAGATTTCATTTTTCCGTGGAGCATCCCTATTTTCAGGTCGGGGAAAATTTCTTCAGCCAGTTTTTTGTATTCCTGTTTTACGGCTTTTACATCCATCCAGGACAAAGTTCTTTCGTCAAACAAGTTTTCCGCAGAAACTTTGGGCGGTTCAATTCTCGGACAAATTACAAATGCCTGCCTTTCCTTTTTTATTTGTTCTCTTATAAAATTATAAGTTGCCTTTTTTTCTTTTGGCTGGATTATTTTTGTAATTATTTTTTTTCTGCCCTTTGGTAATTCGTCAATAACCGACAAATCCAGGTCGCCGTAAATGGTCAAAGACAAAGTACGGGGGATAGGGGTGGCGGTCATTGAAAGCAAATGCGGGATAAATTCCTTTTGCCGGCAGAGTTTCGCTCTTTGTTTCACTCCAAACCTGTGCTGTTCATCAATAATAACGAGAGCCAAATTATTGAATTGAAGCGGGGTTTTTTCTTTTGTCGCGGGTGTTATGTCCTGGATCAAGGCGTGAGTGCCTATAAGAATATTAATTTTGTTTTTTTTGACTTTCTCAACGAGTTCTCTTCGTGTAATTTTTTCGTTTTTGCAATAGCTTTCTTTTCCGGTAATAAGGCCCACCTTCAAATCGAATTTTTTCAAAACTTCATTTATTGTTTTGAAATGCTGTTTTGCCAGAATTTCGGTTGGAGCCATGAAGGCGACTTGATATCCTTTTTTCACGACATTCAAAGCCGCCATTGCCGCAACAACGGTTTTACCGGAGCCGACATCGCCTTCTAATAATCTGTTCATCGGCCGCGGTTTTTCCAAATCTTTCAATATCTGCCAAGAGGATCTTTTTTGGGCATTGGTCAATCTGTAGGGCAGGCTTGCGGTAAATTCTTGCATTAATCCGACGTTTATCGGAATTGCCAGCGCTTTTTCTTTTGCCAGTTTCATTCTTTCCCTTAAAACAAAAAGTGACAACTCGAATAATTCTTCAAATGCAAATCTTTTTTTTGCTTTTTCGGCGAGCTCTAAAGAATCGGGAAAATGAATTTGCCAGATTGCTTTTTGGAAAGGAAGGAAATCGTATTTCTTGCTTATTTTTTCCGGTAGGTAATCGGGGATTTTATTTTTTAGTTGCGTAAGCAAGGGTTTTACAATAAACCTCAGCCATTTTGAAGATAATCCTTCGGTTTCGGGATATATCGGGATTAATCCTCCGGTATGATTCAAATCAAAATCAATTTCCTTGTAGTTTTCTGGGATTTTTTCGTAAGCGGGATTTGATAAATATTTCGAACTTTTTTTCCCCTTAACTTTCCCCGCCAAGCAGACAAAGGTTCCCTTCCTGAGCGTATTTATAAGGTAGGGCTGGTTGAACCAAAGCGCTTTTATCTTTCCGGTTTCGTCTTCAATGGTTGCCTGCGTAAGCATCATTTTCCTTCTGAAGGCTCTGAATGTTCTTATATCTGTAATTCTTCCCTGGAAGCAAAATGGGCCGCCCTCTTCGGCTTGAGATATCGGAATTAAATTTGAAAAATCCTCATAGCGATGAGGGAAGTGGAAAATGAGTTCGCCGATAGTTTCGATCCCGAGGCGTTTTAGCTGTTTTTGAGTCTGCGGGCCGACCCGAGGAATTTCCCAGATAGGAGAGGAGAGATTCACCCCGTTAGAAGTCTGTTATTATATAGCATATTGCTAATTTCAGACAGACTTTGTTTTTTAATTCTACCCCGTTATTAGAGAGCAGAAAAAATTTCTATAATTTTTTCTGCCCAAGACTTCTAACGGGGTTCATGTGTCCCTGGACTGAGTCGAACAGTCACTCTTCTCCTTCGCAGGGAGACGCTTTTTCCATTAAGCTACAGGGACATTTTTACTACGCTTAAATTAGCATAAAATTTCCCCAAAATCAATTGACTTTGTAAGCCAATAAATAGAAAATAGAATAATGCCAGACTTATTTTATTCGACGGCTGTCTTTATTTTCGGGTTAATCGCGGGTTCTTTTTTGAATTGCGTAATCTACCGTTTGGAACAGGGTCAAAGCTTTTTGAAAGGCAGGTCTTATTGCCCCCTTTGCAAGCATACATTGTCGTGGCAGGATCTGGTTCCGGTTTTAAGTTTTCTGTTTTTGCGGGGAAAATGCCGCTACTGCCGGCAAAAAATATCTTTACAATACCCTTTGGTAGAATTAGCAACGGGGATTTTATTTGTTTTGATTTTTCTTTTTGCCTTCAATTTTCTTTATTATTTAATAATGGGTTGCTTTTTAATAATTATTTTTGTCTACGATCTGAAACACTATATTATCCCCGACAGCGTTATTTATCCCGCTATATTAATATCCGTTATTTGGTATTTAATATCTGGTATTTTTTTAAACATTTATACAAAATACGAAATACTAAATACAATATACTCGGCTCTAGGAGCAGCGGCTTTTTTTCTACTAATTGTTTTAATTTCTCGCGGCAAGTGGATGGGCGTTGGAGACATAAAACTTGCTTTTTTGATGGGGCTTTTGCTCGGCTGGCCGAATATTTTAGTCGCTTTATTCTCGGCTTTCTTCATCGGCGCCATAATTGGAACGGGGCTGATAGCTGCCGGAAGAAAAAAACTGTCTTCGGAAGTCCCTTTCGGACCATTTTTGGTTACGGGAACATTTTTGGCAATGCTTTGGGGTGGGGAAATTGTTGATTGGTACTTGACATTCTTTTTGCCCCGTTAGAAGCTTAACATTTAAAGTGGTAATACCGCCTTTCAGAGACGCAAGTCGGCTTCGCCTTTGGAAAAGCTTATTACCTCGCGCGACCTTGAGCTTCTAACGGGGTTTGCTACAATAAACCCAGTAAGACATCTTCGGCAAAGTTGCTCTACTGGGTAAATCAAAGTCGCTAAGTTTATTTTTATTTAAATTGGTACAAGTATGCCTAAAAATCAAATAATTATTTTAGTAGTAATTGTGGTCTTAATCTTTGGAGGAATCATTGGTTGGGCCTTGATGCAAAAATCAAAGATTTCGGAAGAAGGAACCGGCCAGGAACAAACGGAAATAAAAGAAGTGTTGAGTTTGTCGGCCATAGTTTCCAGCGCGGATGCGGATAACAATTTTTTAATGGTTAAGCCGGCGGGTCAGGAACAGGAAGTTAAAGTAATAATTTCGGAGACCACCAGGTTGATAAGGCTGGAATTTCCCTTTGACCCGAATAATCCCCCAAAAGAAGGAACCTTTACTCCAGAGCAAACCGAAATAGAGATTTCCGGCTTCAAGGCGGGAGACAATATATTTATCAAGGTCAAGGAAGACATTGCCGGAAAAACCGAATTCGACAGCGTCGATTTCATCCAAATCTTACCTTAAAACTTAAAAGGTCGGAAAGGAACTTAAACTTAATCAAGATGAAAATAAAATGAAAAAAATATCTTTAATCATAACCGTCGTAATCGGCGGAATAATTTTCTTGGGCGTGGGATTTTTCTCGGGCGTGACCTGGGTCCAAAAACAAATACAGAAAAGCAACACGGAATCGCCCTTTGCCGTTTTATTGGCGTCAAAGGTAATCAACGATTTAACCACTGTCGCTTCGGGAGAAATCACGGCGATAGGAGGCCGCAATTTAACCCTGAATAAAGAAGAAAATTCCTTAATAATTTCAGTCCGAACCGACGCTCTTATCTATCGTTTATCCCCTTCAGAAGAAACGGCCACCGAAGTTCCCCAGCCGGTGAAAAGGGAAGAAATTCAATTTGGAGAAATTAAAGCCGGGGACAAGGTAAATATCTCTTGCCAATTGAAGGCCGATGGAACTCTGGAAGGTACGGCGGTAACCGTCTTGCCCTAACTGTTTAATATATAATATATGAAGAAAAACCAGATAATTTTGATCAGTATCGGGGTTTTGGTTGCCATCGGCTTGGCTTTTGGTTTTTATTATTGGTTTCAATATTCTAATGAGCAGCAAAAAACCGAAATTCAAAAAGAAATTTCCCAGGAAGAGGCAATGAAAAAAGAAACTGGTGGAATAATCCCTGAGGCAAATTATCCAGCAGGTGGCGAAAAAGAAATTTTTCTCGAACCAGAACGTGAAGGCGGAGAAAAACCTAACATAGAATGAAAATATGAAATACAAATTTTTATTTTTCTTTATTTTTACTTTCATTCTTTTGATAGCTTTTCCTGAAATCGTGGAGGCACTGTCTTCTTGTTCTAGTTATAAAAACACAAATTGGTGTGGAGATGCTTATTGTGACCCAGGGTTATATTGCACCGGAGATAATACAATGTGCGATGATTATTATGGCTGTATCTGTAATAAAGAATGTGTAAATAACTGTTGTATAAGTAATTATTGTAAACCTCAGTGTTCTGCCAAAAAAGATACTTCCTGGTGCGGAGATAGCTATTGCGATCCGGGAACCTATTGTTGTGGTAACAACACCATGTGCAGTGATGGAAAAAATTGTGATTGCAATAACGAATGTGTTAATAACAGCTGTTTAGATTCAGTTTGTCGGAAGTGTTATTTGAGAAGTGCCGGTGGAGCCGATGGTTGGTATGAAACCTGCCGTGATGCAGCCGGTGACCATACTGATAGCTGTGTCGGGGCCACTAAAAGGTTGTGGTATTGCGGAGCTTCAGGATGTTATTCTTCAGATACAGCTTGCGGAACAGGTTATACCTGTCAAATCCAAAGCAATGGTGAACCAAAATGCATCCAAACATGTAAATCCAACGGTACTTGTTCGGCTGGAACTGAATGTTGTTCTGGCTACTGCGTGGACGGTTATTGTTGTGATTGGGCCTGTAATGGAACCTGTATGCACTGTACTGCAAGCGGTTGTTATTATTATAACCAAGGAGAAGATCCAGAAAATGAATGTTATGGTACGGGTACTTGTGGCGGGACTTGTGATGGCAACGTCCCAAGAGGATGTCAATATCCCAGCACTTCAGTCACCTGCAGCAGTCTGCAGGATTGCGATTACTTGAATTACTATTATCAGGACCCGAGTACTGACTCACCAACCGGAACAGATGTATGTTATTACCGGGATTATGCTGATACCTATCAAT
>Ga0210049_1001044_pt1 | contig 25300 bp, 36 predicted proteins | sample CryGeyCG2014_300_2_FD_183964 | JGI IMG/M metagenome (GOLD analysis project Ga0210049, IMG submission 183964) | Groundwater microbial communities from aquifer - Crystal Geyser CG06_land_8/20/14_3.00 (SPAdes) (version 2) | ecosystem: Environmental > Aquatic > Deep subsurface > Groundwater | place... | reverse complement strand
GACACGGCGATCCAGTTCAGCGTAAGAAAGCTTAATCATGGACTTGGCTTCCTTGAATTCTTCTTTAACTTCCTGACGAAAACGTTCAAGTTTTTCATCAACATTAGCAATCCCTTCAGCCACAAGCTGGATATTACGTTCCAAGCCTTCTGCAACTATTCCGAAATGTCTCTTAATCTCTTCCATCTGTGCGTTATCCATAGAATCACCTCACTTTTCTTCAGGCTAACAGGCTGAGATCTGAAAACCTTGGGGACGTTCCTGCATAACTGCGTTAGTTCCTTTTAGCCCACTTCTCTCTATATTGGTCAAACACTTTCTCCCCCTTCTCCAAACTCCGCGCAATGTTCACAGGATGAATATTTAAAGCCTGGCCTATCTCTGTAAGCCGATATCCCATCTCTTTGACAGCTAAATAAGAAATCAAAGCTCTTGCCGAACTGACCTCTCTCTTCCTCCTTCCAGTCAGAAGACCTTCTCCTTCCATTCCAGAGGACGCTGGGGGTCAGGTCTATTTTCTTGACATTCATCATCTTCTTTAACGGAAAGGCTCCGGGGTCAAACCTTCAAAATTCGATTTACAAATTCATATCCTCTTCTTGGGGATTCGTGATTAAAAAGGATGCCAGAGCAGGCAAATATGTTATAAGCCTCGCGGTAGTTTCTTGTCAAATCAAAACCTGCCACTTTTGAGATTCCATAAGGAGACCTCGGGTGGAAAGGAGTATTTTCATTCTGAGGCATTTCTTTTACGAGACCAAACATTTCCGAACTTCCTGCGAAATAGAATTTGCACTGAGGTGCTTTTTCTTTAATGGCTGATAAGACAAAGTGTGTCCCATTAATATTGGTATTGATAGCGGTCCATGGGGACGTTGTTTACTATTTGACTATTCGTTTGCTTTGCTGATCGCCCCATTGATCCCGTCTCTTCCCTCTCCCATCTTCTCGGCATTGTGGAGGCATTGTGGGATCACCCATTAAAAGGCGCCTGTCAAGAGAAAAAAGGGGACCATTTGTGGCATTTCCTCTTTAAAGCCGCTAAGGCCTCATTCTATCATGTTCTAATGCTATTGTGTTATTCCTGCTTGAGATATCTGGGCGGTTAATGGGCGTTTGTGTTGTTTTTCTATAACAGCAAGGTTAAAAAGCGAATTTGCTGCCGCGGCAACCTTATCGGCTCCGCCAGGCTGAAAATATATTTCTCCACAATCAGTGCAAACCAAAGCAGCAATGCCCGATAGTTTCACTTTAACCCCTTCGCGCTCAAACTCCTGAACGATATGTTTCCGTTCAAGTCTGCCGCCGCATTCAGAGCATGGTTCTTTAGACATATCTATTTTTCTCATGGTCTCCTCCCTCTTTGCGTTGGTGAAATCCACCAAGGTCTTTGTGGAATATACGCTGTCACAATATCTATAAGTTTTCTATTTGAATAATCACAAACCACATGGATTGACGACTTTATTCTATCATCCCATAGAAAACGTCCTAATATCAAGCACCTTTTATCCTCATCATACATTTCGATTATCCTGCTTTCTCCGAGTATTGCGTCAATTATGTTTTTCTCTGAAAAACCTTCCTCTATCATATGCCTAACAGCATGAATTTTTATACGGTATCGTCCCTCCTTAACAAGCTTCTTAATTGTCGCAAGCAATTCGTCGTTCATCTATAGATCCCTTGTATCAAAAATGGAAAAATGGGGGACGTTCGTGCAGAGCGTGCACAGCGTTTGTTCTCCGGTTAAAAACAATCTGAACCGCGAAGGCGCTAAGGATTTAACTGAATCAGTAATGGTGATCAAGCCGATCTTATTTATCAATGCTAATCCTGTTTCATTGATAGGATTCTTTTCAGTGCTATACGATAAACCTCCATGTCTTCCCGCTTGTCTATTGCAATAACTTTAATGATATTATCAACTTTCTCATATATAATCCTGATCCGCTTCTCATCAGCGTATAGCTTAAAATAACCTTCGAGGTTTATGCCGGCTTTGTTCCCCAAAGGATCTCCGCAATTTGGATTCTTTTCGAGTTTTATAAGCTGTTTTAAGACTCGCTTTTTTACACTACCATCCAGTCTTTTAAAGTCGGTCTGGGCTTCGGGGACTAATTCAACTTTCCAGTTCGGCACGGGTCAATCCCTCCGCCTTCAACAAATCGTCAAGATTTGCCGTTGGTTTACTGTCCCTACGTTCTCTTATGATTCCATGCAGATATACATGCTCGAGAATTTCTTTCGCTTTCTCTGTTCGTTCCCACTCATCGAAAGGGACAATTGCCGCCGTTTTCTTACCTTGTGCATCCGTGATAAATTGAATTTCCATCACTGGCCTCCATATTCTGAGTACATTTTATACTAGCGAAAAACCTTGGGGACGTTCCTGCATAACTGCGTTAGTTCCTTTTAGCCCACTTCTCTCTATATTGGTCAAACACTTTCTCCCCCTTCTCCAAACTCCGCGCAATGTTCACAGGATGAATATTTAAAGCCTGGCCTATCTCTGTAAACCGATATCCCATCTCTTTGACAGCTAAATAAGAAATCAAAGCTCTTGCCGAACTGACCTCTCTCTTCCTCCTTCCAGTCAGAAGACCTTCTCCTTCCATTCCCAAAAAACCTGTTACCTGTCCAATTAATTCTGAAAGAGGAATTCGAGCTTTTCTCTTGATATCCATCTCATTTACTTCTCTTAAAACCCTTTCTACAAAATCTCCTTTGCCCAAGACCCTCAGATCAAAGACATCTTCTGCCTTCTCTTCTTCTCCTAATTCTCGCAGCCCACCCCTCAGTAAGTCCGGCCGTTGCCCCCGGGCTATGCCTTGCTCTACATAAAGACGATATCCCCTCCGGGCTTTCCCAATCTTATCTGAAAAGAAGAACAATACTTCTTCTACCTCCTGCCAGTCATTCTTATTCAGGCCCATGATGGCACTATGACCCGACCAGGGATACCTGTCCAGCTCCCGCAAATCCTTAACCATCCCAGCTCTCAACGGATTCAGGTGAATATATCTCATGAGTTCCAACAGGTAAGGATCCTCCTCGCAAATAATCGATTTGTAACGATTTTGAAAGAGGTGGCCACTCCTTTGATGTCTCTTATTGAAATAAACGGCATGCCCGGTCAACAAACACTTCATGACCCGGCTTAAGGGTGTTGAACCGGTACGAAGCAGTAGGTGAATATGATTGGGTATCAAAACCCAAGCAAAGCACGGAGTCTTCGTCTCAGTGAGAATGTCACCCAATCGAGCAACAAACGATTTTCGGTCCTTGTTGTCCTTGAAGATTTCACGGCGTTCGATCCCCCGGGCCATAACATGTTGAAGGACACCGGGAGCGTCAAGTCTTGGTTGACGAGGCATTATAGGCGCTCAATCAGCTTCTCTTTGAGGGGGCTTAATGGAAGACATGGGTAGTTTTATTAGCTTATAAAGAAGATCAAAAAATGGAGACGCGGAGCCCTACTGCTATAATGCTTTTTTGTTCAACTTGCTGCATTGTTTTCTGCTCCAAAGTGTGGTGCTTTTCCGGACGGTATGGGTCGTCAGCCCCTCAAGTATAAGCTCTCTCAGAAGCTATGGTCTGGGCTATGCTTCGTCACCAAAGCATTCGCACTTGCTCCCCTGTCTCCGAAACTGCGTCTTATTCATCTTGAAAATCTGCCAATGTCTCAAAAGAGGCCAATCTGAGCTTTCTGTTCAACTCCCGGAAAGCTAATCTGGCTTGTTCGAGATTCTTGACAGCATCTGCATAAGATATTTCGTTTTCTTCAACAATATCCCGACCTTCCTTGTAAATCACTTTCTGGTAAGATGAAGTTACCACCTGATTGTGAAATTCACCAATCTGTTCATTCAAGGCCTTGCGCATTTCTAAAGCCTCGCTAAGATTAATCGAATCTCCATTAAAGTTGATGAAATGGTTGAAGTTTGCCCGCTGAATAGAACTGTTGAGTTTCCGCCGCTTGATTTCTATCTTTCTTAGGTCCTTTCGAGCGGAAGCCACATCAAAATCTGGACTGGGACGACGCATCCCATCATCTCGAGTAAATGAAAACCTATCTCTATTCTGCTTTGATTCAGGCAAACAGTCTTTTAATGTCTTAATCCTGGCATCATACTCTGAACGGAGTTCCAGCGCCTCGTACAAATACAATGTCTTCGTTTTGTCTTTCATATGGCTTATGACCTCCTTTCGTCGTAAGGTCTACGGGGACGTTCTTAACTTATTAACTTTCTTCTTAGAGATTCATCTGCGGAAATTATTCTTTTCCCTTTTTCTACGTGTTAACCTGAGCGAGCTGGAAAATTAACATCTTTAAGCATCTCATCTGATACAACAACTTTTATCTCTTTTGAAAGTATCTTTTCATCCATACCCTGTAAAAGGCTCCCAAGCAAGTAACCGATCCATATATTGGTATCAATTACGACTTTCATATCGGTTTTCCCTGACAGCTTCTACCTCTCTTGTAATCTCCTCTATCGTAATAGGATATTTTTCCCCAGACTCCCTGAACTCCGATAGAAGACTCTTAAACCTCGTGGCAAATAGTTCTTCTTCTAACATGGTCAATACGTCTATTTTCTTTTCCAACGGTAAATCCTTAACAGCTTTTTTAATTTTATTCAAACCTGCATCTGAAATTGTTTTTAACATTATCAACACCTCCTTTGCTTTATCTTTTCAGAAATTTTGAAATCCCTATTTCCTTCTGCTACTTCTACCCAGCAGTTTAATAAAATCATCAACAGACAATCCCGCATCTCGAATCAGTCTTCTTAAAGTTCCTTTCTTTATCGGATTATGATCCGGCACCGACAATAGAAATCTCTCTCCTTGTTTCTTAAGAATAAAATGGTCATCGATGTATCTCGCTAAAGACCAGCCATTTTTCTCAAAAGCTTTAATAGCCTCTTTTCCTTTGCATACGGGTAGCTTTGGCATCAAATAGCTACCTCATAAATCTTCGCCTCCTTTTTTGTGACCAACTCTTCTTCAAGAACTAAAAGGTATCCTTTCATCGCCTTTTTTATATTCTCTAAAGCCTCTTCAATTGTTTCCCCCTCGGACACACATCCCCTCAACGTAGGACAATATGCGATATAACCTCCAGATTCCATATCTGGCTCTATTATGACCTTATAGTTCATTTAAAAATACCTCCTTTCACAATATACAAGACGGGCGGGACGCAAGTTCTGGGGGTAGGGATCAAATCTTTATTCTTGACATTTCCTTCTATTGCCACTTTTTCCCCTACCTTTGTCAAACCAAAATCTCTACCTACTTCTCCGTCATTCGTTAGATGATATATCAGTTGCTAACTCAGTAGCTGCTTGCCAGCATTCCAGGTCTTCAAAGCGGGAAATTTTCATCCTCGATCCTCGTGGCTCGAATCTTATTTTTTTTGGGGTTTTGCCGTTGATAGGAGTCGGAAAAAAGATATCTGCCCTAAAACCGCAAGACTCTCTTCAACTCCGGCGTAAAATCAGCCATTAAAAGCTTCCGCATGCTGTGGTAGGGCAGACTCGAATCGTCGCGACAAGACTTCAAAGGGCACTTCCTGATCCAGGGATATCCCGTTTGCCTCCAGAAGTTCAGGTATCATGCCTCGAAGCTTTTCGATCAGGTTTTCTACGGTTTCTGCTTCTGTCGCAAGTCCGGGAATATCCTCGCTGGTCGCAACCCAGACGCGCGCTTCTTCGTCCCACTCTGAACGAATAAAAAACGGTTTTTTTGTCGTCATCGTCATCTCCGTTTCTCATCTATCTGAATGATTATTATTCTCTCTATTTTCCCCGATTTCTCCTCAGATCCTCGTAGAGTGCAACAATCTGTGTAGAGCACCTAATCTCTGCTCTCACTGATTCGGTACCCTGCCTTATGACTCTCTGTATCGGCCCGGTGAGCAGCAAGATCAGTAGCCACGGCATCAATCTTCTTTGATAATTTGGCGTCCACCTCCGTAACCCTCTGTTCAAGGCGGTCGAGCCTCAGGTCAACGCGGTCAATCCTTTGTTCAAGGTGGCTTTCGACACGATCAAGCTTTTCGGATAACATCTGATGTCCTTCAGCCACAATGTCTAGCTTGTGCTGAAAATCGTCGGACAAGATACCGATATGATGTTTAAAAACCTCTTCAATCTTTTTTATGTCTTTTTCGTCCATAAGGTTAATACCCTCAATTTATCGCCAATATACTGTTTATTTTGTTCACTTCTGTCTGCCTTTATCGTGGGGGATAAATTCTTTCCTTGGACATTTTTCGACAAAGACATCCCTAAAATCCTCTCTTCCTTTCTGCGACAATCCCCGGATCGGAATCACATGCCGTATGAACTCCAAGGTCATGAAGATTGCGAAGCAAAGCCAAACCTTCTAAACCCTTCAATCAATTAATCCTTTGCGCTTCAGAATTTCCAGATAACCTTCATAAGTCAAAGGGCACGCGATCAGGTTCTTAAAGTCCTTTTCAGACAGCTTCAACTGACCACGAATTTTATGCATGACCTTATCCGATAGATCGCCTCTTCCATGCGAGTAATGAACTCTGAGAATCTTTTTGCCGTTGACCGTCAGCCAGCCATAGTTATGGCTGGTAGAACGAACCTGTAGAGACAACTTGTTGAATATTTTCTCAATATCAGTAATCTTCATGGATGGTTATTGCCTCGTTCAGGTATTCCAGCCATTTCTGGGGTAAGATTCCCAAGTTTCCCTGATTTTCCCTCAAATCTTCGTAGAGTTCAACAATTTCATCGCACAGACCATTAATCGCCTCAAATTCATTATCGGCATAAGCAAATGCTTCAATGTCGTCCAGAGTGGCAATGATGGTATCTTCATCTGTTTCAATCGTGATGTATATCGGCCTGTTTAATATATATTTCGATTTTTTCAAGGAATTTAATGGCAGTATTCTGCAGCGGCTTTCAACGGCTTTGATGAGATTTCTAGATAAATCCTTGTATTGTTCATCCGTTAAAATCTCTGTTTGCATAAGGAAACCTCCTCTCGGAAAATATGGGGCCAAAATCCTTAGCTGTAAACCGGTTAAACCGGGGGTCGGGCCATCTGCTTGATTATTCTGGATTAAAGTTCCAAAAATAGGTGTTTTTAAGCCCTATATCTTCGTTTTTGACCCCAGTTAAACAAAGCAAAAACGGTTGAACGGAGTAACCCCCAAAATGCTCTCCATAAGGCGCTGAGGGCTCTCGAAGCTGATAGCTGAAAGGTCAAAGATCAAAGGGCAAAGAAATTCATCATATGCTGTGTTTCCATTCTGCTGTTTTTTAAATCACTTTCTTCATCAATGCCTTTTCAAGTATCAGATTTTCAGTTGAAATGTTGAAAATATCAGTCAAAGAATACCTGTCCGCAGCGTCCAACACCTCTAACCCGATCATCTTCCCGGATGTGTCAAGGTCAATAGTTGGTGATAGGAAAATGGCTCTATTTAAACCTTCCGCAATTTCCGATGTTCGATCCACATGTTTTTCCTGTAACCGAATATACAAAGCGTCAATCTCATTGTCGTATTCTATTTTCATAGATTATTCTCCTTTTACCATCGCTCCTATTGTCAAATATTATTTTCCCTCTCCCCTTGTGGGAGAGGGTTAGGGTGAGGGGTGAGAAGATCATCCCTGATAGACTCCAAAACACTTTCTAAGTTATTGAATACTTCATTATCCCAAAATCTCAGTACTTTATACCCTTCAGCTCTAAGCCATTCGTCCCGTATCTTATCGTTTGAATTATGTACATGCTGCCCGCCATCTACCTCCACAACTACTTTATTTTCAAGATTTACGAAATCTACTATATGCTTGCCTAACTGCTGTTGACGACGAAATTTAAACCCCTCTACCTGCCTATTCCTGGGATGCTTCCATAAATACTGCTCTGTGTTCGTAGAGTTTTCCCTAAGTCTTCTGGCTATGCCGGTCAGATTTTTTACCCCCACCCTCGCCCTCCCCCCTCAAGGTGGAGGGTTTCTCTTATATTTCAATATGTTTTAAAATAGTTTTTTATAAAACTTTTGACATTACCCCATCGCTGTTATGATGGTCAGACTCCCATCTTCCTGCTTGTATGTTATCTTTAAATTTAATCTCTGCTCTCACTGATTCGATACCCTGCCCTGTGACTCTCTGTGTCGGCCCGATGAGCAGCAAGATCAGTAGCTACAGAGTCAATCTTTTGCTCAACTCTATCAATCTTTTGTTCAATGCCGTCAATCCGTTGTTCAACTCTGTCGATCCTTTTTTCAACGCCGTCAATCCGTTGTTCAAGGTGGCTTTCGACACGATCCAGCTTTTCGGATAACATCTGATTGCCTTCAGCCACAATGTCCAGCTTGTGCTGAAAATCCTCGGACAAGATACCGATATGGTGTTTAAAAACTTCTTCAATCTTTTTTATGTCTTTTCCGTTCATAAGGTTGTGTCCTAATATAAAGCTCTCATAGCCTCAGCTTTATATAGCTCCGCCCCCTGGGTTACATGCCGTTAGCCGATAAATTGTCAGTAATTACAGTGACTTATGTTTGTTTGGGTCTCAAATAATGCTTTTCACAGCAGCACTCAGTTCACTCCCTGGATTGTCAAGACCGTCCTCTTCAACCTCATAGTGAAGCTCCCTTATCTGCTTCTTTATCTCTTCGTACTCCGACAACTTCCTTTTCAAAAACCTGAGCGTCAGTTTCCCCTTTTCTTCCAGACCTTTCGGGGTTAGCAGATATGTGTAGGGGATCTTGTTCTTAGCACTCCTAAAGCGGGTAATCTTTATCCAACCTTTAGCCGCAAGTTCAGAAATACAGTAGTTCACCTTGCCAAGACTGATACCCATTCTTTTTGCCATATCACGCTGACCAAGCTGGGGATCCTGGCTCAACACCTTTAGCAGACGGTAGTGGATTTCCTGTTCATAAGTATGGTTCATGACTTGAACTTTATATATGAATGGTCATTTCTTGTCAAGGGCAAATTTTTCACCAAATTTTCATCAAAGTATAATATCCCTTTATCTTACTGTAAATAAGCGTCTTTATTTTTAGCCATAGTCATACCTCTTTCTTGCTTTCTTCAAGACAATCTATCCAAAACTCTCCAGAATCCCGAACACATCAAAAACGCTTGGATTCTCGGGGACATAACAGGCATCAGGGCTTTTAACAACCAAGAACGCGTCATCCCTTGTATGTTTTCCTGTAAAGATGGTGGTTTCCGTAAGCGTTTCAGCCTGTGGGCGAGCCTTTAGGTCAAACCCTGTATTAGAGATCAAAACCAGGTCTGGGGCTCGGTCGATAAGGGGGCCTCTGTATATCTCCTCTTTTCTATAGACTTGATTTATCACCTTCTCGCCTTCAACCTCCAGGGCATTAAAGGCATCGATTAAGTCACCAATAACAGCCTCTCTATCCTTTTCCTTTATGCTGCCTCGAGGGTAGTTGGTAGCTGTATTCAAATAAATCCTATTTGGCTCAAGGGTAAATGCCCTAGTTTGTTCATCTATATCATTGTAGCTTGTTTCAGGGGTCTTTTTTAGCTTCAGAAAGCCGGTTTTTCTTAGATAGTAGTTTATATAGATGGTTTTCTTCATCCGTTCAAAACCATGATCGGAAAGGATAATCAATGAATCCTCAGGTTGTATTCTCCCGGCAATCTCTCCAATCGCTTCATCGATAGTATTAAAATATCGGAGAAAGGTATTATGGTATGGATGGGTATTGTCTTCATAAGCCTTCCATAAAAAGTGTTCAAGTCTATCTGTACCCGTAAAAACCAGCATGAAAAGACCCCAGTCCTCCTTATCCCATAGATAACGATATGCCTCAATCCTGGCCTCGAGAGTTCTGTTTAAGTCATCAATAAACAATTCCAGTGATTGATGGCCTTTTTCAGAATCCACGTCGATATGGTAATTAAGCCTTTTAAGCTCATTGACCAATGAGGGTGGATACACAGCTTTTTTAATATCAGGGGCTACAAAGCCGGAAATTAAAATCCCATTAAGTTGACTGGCCGGGTAGGTCGAAGGCACATTGATGATGATAGATTTTCTGCCATTTCTGTGATTCCAGAAGGGTATTCCATGCAAATTTGTAAAATTAGGAAAATAAAGACCGTAAGTCCCGGGCACCATGTCCATGAAACCATATATTCCGTGTTCTCCCGGGTTCTTACCGGTTATTATGGAACTCCATGCCACAGGGGAGATATCAGGTATGGATGACTCCATCTGACGGAAAATCCCATCTTCAATTAATCTCGACATGTTTGGCATAATGCCCCTGGCTGATAAGTCCTTTACCAGAGAATAAGGAACCCCGTCGAGGCCAATAATGATTGTACGCTTATCTGCAAACATAAAAGTTACTTCTTGAAGAATTTTGAGGAAACTATCCTGATTTTTCTTGCAGGCTGTTTGTTTCTCGTTGCCTGTTGTGCGTAAAAGCCAGTTTAGATCATATACAACCTATTGAAACTTATGGCAAATCGGTGCTAACATGTGGTGGAAAAGTGTAGATCATAACTGGCAACAAGAAACAAACAGCCGGCAACGACAACGAAAAAAATTACACTCAAATTATTATAGGCAACGTCACTGGTCATTAGTCATCGGTCATTGGTTAAGTGTGGAAAATTGATTGCTTTTACCAGTGACAAATGACTATTGACTAATGACATTCACTATAGAGAGAAATCGGGCTGTTGATGATTCCTCCGGCACAGATTTCCCCAGAGCGGGTTAGAACGAATCTACCCAATCCCTCGATCTCATTAAAATCTTCAAGAACCATAGGTCTGTCAATGGAGATTGTGACCTTGCCTACATCAGTCTCCCTCAGAATATTACTGTGGTTTTCTATTATCTCCAGGGTTGAGGAGTCAATCCTCTGTTCAATCCTCTCTATATGGCAGTGCTCTTCAGCAGTAGCACACCTTATAGTCAGTTGATCCTTGGCTTGAAGCGGATCATACGACATCCAGAATATGTTGGCGTTTATTCGGGTCTTTATTTCAGGAGAATATTGGGGATGGCAAATTACCTCTCCTCTTTTAGGGGCCAGGTCATCTTGAAGTACTATCCCGATGCTATCGCCTGCTTCTGCCACATCCTTAGTATTTTGATATACTTCGATCGATTCTATCCTTGTTTTTGCCTTGCTGGGTAAGATTACAACCTCGTCCCCCATTTGCACCTTACCCGACAAGACCCTGCCTACCAGAATCTTTTTTTGATCGGAAATATAGGTGTCCTGAATGGGGAACCTCAGAGGTTTGAGAACAGGATCTTCTTTTGTTTCTAACTGATCCAGTGCCTCAAAGATTGTAGGGCCATTGTACCATCCCATGTTTCCTCCCGCCTTGGCGATATTGTATCCCAACCTTGCTGAAATTGGGATCGCATGATTAGGTTTTATCTCCAAAGAATGAAGAAAACTCAATAGCTTGCATTTTAATTCTTCAAATCGGTTCTGACTGTAATTGACCAGGTCCATTTTATTAATTGCTAAGATGACCTGTTTTATGCCCAACATTCCCAGGATATAGGCGTGCCTCTTAGTTTGTTCCTCTATTCCCTCTAAGGCGGATACAATAAGGATTGCTGCTTCTGCCTGGGATGTTCCGGTAATCATGTTCTTGATAAACTCCCTGTGACCTGGGGTGTCGATGATTGCATAGTGTCTTTTATCCGTTTTGAAGAAAGACTGGGCGGTATCGATGGTCATTTTCTCCATTCTCTCTTCCTCCAGGTGATCCGTTATGTAAGCGAATTCTGATGGGTTGTCCGATTCTTTCAAGCTTTTCTCGATTTCTTCCATAATGTCTGTGGGTAGCGAGTCGGTATCATAGAGTAATCTTCCGATAAGGGTTGATTTGCCGTGATCAACATGGCCAACGATTACTATTGGAAGCGTGGCTTCAACTCCTCTACTTCTTAACTCCTCCACTACATATACCCCAGTGCCCTTAGCTTCTGCATCATGTAAGCCTCTTCTTTGTCCTGTGTCCTCCCTGCTCGTTCTTGTGTTTTTGTAGCCTGCAGCTCAGCAATGATAGAATTTATATCCTTTGCATCAGAATCTATTGGTTCACAACAGGTTTGGCAACCAATGCTCCTGTATCTTTTGCCATCAAGCGCTCTGTAAAGCTCAATAAAAGGGATGTCTTCCCTTTCGATGTAATTCCATATATCCAATTCATTCCAATCTAAGAGAGGGTGGACCCTAATATGCGTACTGTCCTCCGATTCAGATTTGTACTGATCCCATAATTCCGGAGGTTGATTCTTATAATCCCATGCGAATTGGCTGTCTCTGGGAGAAAAATACCTCTCTTTTGCCCTGATTCCGTGTTCATCTCTTCTGATGCCAAGGAGAATTGCCATGTAACCTTCTTTGTCTATTAGCTTCTTTAAAGCGTTGGTTTTAAGCTCACTGCAGCATTTTAATTTGTCGTTATTGTGGGGGCATATGCCTTCAAGAATGGCATCCTCATTTCTCCCTATTTTTAGGTTTAGTTCCCATTCACTGGAGTACTTATCTCTGAAAGAATAAATCTGGGGGAATTTATAGCCCGTATCGATATGTATGATGGGAAAGGGGATTCTGCCGAAAAATGCCTTCCGACAAAGCCAAAGTAGAGCAGTTGAGTCTTTCCCAATGGACCAGAGCATACCTATGTCTTTAAAGTGATAATAGGCTTCTCTGATTATATAGATGCTTTTACTCTCCAACTCATCTAGACGTTCCATTATATCTCTGCCCCTATTTTTTTTATACAGCTCCACCCTCTGAGTTACAGGGAATAAAACTCTAAAAGTTCGATATTTACAATAAGTTACGTTGGTTTATGAGAGCTTTGAAAAAGTACCCCTTTTCGCTTCAGCATATATTTTTTGACCCATCTAAGCTCGCTTCATTGAAAATTCACAAACTCGCCCTTCGGGCTCAAACATGTGAATTTTCTACATTACGCTTGCTAATAAGGGTTCCCCAAAAAATCTATGTAATTCGCTCTCGGGGATACTTTTTCAAAACAAGCATAGTTTTTCAAACCAAGTCTCTAAATTTCAAGAGCTAATCTTTTTAACAGCCCATTCATGCATTTCTACGGCAATTGAACGTTGGAGTAGGGGAATGGAAACAACTAACTTATCTTTCTTTGACTTAGCCCTCAAAATGGTGCCTACTGCCCCTTCCAATGGGCCATCAATGACCGTAACCCTATCCCCGGTCTTTATATAGTCGTGAGGGAATACGGGCTGTCCACTATTTACGATGAGTTTGAGAGAGACAATCTCTTCCTCCGGGATGGGGGTAGGGTGGCCTTTTATGCCTATTATTCTGACTACTCCTACTGTTTTCAGAATATCGTGATAACTATAGTTGTCAAGCTGGCTTTGCACAAAAATGTATCCCGGGAATAGTGGTATCCATATCTTCTTCCGCCGGTCTTTTCTGCGGCTCCAGGTTTCTGCCTTTGGTAGGAATACCTCAAAATCTTTGTTTTTTAGCATGGTATAGACCTTTTCTTCGTGACGGCTTCGAGTATAAACAGCGTACCACTCTTTAAGGTCTGCGGGGTATGTCGAGTTCATTGTAGCCATTGAAAATGATCCGAGAGAATAAGTTAGATAGGGTCAGTCCGCCTCTGGCGGAGTGACCCTATTGATACTGTCTAGTCTTCTAGCACTGTTCTACTCAATCTTGCAAAGAATTTGTCTCCATATTTCTTCTTTCCCTTCTTTGGTAACAGATGAAAATAGGATAGGATCGTTGTCATTTAACGGGAGAGACTTTTTAATAAGTTCAATCTGTTTCTTCAAATTTGTCCTGGACAATTTGTCTATTTTATTTAATACTATTACTCTCTGGACTTGATAAAAATCAAACCACTCTATAAGTTCAATATCTTCTCGGCATGGTATCCTTCTTGCGTCAAGGATAAGGAGCACCAGCTTTATAGCTTTTCCAGTCTTTAAATAGCTTTCTACTAAAGGTTTCCATCTCTTTCTTAACTTCAACGGAGCCTTGGCATAACCATAACCTGGCAGGTCAACAAATGTGATCTCATTATTGATATTGAAGAAATTGATAGATTGGGTTTTACCTGGGGTAGAACTGGTCTTGACCAGGTTTTTTCTGTTTATTAAGGCGTTTATTAATGATGACTTTCCGACATTTGATTTGCCGGCAAAGACCACTTCTGGCAAGGAGTCTTTGGGATAATCAGAAGGCAACCATGCACTCTTCACAAACTCTGCAGAGGTTATTTTCATAATGCTTATATTTCCAAATAATCTGCTATCCTGTCCATAGCTTCGCTTATGTTTTCTAATGAATTGGCATAGGAGAAGCGGATGTATCCTTCCCCATTGCTCCCAAAATCGATACCAGGTGTTACTCCAACCTTCGCATTTTCAAGGATGTCAAAGGCAAGTCTATAAGAGTCTCCTGAAAACTTTCCAGCATTGGCCAAGACATAAAAGGCGCCAGTTGGCTCGACAGTAATCCCAAAGCCTATCTCCCTAAGCCTTGAAATCATAAATTTCCTTCTTTCATTGTATATCTCTTTCATCTTTGCCACTTCCTCTTTGGTTTCCTTCAGGGCAGCAATCCCTGCCCACTGAACAAAGGCATTGGCAGAAATGAAGAAGTTTTGATGGATCTTTTGCAGGGGACGAATAAATTCATCGGGGACGATAGTATATCCCAACCTCCATCCAGTCATGGCATAGAGTTTTGAAAAACCATTGAATACAAATGCCATATCTGTAAATTCCAGGATGGTATGTTCTCTGTCTTTATATACCAGACCGTGATAGATTTCGTCGGAAATAATCAGGGGACCAAGCCCTGCTATTTCTCTCATCCTTTCAGCAGACAGTATGTTTCCTGTAGGGTTGGAAGGAGAATTGAATATGATCCCTTTGGTTCGCTTTGTTATCTTTTCTACAATCTTTTCAGGCAGGTATTGAAAACCATCCTCCTCAGATACACCTACCCACACAGGCTTTCCATCAACAAACTCTATGAGTTTAGAATAGCAGGAATAGGAAGGATTAGGGAGTATTATTTCATCGCCAGGGTTGAGCAGGGCAGAAAATAACAACAGCATAGCCGGTGAACTTCCGGAGGTAACCAGTACCTGGTCGGGAGAGATTTTCACATTGTATTTCTCGAAGTAGTGTTCGCAAATTGCCTCCCTCAGCTCAATCAAACCCAGACTATGGGTATAGTGGGTCTTGCCATCCCTTAAGGCTTTAATGGCCGCCTCCTTAACACATGCAGGGGTATCAAAGTCGGGTTCCCCCACTTCAAGATGGATGATGTTTTCTCCTTTTCTCTCCATCTCTGCTGCCTTCTCCATTACATCCATCACTATAAAAGGGGGTATATGTATTGCCTTTTTTGATATCATATTTGAAGCCCTAAAGTAGTCGAAAATTTCAGATTCCATAAGTGATGAACTCGTAAAAAGTCATAAAACCGTCACTCCCGTGAAAACGGGAGTCCAGAACTAATTGGCTTTACTGGATTCCCGCTTCCGCTGGAATGACAAGAAAGGTGTCTTTAGCTCTTTTTACGAGACCATCATAAGTTAATGATAAAAATTAACTTCTTGTCGAAGAGATGTCAAGGTATTTTTGTTTACCGCCTGTTTCATTTATGGTATATATTTTATTGTCCCATTCGGGGAAGGGGAGAAAAACCCTCGCCTTTAGGCGAAGACTTCAGTTCGATCTTTTGCGCCGCAAGGGTTCGAGGGTTCCAGGATTCGAGAGTAATGAAGAAAAGATTCTCCCTTGATCACTTGACCCCTTGAATCCTTGAACCCTCAAGCCATCGGCTTTAGCCGATGGCAGTTGACTGAGCATGTTTGAGAATTCTGTCGGAGATTATATTGCCAACCTATCCAAAGGAATATGATGTTATTGTAATTGGTGGGGGACATGCTGGCTGTGAAGCTGCGCTGGCTGCTTCCCGAATGGGGTGTAAAACCCTGATTACAACTATCAATCTCGATACCATTGCTCTGATGTCCTGTAACCCGGCTATCGGTGGACTGGCAAAAGGTCAATTGGTTAAGGAGATCGATGCCCTGGGTGGAGAGATGGCGAAGAATGTAGATGAGACTGGCATACAATTCCGGGTTTTAAACACTAGGAAAGGACCTGCTGTACAGTCGTCTCGAGCCCAGGCTGATAGGCAGGCCTATCGTTTACGCATGAAGACAGTTTTAGAGAATCAGGACAATCTGGATATCAAACAGACCCTTGTAGATAGAGTATTGGCAGAGGACAATACCGTTTATGGTGTTAAGACCAACATTGACGAGTATTTTATTGCAAAAACAGTCGTTATTACTACCGGTACATTCCTGAACGGACTGATTCACATAGGTCTTGAAAACTTCCCATCTGGAAGGATGGGTGACCCGCCTTCCATAAGCCTCTCTCACAGTTTGAGAGAGTTAGGATTTCAAATGGGAAGGTTAAAGACCGGCACCACACCACGACTCAATGGCAAGACAATTGATTTTAGAAGACTCAAGCCGCAGGAAGGGGATAACCCCCCCGTCCCTTTTTCCTTTTCAACAAAAGAGATAAAACAGCCCCAGGTTCCGTGTTATATTACCTATACCAATCCAAGAACCCATGAGATAATAAAAAGCGGTTTGGATCGTTCTCCTCTGTATATGGGGCTTATAAAGGGCGTTGGCGTAAGGTACTGTCCCTCTATTGAAGATAAGATTATTCGGTTTTCTGAAAAGCCAAGGCATCAGGTATTCTTAGAGCCGGATGGACTTCATACAGTGGAGATATATCCCAATGGTCTCTCTACAAGCCTGCCTTTAGATATACAATTGAAGATGCTCAGGAGTATAGAGGGGTTGGAGCAGGTAGAGATAATGAGACCGGGATATGCTATTGAATATGACTATATAGACCCTACCCAATTGGAGCCAACCCTGGAAACGAAAATGATTGGTAACCTTTACTGTGCCGGTCAGATCAATGGCACTACCGGTTATGAGGAGGCTGCTGCCCAGGGTATTGTTGCCGGGATCAATGCCGCCCTGAAGGTACAAGATAAAGAGTCTTTTATCCTGGATAGGTCTGAGGCCTATATCGGGGTTCTGATAGACGACCTGGTTACCAAAGGAACCGATGAACCCTATCGAATGTTTACATCGAGGGCAGAATATCGGTTATTGCTGAGGGAGGATAATGCAGATCTAAGATTAAGAGAGAGGGGATACCTTCTTGGGTTAGTGAGCAACGAGGAGTACAGCAGGTTTAAGGCAAAGGTTAAGGCTATTGAAGGAGAGATAGCCCGACTCAAGGCTAAAAAGATTAAACCAGATAAGACTACAAATGAGAAACTCCTTGGGCTAGGAAGCAGTCCTTTAGACAATGTGATAACACTGGAAGAGCTTCTCAGAAGACCGGAGATATCGTATGTAGATATGAAATTATTTGATGATTCAACCAGTCGTGAATTATTCCCTGACGAAGCCCTCCAGGTTGAGATTCAGACCAAATACAGGGGTTATATAGATAGACAGGGGGAAGAGATACAGAGATTCAGGAAGATGGAAAGGCGGCATATACCCCATGACCTTGACTTTAGTGATATTCCAGGGTTGTCCAACGAAGTCAGAGAGAAATTAGTTAAGATAAGACCCCTTTCTCTGGGGCAGGCGTCCCGTATCTCTGGGGTTACCCCTGCTGCTATTTCTATACTTACGGTATACATGAAGAAGTTGGGGTATATATAACATGGTAAATGAGAAGGAAAACTATTCTACATTAAACAAGCTGGTTATGGATTTAGGGGGATCGCTTTTTGGGGTTGCCGACATTAGAGCCTTAAAGAACAGTTTCGTTGACCTTCCTCCACAACAGATTGAAGGGTTGGATTATGGCATCTCTGTAGGGGTGAGGTTATCAAAGAGAGTCATAGAGGGTATAGAAGATAGACCTACCCAGCTCTACTTTCATCACTACAGGCAGCTAAATAACCTCCTGGATCAGATAGCCGTTAAGCTAACCGGACATATACAAAAGGAAGGATGGGATGTCCTACCCATAGCAGCTTCCCAAATTATCGATTGGGAGAACCAAAAGGCACACCTTTCTCATAAAAGGATTGCAGTCCAGGCAGGTCTGGGCTTCCTGGGCAGGAATAATCTGTTGGTTAATCCAAAATTTGGCTCCCGGGTCAGGCTGGTTACCTTACTCACCAATATGCCTCTATTGGCTGATAGCCCCTTGAACCGGGATTGCGGTAATTGCAGGGAATGTATCCCCGTCTGTCCTGTTGGGGCCATCAAGGAGAGACAGGAAGATTTTGATCATCTGGGTTGTTTTGAGAAGCTGCGGGGTTTTAGGAAGGAGTGTAATATAGGCCAGTATATCTGTGGGGTATGTATTAATGCCTGTTCAGGAGAGCTTTGAAAAAGTACCCCTTTTCGCGTCAGCATACATTTTTTGACCCATCTAAGCTCGCTCCATTGAAAATTCACAAACTCGCCCTTTGGGCTCAAACATGTGAATTTTCTACATTACGCTTGCCAAGGTGGGTTCCCCAAAAAATCTATGAATTCGCTCTCAGGGGACTTCTTCAAAGCTCTCGGAAGGTTGTGCAAAGGTCTAAGAGATGGAGTAGGAAGGAGGTATTATGTTTCACAGTGTGACTTCCCAGGATATAAAGGAGGGTAAGGTAACAGATATCTACTTTACTCGAACCTTTGAGATACTTAAGGCTAAGGGTATAAATAAAAGGGTTAAGGGTGAGATTATCGCTAAAAAACTACCAAGAGATTGGCAGTGGGCAGTCCTGGCAGGGGTAGAGGAGTGTGCTTCCTTGCTGGAAGGAATAAATGTTAACGTGAAGTGTCTGGCGGAAGGTACCTTTTTCAGAGAGTATGACCCGGTATTTGAGATCGAGGGTAACTATACTGACTTTGGGGTTTACGAGACCTCTGTATTGGGTTTTCTATGTCAGGCCTCGGGTATAGCAACGGCAGCAGCCAGGTGCCGTAGGGCTGCCGGAGACAGGCTCTTGATAAGTTTTGGCGCCAGACGAATGCATCCGGCCATCTCTCCCATGATCGAGAGGAATGCCTTTATTGGTGGATGCGATGGTGTGTCCTGCATTAAAGGTGCTGGTCTGATAGGAGAAGAGCCTATGGGTACCATGCCCCATGCCCTTATCCTGATTATGGGAGATACGGTAGAAGCAACCAGGGCATTTGATGAGGTGATATCAAAAAGGGTAAACAGGGTTTCCCTTATAGATACCTTCAATGATGAGAAGTTTGAGGCATTGAGGGTAGCGAAGGCATTAGATAAGAACCTATTTGCTGTAAGGCTGGATACCCCCTCCTCCAGAAGGGGCAATTTTCTGGAGATTATAAAAGAGGTTCGTTGGGAACTTGACTTGAGGGGTTATAATAGTGTAAAGCTTTTTGTCAGCGGAGGTATGGATGAGAAGAGTATCTTAGAGCTTAATTCTTTGGTGGATGCCTATGGGGTAGGGACATCCATCTCTAACGCACCTGTCGTGGATTTTTCTTTAGACATAATAGAGATAGAGGGGGTCCCCCGAGCAAAGAGAGGAAAGATGTCAGGAAGCAAGAAACTCCTTAGATGCCCTAAGTGTTTCTCATGTAGAGTTGTACCCGGGGAGGAGTTAAAAGTGAAGAGTGAAGAATTAAGAGTTAAGAGTGAAGAAGAAGGAAGATGTGATTGTGGGGAAAGTTTTCAGCTCCTTACAGAGCCCCTTATAGAAAACGGAAGGATAGTTAGAGATATCCCGAAGCCCCAAGAGATCAGAAGAGTGGTATTAGATCAACTGAGGCATTTTTCAGGACAACCCATTAAGGAGAGATGATAAGATGCATTCCAACAGTTTGTTAGATCAGATAAGAAAGATCAATTTGGAGATGGAACACCATTTCTATCGTTTGTTCAGCCCAAAGCATCATCTCCAATCCTTGCCTGAAGAGCGGTGGCAGCCTTACACAGATGTCTATGAGACAAAGGATGCTGTGGTTATTAAAATGGAGTTGGCAGGGGTTAAAAAAGAAGATCTCTCAGTGAAGCTCTATGAGAATCGGCTGACAATTAGAGGTGACAGAAGGGACTCTGCTCATGCTGAGAAGAGGATATATCACCAGGTGGAGATCAATTACAGTGAATTTGAAAGGGTTATAATACTGCCTGAAACAGTGAGGGAACAGGCTATAAAGGCCGAACATAAAGATGGGTTTTTGAGTATAACTATCTTAAAAGAGCCTGCTCAGGCAGTAGATAAGACACTGGAAATAAAAGTGGAATAAGGGGGAGAATATGGATTCAGGATTGAAAGATACTGTTTCAGAAGAAGCAAAGATCTTGGATAAATTAGGAGGCTACGATATACCCGAAGAGTTGTCCATTATCCCTGTTAACGACATGGTTATTTATCCCCATACCTTGGCTCCCCTTGCCATAGTTGATAAAAGGGGAACTGATGCTGTGGATTATGCCATGTCTCAGAATAGAATGGTAGGCGCCATTGCCATAAAGTCTAAAGGGAAAACAGAGGTATCTGCAGAAGACTTCTATGAGATAGGGTCGGTTATGGTTATTCACAAGATGTTAAAGATGCCCGATGGCAGTATGAGACTTATCATACAAGGTTTAGCCAAGATAAGGGTAAGTGAATACCTTCAGAAAGAACCATTCTATAAGGCTAAAATAGAGATTATGCCGGAAAAGGAAGAAATTACCGAGAGGACAGAGGCATTGATGAGGGCCATATCCGGGCGATACCATAAGATGGTCGAGCTGGTCCCTTACATGCCGGACGAGCTTCAGGTAGCCGTCATGAACATTGAAGAACCTATAAAACTTGCCTATTTCACAGCAACCATGGTCAAGATGAAATTAGAGGAGAGGCAGGAGATACTGGAGGCAGAGAAGGTAGAGGATAAACTCAGCAAGGTTTTGTCCGTATTAAGCCGGGAGCTTGAGCTCTTAGAGTTAGGGGGCAAGATTCAGTCTCAGGTGCAAAGCGAGATGAGCAAGACCCAGAGAGAATACTATCTCAGAGAGCAGTTGAAGGCTATTCAGCAAGAATTGGGGGAGACTGACGAGAGACAGGCAGAGATAAAAGAGCTTCGAACTAAAATAGAGGCAGTCAACCTGCCGGATTACGTATTGAAAGAGGTAGACAAGGAATTAAAGCGTTTTGAGAGATTACCCCCTGCATCAGCGGAATACACTGTTATCAGGACATATCTTGACTGGCTTATCGAAATTCCATGGAACAGAGGAACAGAGGACAACCTCGATCTGGTAAAGGCTAAAGAGGTTTTAGAGGCAGACCACTATGATCTCAAGGAAGTCAAGGAAAGGATTGTAGAATACCTTGCTGTAAGGAAATTAAAGGATGATATGAGGGGTCCTATCCTTTGCTTTGTAGGCCCTCCAGGCGTAGGTAAGACTTCCTTGGGACAATCCATAGCCAGAGCATTGGGGAGAAAATTTATCCGCATGTCATTAGGAGGGATACGGGACGAAGCCGAGATTAGAGGCCACCGACGAACCTATGTAGGTGCTATGCCAGGGCGCATAATCCAGAGCATAAGACGGGTTGAATCAAACAATCCTGTATTCATGCTGGATGAGATAGATAAGGTGGGTACCGATTTTCGAGGGGATCCTTCCTCTGCCCTTTTGGAGGTTTTAGATCCAGAACAGAACTGCTCATTTAGTGACCATTATATAGACCTGCCCTTTGATTTATCGAAGACCATGTTCATAACCACGGCCAACGTACTGGAGACTATTCAACCGGCCCTTAGGGATCGGATGGAGGTTCTCAGGTTGTCAGGATACACTGATGAGGAAAAGATCTGTATCGCAGAAAAGTACCTCATACCCAAACAGTTAGAAGATCATGGTTTAAACACTGAGAATATTAAATTTACCGAAGAGGCTATACGAAAGATTATTGCAAGCTATACAAGGGAGGCGGGGGTTAGAAATCTGGAGAGGCAGGTTGCCAGGGTTTGTCGAAAGGTGGCCCATCAAGTGGCTATAGGAAAGAAGGAACCCACGACTGTCTCGCCCGACAATCTATATGATTTCTTGGGCACTGAAAAGGTTTTTCCGGAGACGGCCATGAGAACATCCCATCCTGGAGTGGCTACTGGGTTGGCATGGACAGAGGCAGGGGGGAACGTGCTCTTTGTGGAGGCGACGAAGATGCCTGGAAAGAAGGCCCTATCCCTTACTGGCAATATGGGTGAGGTTATGCAGGAATCGGCAAAGGCCGCCTTGAGCTACATCCGTTCTCAGCCCAAAAAACTCAATATTGACCCTGAGTTCTTCGAAAAATATGATCTTCATCTCCATGTACCGGCTGGTGCAATCCCTAAAGACGGCCCTTCTGCAGGGATAACTATGGCTACAGCAATAGCCTCCATCCTTACCGAAAGGCCGGTCAGGAGTGATATAGCAATGACAGGGGAGATAACCTTAAGTGGTACAGTCTTGCCAATAGGGGGTGTCAAAGAAAAGGTATTAGCAGCTAAGCGAGCTGGAATAAAGACAGTAATACTGCCCTTGAGAAATAAGAATGATATAGGGGAAATCGATAAACAACTCAGGAAAGGCATGAAATTTGTCTTTGTGGAAAATATTGACAAAGTTCTAAAATTGGCTCTTACTGATAAATCGAAGAAGAAAACGAAAAAGTTGACGGTTTGATGCGAGGCTTGGCTAGAAAAACAAAGAAGAGGTACTCTATGGATTTCAATACTGAACGCCAACGGATGGTTGAGAACCAACTAAAAACAAGGGGTATAACCAATTTCAGGGTTTTGGAAGCAATGCGAAAAGTTCCAAGACACAGTTTTGTGCCTCCGGAGTTGATATCATCTGCCTACCACGATGGTCCTCTATCCATTGGAGAGGGGCAGACCATATCACAGCCATATATGGTAGCCTTAATGACAGAATGTTTGGAGTTAAAAGGAGAGGGAAAGGTTTTAGAGGTAGGGACTGGATCAGGATACCAGACAGCTATACTGGCCGAACTGGCAAAAGAAGTATATACCATAGAGATTCATAAATCTCTTTCTGACAAAGCTAGGCAGCTTCTTACGGCTCTTGGTTATGACAATATAGAATTCAGGATTGGCGATGGGAGCAAAGGGTGGGAAGAAGAATCCCCCTTCGGTGGTATTATCGTTACTGCCGGATCGCCTGATATCCCCAGCACTTTGCAGGATCAATTAACTGATGGGGGGCGGCTTGTTATTCCCGTTGGCTCGAGGTTTCTTCAGACACTCTACAGAATAACCAGAGTTGGGGATAGTTTTCATAAGGAAGCGTTTACCAGTTGTGTGTTTGTTCCTTTGGTTGGGGAACATGGTTGGAAAGCGGGGTAGGGTATATAATGATTTAACAAATTGGGTAAAGCAAGTTTGCCCTAAAATGTATCTTAATATCTTATATTAAGGCAAATTTGCTTGTTGATAAATTAGTTGAGTTTTTAACAGGAGCAACTATGGCAAGGGACGAACTAAAGAAGGCTCTCGAAGGGATACGCAATCCGTTAAATGATATCGTCAAAGGATTGGTGACGCCCGCGATGCCAAGACTGCCAAAGATCCAAATTCCTGCCGATCACAATTTAGCAAGCGAATTTCATAAGCGGCTTGTGGAATGGATCAACGATTTTGACAAAAGCCTTGACCAAGACCATGAAGTTGGAGTTCGATTAGTCAATTTTGGTCAGTCCGTTACCTTCCATCTGCGAGATATTGGTTATTGGAACCCATCGCTTATTTCATTTTCTGGCTACACCGAGCAGGGTGAGCCTGTCGAGTTAATCCAACATGTCTTACAAATCAGCATTCTGCTGTTGAGAGTGAAAAGGCAAGACCCTTCCGAGCCCAAGCGGCCTATTGGTTTCGCAAATTGGGATGAACAGGGCACCGGGGAATAAAGAGGGACGGGGGGTACCAGTGGCCTTCGTAAGCTACGATGGGGATTGAAAGGAAAAGGTAAACAAGGATGCTGAGTAAGTTGGTCCAGGAGGAGTTCAAATGAAAAAACAGGATTTCGATAACCTTACTAAGAGCATTAAACAGGCTGGAAAAACCAGACGTGGAGAAATGAAGGCTAGCAGAGTTTTCCAATTTGCTCCTACTGACATTAAGGACATTCGCCTTCGATTGCAAAAGGTTCAGGAATTAGTGAGCTTAATCGCTTGAGGAAGTTTTATGGAATTGGGAACTGGAAGAAAATGAAAGGAATTGCCCGTATTCGGCTTTCATCAGGAAAAATCAAGTTGGCAGAGCTTCATTGGTATGAGGCTCATGGTATTGGCAAGAAAGAAATTAAACGTAAAAGGTATCTGGAGTAAGCCATGAAAGAATCAAAACAAAGTTTGCCGGAATTTGTAGTTTGCATCAATAATGTTGATTACCCTGCATCACTGGAACTGCATAAAATTTATCGTGTGCTTGCAGATGAAGACGCTGCTTCGGAGGGGGATATTCGTATTATTGATGAAAGCGGAGAGGACTATTTATATCCTTCTTCCTATTTTGCACCCATCCAAGTTCCTCAAACAGTTGAAGAGTCATTACTTAGAGCGTCCTGATTCAAATACCCGTGCCAAACATCAGCTTTGAGAATGATGCTTAAAGCCGCTATGCTTCATTCGCACATCTCAAGCTGGGTGTTGCGCCTGTAAAATAAGCCTTGACATACGGTCTTAATTTCGTATTATGTGTGGACCGGAGGTAATAAAAATGAATATTACAAGGGACATAAAGCCAGTTACATATCTAAAGTCAAAAGCGGCTGATTTGCTTAATCAAGTTAACGAAACTCATCGCCCAGTTATAATAACACAGAATGGAGAGCCAAGAGCGGTTCTTCAGGATCCTAAAACTTATGAAGATATGCGTAATGCACTTGGTATATTAAAGCTGGTTTCACAGGGTGAAGGGGATATTAGGAATGGCGATGCCAAATCTCAGGAGGACGTTTTCAAAGACATTGAAATCACACTGAAAGAAAAACTTAAATGAGCCAAACGTATCAAGTTATATGGGCTGGTGTTGCAGAGAATGATTTAACACCGATTTTCGCAGAGCTTTAACCGTCATTTTGGGATAAGATTTTGTTGCCTCTGTCATTGGAACTTCAACTTCAGTTTAGCGCCATCAAGCCAGGAAATCGTCTGTGGCAGGCGCTGCCAGGG